>ERZ778027.2137-NODE-2137-length-26695-cov-12.675976_pt1 | contig 26695 bp, 19 predicted proteins | sample MGYA00375757_ERZ778027 | MGnify/ENA primary metagenome ERZ778027 (study PRJEB29350, sample SAMN05389817) | bioreactor metagenome | isolation source: Ammonium sulfate bioreactor | place: South Africa: University of Cape Town | collected 2014-02-18 ...
ATCTAAACGTATGAAAAGTATCGTGATTTTGAAAAATTTGTCGTAATTTGTTCAATTTTTTTATTTTAGGAATAATTTGATATCTAATTCGTAAATGCAATAATCTTTTAATTTATTCTTAATTAAACAAGATAATTCTTTAACATCTTCTTTTTTGTGTTAACATATTTCAGTAGCAGAGATGGTAGGATGCCAAGTGCGCTTTCGAAATATTCAACGCCCTCACTCTCACCGTCAAGATAAAAAAAAACGAAAAAGAAATACTTCAATGTCACACCACTCATTGAATACATAGGAAAAAAACAAGTAGTAAAATGCCAACTGTTTCTGTAATTGATATTTACTTTATTATACTGTGTAAATTATGACGAATAAGTGCTTGAAAGTAGTATATCGAAACATTAAAATGGAAATTTACAGACTGTGTTGTAAAATACTCCCCTTCAGCATCGTCTGACAGTTACTCATAATAAAAAAACAAATTCAATTGGCTTTTTCCATTTGAAATATCACAATCGAATTTCGTATTGGAAAATATCCTTCATCAAAAAACAACAACAATATATTTCGAAGAAAAATGCTTGTCTGCGCAGTACAAAAGCGTGCATATTTGCTTAACTATTTTCGTGGAAAACCCGAACGTGAAAAACGAAAAGAAAGGATTTAAAAAAAGGTGAGCAAACGAAACCTTGCATTATATTCTTTACTCGGACTGCAGCAACACATAGTTGAAATAATTGAATTCTTATGTCAAAAAAGCGACGACAACAACAAAATTATAGTAAGGAACATTTGTCCTTATCGATCATAGAATTTTCTCAATCGAATCATTATTTAGAATTATCATCTATGCCTGTTCATACGTCGTCAGTCGATTTATCAAGTGATGCAAATTTCTTGTACGAATATATTCCAACTTCAAATCCTTTTGTTGGATTTTTGTTATCACATCAAATTACGAATGAATCATTTACAGATCTATATAAGAAAAGGTTAGTTTAGTTTACATTGATTAAATGATAAGAATGATTCACTGACTAATTTCTAGTCAACAAATCGGCTGGAAAAAGATATTTACTGACCTGAGAGATAGTTTGAACAATGATGAAAGAAATAAACCAAAACGATTAGTACTCAATCGATTGATTTTCGAATGTGATCTAGTAAGCTAAACGCATTCAAAAGAAAAAAACATTTTATTTTTCGAATGTGCGTTTATTTAGAATCCTAACACATTTGAAACAGATGTTCCTAATGTCAATGAACAAATCAGAACTCTCATGACAGATTTTGATTTACCTGAATATTCAATATCGGATATTTATCACGAAATCAAAGAATATCAACGACTTCAATCAAGTCAACGATTATTTGTTGAAAATGGTCCTCGAAGATATACATTACTAACTTTACAACGAATGTAATTTGACTACGTATTTTCTTCTTTGATTATAATACATTGACATTGATTATTTAGAATCACAGATTATTTTCAACGTTTATTTAATTTAATCAATGAATATCCGAACAATCCAGAATTCGATGTTTATCAAGCAATGAGAGAATTATTAGAGCAGTATATTTCGATTTCTTCTTTTTTTGCTTCCTTTAATTTGAATCTTTCATTTAGTTCTCTGATAACGATCGTACAACCATCGGGTACCGATTGTCCAGCTGTAATTAAATACGAAAAAAGTGCGAAAGAATTTATCACCAAAGTAAAAACACGCACAATCTGTTTGTTGGATATAAGTCAACTAAACAGTTCTCTCAATCTCTTACCGATTAGTAAGCATTTGTTTGATATTTGAAATCTTGTTTACATGCAATCCGAATTGATAGATGCAAGTTTACAATTAAAAAAACGAGAGCCGAATTCAATAGGCGATGTACAATCACCAATCTATTGGCAAACACGTTCAGTGACTTGCAGTGATGGTCAACAGCGAACATTTTTCTATTTTGAGTTAACCGAAAACGATGCAATCAAATTAACAATCAAGAATAGCAATGGCAAACCAGCATACAACAATAATCTATGCGAAATTGAATATAAAGTGCCATTTGAAATCCAAACGAACAGAGGAACACTATCGGAATCAGTAATGTTAACAAGTGACTGTTTTGGTTTATGTTCACACGCGAAATATTCGACCAGATATTTGACACAAGTATTTCTTGCTGATATCAATCGACGTGCGAGTGATGTAAGTAGATCGATAAAATGTACTTCTTTTCGATTGATAAAATATGATTTATGATCATTTAGACAACTCTCGAAACTCATTTGAATACATTAGAATGTTTTATTGATAAATTTTATCAACGAATGACGGGTGTACCGATCACAACTCGTACAAAAGAATTTATTCATCAAGAATTAGACAAAACTCGTGAAGAATTCGATCGATCAACGCGATCATTACATGCAGATGTGATGATTTTTTCGTTTGATTTCTACTCGGTAAGTGTGAACATCAGACAATTTTGCTTAACCATTCGTTCACGTTTTTTTTCACAGACTGATCTCGAAAGTTTATTTCTACCTATAAAATTTTTGAGTACACAACCGTTTCTGTCGCTGATGTATCATGACGAGTATGACAAATAGTTTTTTTTTCTTATCAGTTGGAAATTTCTTTTTTTTTGTTTGTTTTTAGATTATTTCGTGGTATCTGTAGTGATCAAATTGATCGAGATTTAGAGAGTACTCCTCGATTGAAACCACAATTTCTCATGCGTTTTTCTCGATTAACTGAACAAGAAACAGCAGATTTTCCGAATATTATCATTGTAATTTGTAACGGTAATGGTTTCCATCGAGAAAAAAAAGAATTAAATATAATTTCTAATTATAGATTCATTGTTGAAATCTCGTGTGACACATCAATATGTCGTTGCTGATATCAATTTCTGTATTTGTGAGTCAATAAAATCGTCAAACAATCAATTGGAAATATATGATCAAGATAAACTACTTCCTTTTCGGAATTTTCGACGATATTACGGTAGAAACAGTCATTCTTTTCAAAATATCGTTTGCAATCATTTTCATTTTTGATTAGATTCGGATTTAAATCGAGATAATGTCATTCAAAATGTTGCTACAATACAATATTTTCCAGTCAAATCTCTTTTTCGAAATGTTCGAGACATGAGCAATTCTCAACTCGTATCAAATAATCAATACAATCCATTAGTTCAATTGACGGGTGATGAAGATTTCAAACAAAGAGCAATAGCTTTCTTACAACAGCAATTTGCCGATTTTTGCCGAATGAATAATACTCACAGTGAAATCACTTTTCTTGCGGACAATTTTGATGAGCTTGTTGATATAGATTTCGATGAAATTAATAATCCGGATAATATATAATAAAGTTACACTTTTTTCATTCATTCTCGTACAAAGAAACAGGATAGAGGTTAAAGTTATTGAAGAATTCAAGGCGATGATTCAAGGATGAAACTTATGTTAATGTTATTTTAGGAGTAAAAGAACGAAACAACGTTCTCTCTCTCTCTCTCTCTATGCAAATAGACAATGCATGCATTTAGTTTTTCGCGGAAAGTCAGCAAGGATATCATAGTAAAACAAATTCTAAGAAAAATGGATTACTCCATACTCATTTATTTTTTCTTCCGACTGCTACTTTTCTTTGCCTATAACATTGAAAGGCAATTGGAAAGAAAAGAAAGCCAACATTCGAAAAATGAGCAGACAAACATTGAAACGATCGGGTCAGTGACGAATAAATTCTATTAGGATTTGTTTTTGACGATAAATATTTTCTTTTCAGTATCGGGCACGATGATTTCATTGAATGATTCAATTGTTCAACAAGATCTTTCGGCAGTACTCAAATGGATAGATGATAATGATTTTCTTTCGACAAATGATATCTATAGTAAATCTATTGGTCTTTACTTTTGTCTAACAGCGAAACGACTTATTCATCTGCTATTTATGAATTTACGTCGGCGAAGTTTGACAAGTACTTGGCAAGATTTATTATTTCAAGAACGACGACTCTTAAAATCAAATACGAGTTCAGTAGAAAAATGTTTTATAATCAATCGATTAATTGCTGAATATGAGAGAGTAGAAATTCTCTTATTCGTTTGTTGATTATCATGAATTTTTTTTCTTCTTTTTGATTAGAATTCTCAGAGTTTTGAACGACATATTCATGAACTGTACGACGAAATCAAAATGCGGTTAAAATGTCAAGTGACGACATCTCAATGGGTTCGAGCTTTTTTCTCTCTCATTCTACATTAAAACTAAATGGAATCAAAATATTTCTTTATCTTTCAAAGACATTTGAAAAGTTCTATGGAGAAGTATCAAATCGACGAAGACTTCAATCACAACGACGTCTATTCTATATCAGTAATGAAGACGCAAATCAACCGCATAATTTACTCGTTTTACAACAAGTGTAAACACTCTCCATCGAAACATTTCGTTCTTTTGACTTCGCTTTTCATTCCAGTGCAAATACTTTGTGCAATCGCTTGTTTGGATCGAATCAAACGAGTAATTATGCTGATCTTAAATATTTTCTCGAACAGTAAGCAATTTGATGATTTAATCGTTGTGAAATTTTGAATCTTTTTTAAGCATATTTCTCATCGTATGTCAACCTTCAATCGGCGAATGTGTCGCTGCAGCTAAATATGAGAAAAACAAAGATAACAGTTATTCGGCGAAAATAAATACACGTATTCTTTGTCTTGTCGATCCTAATATCATCGATACTTATTTCACCTTAAATAAAGTTGGTAAGAAGGAAAAAAAGAACAATGAATGAGTCATATCGAAACATAAATTATCTGAAAACTAGAAGTAACACTTTATCTGTTCGAACGTGAAGCAGATACGAGCGGTGAACGACAAGATCAACTTGATTGGAAACAAAAAGAAGTCACTGATGCTGATGGAAACTTAGCGAATTTCTATTACTTCGATTTAGAATCGATTTATTTGAAAAAAATAGATAAACAGAATTTAAGACCATTTTATAGTGCAAAACTTTGTCGATTACAATTTGATATTTCAATTGAAGTAGAATTCATCATAAAATATTTGCATTATAAATTGTTGTGCTTTCATTTTATTCTAGTTAAAACAAATGAATCTTGTTGAAAACATAACATTGCTATCTCAAACATTTGGACTTTGTTCACATGCTCAATATTATCCTGAATTTATTGCCAAAGTTCTTCTTCATGAAGTCAATCAAACAGTATACTAATCAATAATTATTTCATTTTCTTCTGATATCCGTCTCTAGAATAATGATTCAATCATTCAACCAGATCTACTATGTAACTTTGTACAGCGATATCATACATGTATATCAGGTGTCGAACCAAAACCACATACAATACAGTTTATTACTGATATTTTACGTGATGCTTACGGTAGGATAATTTCGAGGTAATGCGTATATTAATATGTTCAATTGATTTTGTTTTCAGAACAAAGAAAATCGATACCAGATATTACTTCATTTTCTGTTTATGAGGATACTCTCTCAAAATTAATCAGTCAAGTGGAAATGTTTATCGATTATCCATTTCTTTCGATGATGTATCACGACGGGTAGATAAAAACATGTTTGTCTTTTAATTTGCACGTATTGATCTATTTAATTTAGTCTAATTCTTGGTATTTGTAATAATACACTCGATAAACAATTAAACGGTTCACATGAACATCCACATATATTAATTCGTTTTAATACTCTTTCAAGTCATCGACCAACTGACCAAGCATCTGTTCGATTTATCGTTCATAATGGTGAATTGACTCGAGCAACATTTCATGCGAAAGCATTTATTGATGAAATGACGCAAATGATTCGAGAATCGACGTCTGATGTAGCCAAACAAATCAAATTACTGTTTCAAACAGAAAATCAAAGTTTTTTCGATTTCTCATTATATTTTCGTTAGTTCGATGCGAGTTTTTATTTGTAATTAGAAACTATTGTTTTATTCAGATAAAGTTTTGCAACGATTGAGTAATAGTATATTACCGATTCAAGATCATTATCAACCTCTAATTCCTGTTCTTTGGAATACGATGTAAGAAAAAATGAAATTTGATACAAATTTTCGAAATTATTCTATTTCATTTAAGGAGAGTCGAAAAGAACAACAGTGAGAATGAACAACAAGCTTATTCATCTCCGTCGAATATCGAAACAAGATCCGACGATTCAAGTCAATCAAATGCTGAATGTACAAGTAAAAACTCTCAAGAAAAAAATCTGCATATTCTATGTAGTTTAATTCGATTATTTACAAAGATTTTCTTGTTCGACAGTTTGTCGATGGACTCTTCGAATTTCTCGTGAAAACTCCAACGAATGATTGTATGTCAACAATTACTTCTCATCTTCTAGCAACTTCAACAGCTTTTCCCGATTTAACAAACGAAACTCTCGAAGAACAAAAAACTTTCCTATCTCGATTATTAATCGATTCATTTTCGGATAAAATTGATTCGAATTAGTTTAAAACGATTTATTTGTTCTTTTTGTATCAAAAACAAAATCTTGAATAAATATAGATGACAAACAAAATGTTCATTTTCTTGATAATTTGATCGTTACTTCTGTTGGTTCATCATCGAAATAATCAGATATTGATGGTTCAAGATCGATGTCATCAATGTCTAACAAAGAGAATTGATATTCATTCATTGATTCCAATGGGATATGAAATTTTTCTAATGCCTCTTGGAATATCGTTTGTAAACTTGTCTCATTATTTGTTGGAATTTTAATCGTTTGATTGTCATAAGTAATTAAACATTGAATAGAAGCTTTATTAATTAGTTTTAATTGTACATTATCCAATGATTTCGTCGGATCATCGAATGAATCCATAACATCATCTAAACTCAATGAATCATCTTCAAGTGGCGTACCATCAATTTCAATTAAATCATAGAATTTAGGTCGAACATTAAATAATTGAAAAGCTACTTGTGATAGAACATCGAGTTCAATCGATGGTAAACAATCGAATTTGAGAATAAACTCAGGTTGTTCATCATTAGTAATTGTAACGTGTGCTAGTTCCTGTCGTCCATACAGATTAAAATCGACTGTTGATTTTAAATGTTGAAAACAAGTTAAACATGTATCAGGTGCAAGGACAAAATTTCGGTTAAATCGAAGAGACTTATCACCAATGAAATCCTCATGTTCTCCGCAAATATCTCCAATAGTTGCGAAAATAGCAAATCTTCCATCGACGGTATTTTGAGCATTACTGATCGATATCGAACAGATTTGATTTTCATTAATCAAATGAAATTTTGTTTCATTTAAATCTTGAAGATTGGTATTATTTGAAAGAACAACATGTCGTTGGAATGATGAAAGATATGTGTACGTATCCGATTGATCGTTTGGTATCATTTGAATTAGTTCTTCAATGGTTAGATTTCGACTTGGAATAGGAATTGAATACAAATGATTGTTGTCATATTGAATAATTTGAATTAGAATAGCAATTCGAAAATGAGGTTCAAGATTGTTTGATGATGAATAAACTTGTAATGGTTGTTGAAGTTCTTCGTTCGAAAGAATTTTATTGTCATCATTGATTATTTGAACGAGAATGCATTCATTCGATGGAATTTGTACGTTCAATTGTTGAAAATACTGTTCATTATTTAATAAATTCGAAGTTAAAATGGATTTTAATAAACGAATTGTTTCTGTTTTGTTTTCATAAGAAAGGTGTATCGTCATGGTTTCGTCATCCAATATTCCACTGACCGATGATGAAACAGCTGATATGACTTCATTTTCATCAAGAATAATTGCTTGTTCATTGTCGTAGAACATAAATGTTTCATTAGAAAAACGGTCAACTGTTTGTATCCAATAGCCAATATGCTTTAAGTCAGTCAATGGATGAAATAATTTGGTTTGTGTTTTAACTGAAAAATAAAGTAAAATCAAAATAACGAAATCAAAATTTCGATTGACTTACTTTGATTTGCTGTCAAGGAAACTTCATATAAGTTTTCCGTTTTACCCTTATATTCTCGCACTCGGATGCGAATAGAATCGGATTGATTTGCACGATAGATTTGACTAATTGATTGATCTTCGACAATATACGATCCAAGTTGATCAAAAAATCCAAAGAATGCTGTATTTGATGTTGAAACAAGACTTTTGTTGGTTAGAAAACGAGATAAAATCGTTGATATTTGACATTCTGACGTAACTAAATATTCTAATTCATAAGATTCGAATTGTACAATAACACTAATCAAATCAGCTTTTTGAATAATACTGTATTCGTTTGAAAATCGTGTTGTCGATGGATCAGTAATCTGAATCGACGAATCAACGAATACTTTTTCATGATCGACAATTGTATATTGATCGCCACTATATTTTTTCTCTTTAAATGCATCATTTAATCTTGTATAAACATTCTTCGGACCCATTGCTGCGTTCTGTCGCGCGCCATTCGGATGTACAATCTCGAATTTTACAATCTTAGGAGTAGTTACTGACGTTTGAGTCATCGAACGAACTTTTTTAAATAGATTTGTTTCTGTTAAACGTTCTGACTGAATACTTAGTTGGAATAGAGAAATCGAAGATGAGCCTTCGACTAATTCGAATTGAATATCATCGTGTACTTGAGTGAAATCTGCTAATGAGACTTCATATTGTTGGATAAGTTCATCGGAAAATTTCAAACGATAATCGCTAGCAATGCAATGAAACATTCGGCAAGCAAATTGTCGAAGATCATCGAGAGATAGAGATGATTTGCAGTGAAATTGAATTGAAATATTTGCATCGTTGACTATTGTTATATTCGATGGATAGTTTTGAGTATTTATCATTAACTCAATTGAATCTGACTCCGTACCAAGAATATTAAATGTGTCTTGTGATAAAACGAATCGATTTTGATAGACAAGATTCGCATTATCAGCATCGATATTTAACAATTGACATGCGAATTCTTTTACATTTTCGAGTGAAATCGATTGTGAGCATTGAAAGTTGATTGACATGTCTTCATCGTTTGTTATTGTTATATCTAATGGCAATGTTTGATGTGTTAAACTAAATCGAATTGAAGATAGTTTATTTAAAACCATGTTGAATGTATCTCTTGAGAGAGCAAATTGATCGTTATAAACAAGATTCATATTTTCTTCATTGACGACATTCAATTGCTGACAGGTAAAATCTTGAAGATTTTCCGATGAAATCGATGGTAAACATCGAAAATTGATTGATTTATTTTGATCGTTCGTAACTGTGATATTCGGTAGACATGTTTCTTTGACTAAAACAAATCGGAACGATGATTTCTGTTGTACAAGATAGTTGAAAATGTCTTGAGATAGAATAAAATCTTCTTCATAGGCAAGTTCATTCAATTTCGAATTGAACAATGAACGTACGATTTGTTTAAGATTTTCAATTAGAATTGATGGTAAACATTGAAGATGAAAAGTATCATTTTGTTCTTTATCGAACACATCAATCGTGATTGTGTTTTTCTCTTCAGTAAAATAGAATCGAAGAGGAGATGCTGAACGTAAACGATCAATGACGATTTCTTCCGAAAGATTGAACATATTTTCATAGAAAAATTGCTGATTATCATTTGCTTGTACGAATTCCGTAGCTAAATGCTTCACATCTCGAATAGTGATCGATGATTGACAATGAAATTGACAGGACGTATTATTAATTTCATTTGAAACGATAATATTGATAGGAAATTGTTGATCAGTTTGAGTAAATTCAATTGGTGATTGAAATTGTTCGAGAGACGTATTCGATGGAAATATAAAATGTTTTTTATAGACAAGATATTGATCTTGAATAATTTGTTCATTTTGTTGATAGACATGTTTTAATAATGAATTCTTCATAAATTTCTGAAGATTTCCTTCGATCGACACTTCACGAACATGTTCTTGTTTAATAGCAAAGAAATTCATTGTTGTTTGATTGGCAAGTTTGTCATCATTCGACAAGATCATATTCATCTTCTCCGAAACAAGATATCGTACTTGATTATCATCAAATTCGAGCAGTTCTAATAATTGTTTGATTGTTAAATTTTTATTCGATACTGTTAATTGTGTTTCTTCACGAGTGTCGTAGTCGATTATTTTAATCGCAACTGATATTCGAAAATGAAGAGTTTCTTCATCGTTTTCTGAAAATTCACGAATTGATTTTTCGAAATCTTTTTCAGCTATTTGTAATGTTTGATTTTCTCGAACTAACGATACGACACAATTGTTTATCGGTAGAATTCGTTTGACTGGTGTTGATGCAAATGCACGTATGATTTTTTGTTCGTTATTATACGAAATACGAACATCAACGAGAGCCTCACGTATAAAACCATTGATCATTACCGAAGTAAAATCATAGGCACTTGAAGAAACGGTTTCATCGTTTTCAATCGTTTGACCGACTTCACTATTCCAGAATTCTAATTGAGCAACAGAAATAGTTTCTAATAGATTTGCCTTTTCGATCCAAGCTGAAATTTGTTTCCAAGTTGTTGTTGTTCGTTCGAATGATTTCGCGAGAGAATTGTTTGCTGATGACAAAGGTAATTCATCACTGGGTTTAACGGTTATTTTCAATAGTTTTGTTGAATCAATATCGTATTGTACGAGTTTCAAAAACGAGTGTTCGTTGGCTGATTGATCATCTTGAATGAACATACCAAATTGATCGAAAACAGCGAGATGACATTTAGTTGAATCGATTGTTTTGTCGTGATCAAAGAGAAATCGTTGAATTAAAGAAGAGATTGGAGTAGTTTGGGTAATATGATAACTTGACTGTTTATCTTCGAATTCGATTTGAATAGGATTTAATGAATCTTTTGTGATAATGAAATATTCTTCAGATAGACAGGATTTCATTGGGTTTTCAATATTTAAATCGATGAGAATATGATTTGTATCTACGAGAGCAAATTGATCAAAATCATAATTTTTCTCTTGAAAAATTGTTTTTAATCGCTGTTGAATCTCTTCTATTTGACATGAATATTCTTCGATCATTTCATCAAGATAATTTATCTTAAAAGTCCATTGTTCAGTAAATTGATCATTATTGAATTTATCGGTTAGAAATGATGATGGTAATGGTATCAGTTCAAGATTGAATTCGAATAAGAACGTATATGGAGGTTCAAGTGTTCTTAAAGATGGGGGAGGTATAGGTTTGATTTGATCTGGTTTTATAATGAATATAAAGCCATTATTTGGTTCGGCTTTTTGATTGGTAGGAATTGGTTCCCAAACATTTTCAATAACTTCTTCGTTTCTCATGATTTTCTCTTGAAATGTCGAACGAATTTCGATTAATTTAATAATAACTGGAATATAATTTTCACATTTGACTTCTTCAGGAATTATTTTAAATATTGTATCAGCATTTAGCGAATAATCGATGTAGATATTTATTAATGAATGAGATAATCTTTCAGTAAATCCAGGCACACAATCTTTTAAATCATCGAGAAATTCACTGATCGATCGAATGGACGATTGTAATTGTTCGGGTGTTTGCGAAGGTATCGATTGATAAAGAATTTCATCGAGCAATTGATTAAGTTCGAATGATAGAGGTACGGACAGTAAACGAGATGAATTAAGAATTGAATAATTAAAATTATTGATTAATTCTCGATATATTTCATAGATTGCTTTGATCTTTGAAAATTGAAAATCTTTGATTCCATAGGATTCAATCTTTTTGAAGAATTCATCGGATTGACAAGTTTGTCGAAGAAATTCAAAGAATGTTAAATGTTCAACGTCTGTTTGTAAAGTATCAATAAAATCTTCGAGAAATTTATAACCTTGGTAGAGTTTTTCCAACGAAATATTTTGTAGATATTCAAATTGAGGATCCGTAACTTTATACTCTGTTCGTTGTTCATCTTCTTCTTGGATAAGATTTGGGCGTGTTTCTGTGTAACATCGATATGGTTCACGAAGATGTTCGTAACTAATCGGACAGAAAAGAAAATATGAACGAATGAGATAATATTGAATATAGAGAAAATTGAAATTCAATGGTGAATCTGGTCGAAGAAAGTATTCATTCGTATTATCGAGACTTGATCGAGCTAAACATTCGATAGTTTTACGATCATCCGTACTGATGGAAATCACACCTGTGTTTTCCTTAATTATTTGATGTATTGATACTTTTCGAAGAGAAAATTGATTGATTAAATCTTTAAGTAAACTAATGCCATGTGTTTCATTCATAGAACTAATTTCTTTGTCTAATAAATTGAAGATATCATTATGATAATCAATAAGAATACTCATAATTCGTCCAATAATATCTCCTTCATCGTGTTGTTTCGTTGTAACTAAATAACTTATCGATGTTTCGATTGAAACCGGTGTAAATCGTTGTCGTTCGTCACATGCACCCGGTCGAATAAGACCATCGGAAAATGAATGATAGTCATTGATTGCTTTGATGCCTTTCTTGATGATTTTTTCATGTTGGTCAATAAGTTGTAAACGATTTGCGGATGGTAGTCGATTTTGACCACGATTGATTAATTCTTGAAGACTGACCATTTCGAATTCATCTTCTTTAACTAATTGTGAATATGTTTGATGAAGAAGAAGATAGAATTGACCGAGATCATAGATTAAATGTGTCATATGAAGAAAAGCGAACGAATCAAATGTTTGACGAAGAATCTTCAATGGTAAATCAACATATTTCGGATTGCATAATTCAGTTTTAAAATGTTGAAATTGAACAATCAGCGGTATTTGTGAAATATATTCTTGTAGTTTTTGTTGAACTTGTGATTGAAGATACAGATTAGTTATAAATTGTTTGTATTCAACAATTTGTTGATCAGTTGGATAGAATATACGATTTTGAAATTCTTGTTCGGCATAACGTTTATCATTGGCATTTTTGTATACAGATCTTATCCAATTATTTTCAGGTTTTGTTAAATTTGTCAATTGTTCAAAACAACGATTGAGTAACATAAAAGTATCTGGTTGGTTCGTTCGAATCGAGAGAAAATTGTATGTTGCCAGCAAACGAGCACGAACAAAATGACAGACTTTAGCTCGTACACTGCCACCTGCTATTCTAGCATCCAGTGACGTATCATCAATGGCATGTTTAGCAAGAACTGGATGATACAGATTATTTACTGATTCATCGAATAAGAGTAAATGTAATGCCTAGAAGAAAGTTAATGCTTTATTCTATTATTTAAAATGGAAAATAATTATTACCATAGCACCAAATGTTGCGAAATAAGCAACGTAAACTGATGGAACGCTCAATGCACCACCATTACCGCCGAATTGTTGTAAATCTCCCTCAACAGTTAGAACACAACCACAATCATAATGGACACCATTTGCTGTAATCGGTGCAGCAGATGTCGAACCAAAGCCTAATCGAAAAAGAAGACAAAAATGAATAATTGTAATTTATTTATTTTGTAAATTTACCCAATGTATTCTGCAAAGTCAATGGTTCGAATGTAAATGTCCACAGAAAATTCTCTTTGCCAGCCAATAAAATCATTGCTAAAAGATTGACTAAAGTATGACGAATGCCCAATTCATCTTCATCTCGACAATCCAATTCAAATAAATCATTCAATCGATTGCTATTTGGACCATTATCATTCTCTGGTGGATAACCGATCATTGATTTTTTAGGTTCAAGAAATACTTTGAATACTCGTTTTTCTTGATCTAATGGTTGTAAATTTCCTTCGATAACTGTGATTAAACCTTCAAGAGTTGCCAATTGATTTGCACAATAATAATCATAGTAGATAATCAATAATAACATCACTTTGATTTCTGTAGCATTGATAACAAGTGGATTTGTAGTTAATTTCGTTGTTATCCAATCGACTAACGGTTGCCAACGTTGAGCACCGGCTACTTTCGAACATTGAACGACTATTTTCGCTAGTTCATCGTACGGTTGATGAAGTTTAGGAAAGATTGAAAGATTTGTATTTGTTGTTAATGTAAATTCTAATCGATGGCAGGTTTGTAGTGATTTGTTTTGTTGAGTTTGTTGAATTTGTAAAAGATCATGTAAAGTATTCGACCATTGAGAATTGATATCTTGAAAACGTTCAGATTTAAGAAGATTTAATAGATATGTCCATGAACGTTTTGTAATGACTGTTGATAAGAATAATTGAAGATTTGAACTCAATTCAGTAATTGGTCCTGCATTGAGAGTTAGATATCTTTGAATGACGGCATTTAGCACTTGATTGAGTCGATTTTGTTCATCTTTAATCGATTCTTTTTCAGAAAATAAACTTGCTGTTAAAGAAATGGCAAAGAAATCTTTTAATTGTTGAAAAACTCTTTCAATAGCCGGTTGTAAATTTCGTTCTCTTGTTGTAGGTGTCGATGACATTAAAATTGTATTTAATAATTGCCAACTAACATTTCCTTCATTAGCTGATCGTCGTAGATGGAAAAAGAATAGATCGAAGAGAATTTGTTTTTGATTCTCATCCGTTATAACTGATGGATGATAAGGTAATTTATATGTTTGAAGATTAGGTTCAGTAACACAAGAGACAACAGTCGGAAGAAGTGTCATTCGCTCCCAGAAATCAGCATTTTCTCGTTTTGCATAACCACGATCGTTTTGTTTGGTTTTCAATAATAAATTCATAATTTCATCGAAGAGAAATTGTTTCATCGATAACGACAATTGACAATTAGGTTGATTGAGAAATTTGAGAATAGTTTTCATATCTTGTTCTCGTGGTTCTTTCGATGAATTGACAATTATAAGTATCCATTGTTGAACATCAATCATCAATGTTGAATTTTGTAGATTTTCATTTTGTAAATGATGTTCAATTGTATTCAGTATATTCGGTAAGAGATTCAAACAAATCGATGTACCAAAATTATAATTATCGTTGAATCGATTTTCATTTAATAATTGTTGAATAAGTTCTTTTGGTTTCGGTGTTTGATTATTTAAAAAGATTAAATAAGCTAAACTCATGAATTCAAGTTCACCTTTGATATTTGTCAAACGTTGATGTTCAAGAACTTTTTCCGATGGATAATATTTCGATATAAACGTGTAACTTTGAATCCATGATTGAGGCGATTCATTATTCGAACATAGATCAGATAGATTACTCCAAAGAGAATCGAACATTTTACGAAAGATACTTTCACGAACTGATGCTCGTGTACGAAATTCATCTGCTGAGATATTCTCGTAGATTGATTGATTTGGATCGAGTTGATCGAGTGTTCGACAAGCTGAATACAGAGATAGAAGATCATTGGGTTCGTATTTGAAGTATGTATAAACATCAGCAAGACGCCAAACAATTTGATTAGGTGAATTCTCGAGATTTTGTTGATCTTGTTGATCGATTAATAATAACCAATCGGCAACGAATTCAATTGTTTTCTTATGTTGATTGGCATTATTTTGATCACTCTTAAAACTTTCTTCAACAACACTACAGAATATTCGAACTGTATCATCGGTGTACGATTTGAGAATTGGTTCTGAGATAATTTCAACAAGAGTTCGATCATTAAGAATCGATTCAATTAATTGATCTCGAAATTGTTCGGATGTATATTCAGTTGGTTCAGGTTCATCATTTTCCATCGTTCGATATTGATTCGAATCCATTGTTGTTGTTTTTCCACCGAAGAACTCGCTACCGTCATCATTATAATCATCATCATCATCACCGAAGACACTTTGACTAATTTGTGGTTCCATATCGAAATCATCTCTCTGTTGTTCGGCCACTTTTTTCGGTTTGATTTGTTCAGCTAAAGTTTTAATTCGCTGATATAGAAGATTGTACAATGGTGTTTCTAAAACATGTGAATTATTATTTCTCAATGATATTCCTCCTTGATTAGCAGTTAATAATTCATTTTCATCTTCATCATTAATTGCTAACGATGAATAATCAATAAGATTTAAAAGTATTCCATAACCATATTGATCATCGGAGAATTTCGAAAGTGTTTCTAAACCGTAATCAATCACAATATTTTTCAGAATATTGGAAATGAAATAAATAAATTTGGCTCGTGTTTGAGATTCAAGTGAATCGACTAGACTATTCGTTCGTTTACCACAAATAACATCTTTCGATAGTTGATACATTGATAATTTCATTTTATCGAATGTTTTCTGATTAATTGTCATATTTTCATAATAAATATTAATAATACGTTCTTGTAATTGAACCGATTGTTCGAGAATCGCTTGTAGACATTGAAAACGTCGATGTGTACTGGTGTGTTGTTGATAAAATTCTTCAGCTAATGCGTTTGTAAACATATGTTTAGGTAGATTTTCAAGTGAAACTCGTAATCGTGAACAAAAATCCCAAAGACAATCGTGAAACAATTGATTATAATCTTGAACATTTTTTTGTTGGAAATTATTATTCGGTTCGAATTGTTCATCATCATTTGTTTGATAGGATGATGGGAGAAGCTGTAGGATTTTTTGTAGATGAAATGCACTGCCCGATGTACTTGTATCGAGAAAATAATAATCCCAATTGTGAAGAAATATTGCGGGAAAACATGATTGATGATTTAATTCTTGACTTGTTGAATGAACAAGAATGAGAAAATATTTTTGAACTGATTCATTGGATTTATTAATCGATTGATCGGTATTATCGATTAATTGACGAAGAAATGAAATATGTAGACGTTGTTGATCGATTCGACCATCGACAACGATGATTAGCACTTGTTTATCAGTGTTTTCAATGTATGCTTTCATGTGTTCATTGAGAGCAGCCGAATTTTCGATGACAGACTAAAAATTCGAAATATTTTCGATTAATTATTCATTCGAAAACACAAGTCAATCGACTTACAAGTTTAACAATCATAATTTTCTCCGATTTTTGTAATTGATCTTCATTTAAATTAGTTACAAATGCTGATGTTCGAGTATACAACATGAATTTTCTCGTTAGATTCAAGTTCATTTCGTTTTCATCGTCGAAATTCGAATAGGAAGTGATTCGTTTGATAAATTTCTTGATATCGAAATGTTCCTGTTGAAGAAAATAATTTTTATACAACGATCGAGCAAATTTTTGTTCAAGTGTTTGAAGTTTACAGATCATTGATTCAGGTGAAACAAGTTGAATTAATTGTGAGAAAAGATAGTAGAGTAAACATTCATCATTCTTAACCAGATTCTGTTCGATAAATGCTTTCGATCGAATAGTTAATTGTGAATAATTTTGACGAATATTCGCAAGATAATGTTGATTATTTTCATCTTTCTTTATCAATGATAGAAGACATGAATAGAGTGTGCTATCATTTAACCCGTAGAAATATTGTCGACCGAAATGTTGAATAAATGATTGAGCACGTTTTTCAATAAAATGCAAGAGTTCTTGATCTTGTATTTGCAATTGTTTAAGATGAATGGAATAGAAATCATTGATATTTAAAATATACTTTTGAAAACGACTAAGAAATGGTGCCGGAATATCTTTCAAATCTTTTTGTTTGATATGAACAATGCATTGAAAATTCTCGTGAACAACAACGTCCATTGTCTTGGGACCGATGGCAACTTTCGAAAAGATCTTACGAGTTTCATCCGTAGCCATTATTGAAAAATTCTGATTGAATACATCGTACAAAGCGCCATGGATTCGTTCTGTATTTACCATTAGTATCGTTTTGCCAGTTTCCATGCATAATTTAATTGTCGAAAGTATTTCAACGTTTCGTAGTTCATTGATTGTATCATCGTGAAAATCCGACATTCGAAAGACTTCAGTTTGTGTTGGATCAGAATTGAGTATACCACTTTGAAATAGAAGTTGAACGGCACTTTCATCATCGGATTTGTCGATAATTAATTTATATCGACCGTAGAGTTTTCGACGTTTAGAATCTAATTTCATTGATTGGCGAAGAATTGTTGGAATATCTCGAAATGTATTTCGTTCGTTTGGTATTTCGAAATGTGGGCAGTGTTGTTTAACAGCTTCGAAAAATATTTCAACTAATCGTCGAAATTGATCGGGTTCAATACCATTGAAATTATTCTCTAAAGCTCGAAGTAAATTTTGTGGTGTGATTTCTCCGACATTTAACATTTGTTCTTCGTTTGTATTTGTCAGTTCAAATCGTAATTCTCTCAACATATAGATAAAATCTCGATCGTGAAATCGATTTGGAATTTCTTCGGATTGAAGAATACGTCGATAGCCTTGACAGAGACCTTTGACTAAATCATCGAATTGATTTTGACTCGAGTCAAGACCAAGACAACCGTAGGCAAGGATTTTTTGATCTTCTCGTGATGGTAATGAACGATAGATGCAAATCATTCGATTGGCATTGGCAGCATCGAACGATTTATTAGCAATCGCAACAAATGAAACTTTACAATCGTCGAGATATGGATGTAGAACTTTCAAGACCATTTTCTTTTCACTGGGAAGTGAAGCTTCATCGAGAAAGACCACCTAAATTAAAAAAAAATTCATTCAATAGAAATCTTCTCAATTTCAATAAGACTTACACATCGAGTATCGATTCTGTTTTGTTGATAATGTTGTTCTCGTTTGATAGCTCGATCGAAAACATATGCAATATCATGAGCTTCCATATATTTCGAACCCAAACAAAAGAAAGGATCAACAGCTGGCAAACGTTTACAGAATGCTTTCTGAGATAATTGTGGACCTTGTAGATTTTGTAAAACAATTTGAAACGAGAGAGTTTTCGATTGTCCCGGTTCACCGACGATACACAACGGTGTTCGAGTGACTATACTTACAACAATAGCAAAAATATGCTCACGAACCTATACGAAAAAAAAAAACAATAGAAACTTTTTGTTTTTTGAAATTATGATTTCGAACGTACGGCTTGATTGATAGCAACACCTGTTGGAATGACGAAATTATTTGTATTAACAAAATCACGTAGATCATTTTCAATCACGACTTCGAAATCAGTAATATATCCTGAAAGTACTTTGGCAAGTTCTTCACGTGATGGTATATCTCGTAATTGTTTTTGTTTGATATGTTCTTCAGTTGGAAGTCGGAAATAGTAGATCAATGCTAACGATAATGCAATACAACGAATAGGATTTGGATCTGATGTTATTTGTCCGTTTTCAAGTTCATCATCATAACGCATACGCCAGAAGAATTCAATTAACGTGAAACATCGTTGAATTTCCCGTTGCGAGACTGTATTAGCTCCTAATCGTTCTTCGCAAAATCTTTGTGCAGCAAGAATACAATTAGCTAATGTTTCCTGAACGAATCTGTCCAATGGCATGGCAGTACCATTGCTACGCGATGAATTGACTTGAAACATGGATATTTTCTTTGAAATATATTCTCCTAAAATGTCCGATGTTAGTGCTCCGTAAGGTACGACTAAATTTTCCAATGATTGCGGCAGTTGATAGACATTGAAATCAGTTCGATGAATTCGATCTTCATCTCGCGTTTCCATATAAGGATTGATAGCAGCTGTGAAAAAGATATTTCTCGGTATATCTCGACCATGTATCGTTCCATCCATGAACATTTCTTTGAACAAACCAAGACATGTTGATGTATTAACTTCATCAAAGAAAACAACGAGTTCAATAACAGATAATTCACGTGCTAACTCAATAATTGGATTCATAAAGTTAACGATTTGTTCTTCAGTAATACCAGGATGTAATAATAAACGATAGAATATAGGTTTTATTTGAGATTGAAATAGATATTCGTGACATAAATCAATCGACAATTGAATTGTTGGTGATTCAATGACTTCTAGAAGTTTTTGCAGATTATCACTTGATTCGATTAATCGATAGTCAGTTAGTTGTTTAGAAACATAAATATAAAATTCTTCAATTAATTTATCTTTAATCTCCAAACGATTATCATTCGCAATAGTCAAGAGACTTTTCCACATGAAATGTAGAATTTTTTCATTATATTCTGATTGTTTCAATGCAGATTTAATCTTATTGAGATATTCAATATCGAGTTGTTGTGGTGGTGCTTCAAGATTATTTTCATCATTCTCATCTAAACCGAGAATTTTTCGTTTGGTTTGATGAACAAATGTTTTCACGAGAATTTCCTGATTTTCAATTAACGGAATAATTGTCTCGAGGAGCCAAATGTTCATATGATGTGCAATTCGTGGTACAATTGTATTTTCTGGATGATCTCGAGTATTCTTTGCATGTAATAGAGCTGCATAGAATTTCAAGAGAAACGTTTTACCAACGCCAGTATCACCTTCGATGATCAATGGTAAACGTGTCAATTTTCGTTCGTGAACATGAAATAATTTATAGGCAAAATTTTCCGTAAGAATAAATTTTCTATCATGTAAAATTTGTTGAAACATTTCATAAGGAATATCAATTAACCATGCTAAACATTCGATCAGATAATCTTTGTTTTTATATTCGTCTGATAGTCGTGGATCTTTATTGCCGAACAATTTTTGCAAATTTGGTCGTACATAATTCCAATCGTTGTGCAGGATATGCAAGGCAAACCAGGGATCATAAACAAGAAAAACTCGATACGCATTTGGTCTATCACGAAAATTGATATTTGTAAGAGCTCTTGCTTCTTCAATCATTTGTGTCAATACTGTTGAACCGAGTTGTTGAATACTTTGATTCATTTGAAAGTAATGTCCGATGAAAAATCGTGCTCGTCGATATAAAAATTTCGTAAATGATAATTCACAGATTTTATTTCGTGGTACATCAGGCGCATGATTGACCAGACAATTGTCAATGAAACGACGACATTCATCGTGATTTGTTAATGGAGGAAATTCAACTAGATGTTCAACATTATTACTATCTACAGTAGCTAATCGATCAATCGTTCGGTCTTCGAAAGCTTTAAGAAATCGAGCAACAAGTTCTTCTTCATCGCCAACATGTAATCGATAATTAAAGCCTGTTACTTCTTGAAGATTATCCTTCGGTGTAATAATCGAAAGTAATGGTAGCAATTGATCAAAATTTGCTTTGAATGATAGTTCAGATTTTATACTATGAGGTACTTCAACAATAAATTCCCATGGATTATCATTAGGCAATGAAAAGACCAGCCCATTTTCTGTATCCATCAATGATCCGCAGATAAACAACGAAAATAATGTTCGATTCAATGCTGAAAATGGTGCATGTAGTGAAATATTGAAATAGATTACTGCCGTGTGATTTTGTGAGTTCGAATTGAATGATAGAAATGAACGAATTAAGTTCGAAAGATTGAGATGATTGTTGATACTGAAACAGGACATATTGGCATCCTGATTTTCTTTATTGATTTTATGAGTTTTACCTAAAAGAAAAAAAACTGAAAACTAATTGTTAATTGAATTCAATCTTACCGATTCCAGCTGCACCATAAATAATTCGAATAAGTGGTATAGCAATTTTATTTGTTTGAAATAATTTTTTCAATTTCGTTGCTGGTGAATCGGCTTGATGATCTTTAGCTGGCATATGAAATTGTCTTAGACCACTTCGAGATGTTGTTAATTCTTTAGAAAAATAAAATATTGTGCCATGTTCAACTTGTTCACGTGTTAGATAATCTTGTTCACTCAAAAGAATTTCCCGTAGACGATGATGCATCTTATCAATATCGATGATTAAAAATGTTAAATAGCGAAATTTACGAATGCGTGAAAAGAATAATTTAATATCTTCATTGGTTGCTGTTGTACACCAGAGAATTTGAAATGATGATGGTAAACGTTGATTGAGGAGATCGATGAGCACATTGAATGTAGTTATATCAAGATTTTCTTCGTCGACAGTTAATGGAATGAGAAATTGTTGATCGGGATCGATTGTTCCTTGTCGTTCCATGAGTTCTTGACCGTCATTAAATAGAGCATTGAGAAATTCAGCTAATTTCTTCAATCGAGCTTCACTGGATCTACCAGCATCGATTTGATGTAGTTTATAGATTTCTTCGAAATTATTTGCCTGTTGAATTCTTATCGATGAGAGATAATGTCGAAGACATTGAATAGCAAATTTCTGTTCTTCATCGTCATTATTTTGTTGTTGTGAAGTATTTCGAAATGAATAGATTTTTTCGAGAAAACGTCGACGAATTGAAGTTGGCGATGGTGATTGTTGTAAAAGAATGATTAATATCATTATTTGTCGATTAGAGAAAAGATTTAAAAGACAACATTGTGCACGGCAAGTTTCTAAATTTTTCATCCACTCGTCATAATGTTGATTGAAACTTTCGTAAATATGATCGAAAGCTGATGTTCGCTGTTTAGATACTTGTTCTAATTCGATAACTGTTGGATTCGGATGATCTAAAAACAAAAGAATTCATATATTCGATGTGTATTTATTCAACTTACTTGGATAAATAGAAATGCCGTAATGTTCTTGTCGTAATTGAAAATCTGGATGACCGGACATTTCTAATTTTTTCAGAATTAAATAGATTCTCTCGATTTTTTGGAGTAATTTCAATTGACATTCGATTAATGTTTTACTAAACAAACGATTTTGTTGAATATCAACATTACAAAAAGCTAATTGTCGTTTATGATCATCGATATCTGACATTGATAACGTAATTGGTACTTGTTCATTTTCATTAGTTCTTTCTAAAGTTCGTTGAATCGAATAACTAACTTCGAAATAGGATACTTCATTGATTAAATGACATAGACGAATATCGGCAGCACCATTTCGATAGAGATTATCCATAACTATCAAAGCATTATCCAATACAGTTGTATCTTCATTCGATAACCAGCCATTGACAATCTGAAGATTATCATTCACAACTAAAAACAAGAAAGAAAAACAATTCTATTTGATAGAAATTCAATAGTTGAAACTTTACTTTTGATATGGTTCAATGAACTATCATCGGGAATAACTGATTGACCTATACGAACAAGGAAATCATCAAATTTTTTGACTTTAGTCATGAATGGTTCGAGTAATGAATAAGTAATAATCCATGAATTGAGAATCATATTATTACGTTCTTGAAATTGAAATTGTGTGGTTAAATTGTCACGTAATTTTTGAAAACGACCATGACCTTGTTTCGAATAGAGATCAGCTTTTTTCATCATGTGTACAACATTTGAACAATCGACAGCTGTTCGAATTAATTGCAAATGTTGTGGTGTAAGATGTCGAAAACGTTCCTGAAGAATTCGATAGGCTTGAGTGATATCTCTCAGTGTACAATCATCATTTCCACCTAAATGTTGAATAAGACCGATAGTTTCATCTTCATTATCATTGGCCAGTATTTCAAATTTTCGAATACAATCAATAATATTTGTAATATGACTGTAGTATTGATAGATTTGTAACCATTCGCAAACTTGTTCGATGACGCCAGGTTGAATTTGTTCTTTCGAACGGCTTGTAAACAATTTCTCGACTTCATCTTTAATGTAAATATTCTTATTACAAAAAACAACCTGTAGACTTGTCATTTCTTTCAATGTTAAATCTCCATTTAATAATCGATCAATAAATTGAAATGTTTCTTTAACAATTTTACTAAAATCTGCAGCAGGTAAACTCGTATTCGGTTGATTGAAATATTTATCATAGATCATTCGAAGTATGCCATGAAAGAGATGGCACGTCGAAAGATTCACTGATCTTACACGATACCAAATTTGAACGGCACAACGTTGTCGATGGTTAATCGTTATTATTAATTCACCGGTTTTATCGGTTTCGAATTGACCTTGTAGAATATTTTTGTGAATTTGTGTATTATTATTTTCGTATAATACTGTCGATGGTTCATCGATGTTATTTGTTTGATATTCAACTTTAACTGAACATGGATAAGTCACGCTTACTAATGACCAACGAACATTTTGATGATCTTGAATTGGTATTCTATGTTCGACAGTCTTTTGTGCTTCAACATGAAATGTATTCGTTGGTTGGAGACGTTCGAGATCTTTAATATAATCCGAAACATTGATTTGATTATTGAAAACACCTTGTTCAATCGCACGAAATGAAACAAGACAATTAAATAAATGACAAAGTTGTTCAAGATCATCGAATGATTGAAGCATTACACTGATCTCTGCAACTAAAATTTTCAATTGTATGACAGTTATTTTTGTTTCAATTTTAAGTCGAGCAAGATCTAAAGCTAATTGATTTGCTCCTTTGACATTGTACGTTTTTAACCAATCGATAATCGGTTGAAATACATCGAAAAATCGATCGAACCAAGGAAACCATTGATTTAGATCTTGAAGAAATTTATTGTAAAAATCTTCACGAGAATTTTGAATTGTTTTATCGAGATTTTTCGGTTTAGGCATCGAAATAATTGCATCAATTCGCTTTGATGTCATAGGAAATTGATAGAGTGTTGGTTGAATCGAATTGACATCTTGTTGAGTTATATAAGGAAGAAAACAATGCATAACGTGATTTGTTAATAGTCTAACATATAGACTTCTCATGCCTAAATACATTAGAACAGAAATAGTTAATGTTTCTTATTTTGTTTTTCTCTTTTACCTTTTAAAGCCAAGATAGATTTAAGCTCGTCACTTCCCCGACGAATAAAACTATCGATTTCTTTTGCATTGACCATATTTCCATGTTGATCTTTCATGCCAATTATAAATCTAACAATCAATTCAATGTTTGGTAACGAAACAACACTTTTAATGTTTTTTGTAATTAAAAATTCGAATAAATTTTGAACGAAAATTATCGTTAAAATATCATCTGCATTGTACTTATCGTGTCGAACAGTTCGCATCCAATTATCTAATTGTTCGAGTGTTGCACTCACATTATCTCTCGTTACTTTCAATACACTTAAATTGACAATTTTCGACCAGATATAAATCGTCCATTTGTTATTATTATGATAATTGCATAAATATCGATAAGTATCTTGATCGATTTTAAGCCACATTTGAGGAATAACAATTGTGAAATCTTTTAAAGTTTCATCGCCTATAATTTGTGCTGGTTCGGAATTCTTCAAAATCGTATTACTATATTCGGATATATTTTGAAATAGACGTTTGAGTTTCTGTGAAATATCTACTACTGTTTGATCATTTCGAAATAAGATCTGTTGAATAATTGCTGAATTAGTTGGTTTTCCTCGACGGTCAATTGGAAGTAATTCAGGATCGACATTCATTAATTCACGAATCTGTCTTTCACTGTATTTTGATAGATTTCGAATTTCTTTTGCTATGAAAGCATCATAAATTTTTTCAAAGATTTCAACAAATCTTGTTCGATTTGGTTCACGTAGTGTTTGTACACGGGTTTTTGCTGCATCCATATAATCTCGAAATGAGCTGAACGAAACGGATAAAATATTTCTTGTTAAAACTACAGTTAGATGCTTTTGGATGATTGAATTCATATCGCTGATACGGCTCAAGGATAAGAATGTTAACCATAATTGACTGTACAATACATTTGAAGCATATATAGTTAAATATGTGGAAAATAGATGTTCTGTTGAACTTAATGTAACTAAAAATTCATTGATTTGTGATATATTAAATTGATTATTACGTAAAATATCATCGAATACTGTAGCAAATTGGTCAAAAAATGCCTGATCATCCAACGACAATTTGCGACTGTAATCAAAATATAATGCAAATGGTGATTTCGATGTATTTCTTCTCGAAAGTTTTTGTTCTATTAAATAAATGTATGCTGACAGATCGAGAGGATATCGCTGAAATAGATTTTGGTATTTAATATATTGATTGATAAAGTCTTCGAAATAAGCTTTAATTCCACCCAGTGACAATAGCATATTCTTCCATGTTACACATCTGTCAATTCCGTTCATAATCATGGATGCTTGAATAGATAATTTAAATAATGTCAAAGCTGTGGTGCTCGATTGTTCACCTGTGACTGTAATTGATGATAGATGTTGACTGATGTTGATTTCTCTCAATAAGTCTTTGTCTTTCAACAAAATATTTGGATGTTTACCATCATGTGCTATGAAGATTTTGGTAATAAATTCCGTCAATGCTTTTTGATAATCTTGTACGAATGTACTCTTTTCTTTCGGCAGCTTAGTGTTGTATTGTGCAAGTCGATAATAAATGTAAAAGTATGCATCAATTCGTTGGACGGCTTTCGAATTTCTTGATGAGAACTCTTCCATAGTGTATTTAGCAATATATTTGATATCACTTGGAAAACGTTTATTATTATTGTCATTGTGCTCATCAAAGTTTATAAAATGTGAAATAAGCAAATTAAGAAAATCAGTTTCAACTTCTTTGCTTTTAAAGGCTTCTTTGATAAGTGTAACAGGTTCAGATGGATTATTACCAAACCAATTCTGAAACATTTTTGATACTTGTAAATTGCAGTTAAAACAATGAATAATCTGTAAATGAAAAAGTTAAGTCTCTCGATGTCGGCCTTTATAAATACTGAATTCAAAATAACGAGGTTTTCTCCATATAGACTTATCTTTTGATAAAGATAAAAAAGAAGGTAGCATCAAATGTTTAACGAGAAAAAGATATTATTCATTCTCTTGTTTTGTATCGGTACATGTATTC
>ERZ778027.2143-NODE-2143-length-26597-cov-6.198516_pt1 | contig 26597 bp, 25 predicted proteins | sample MGYA00375757_ERZ778027 | MGnify/ENA primary metagenome ERZ778027 (study PRJEB29350, sample SAMN05389817) | bioreactor metagenome | isolation source: Ammonium sulfate bioreactor | place: South Africa: University of Cape Town | collected 2014-02-18 ...
GTTCGCGATCGAGTTGATGAAGTCGTTCGTGAACTCCTCGCTCGAGACGTACCGCACCCGGATGCCGGCGTACATGCTCGCGGCGTAGTCGCCGATCGCGTGGAGGAGGTGGGTCTTGCCGAGCCCCGAATCGCCGTAGATGAACAGCGGGTTGTAGGCCTTGGCCGGGGCCTCGGCGACGGCGACCGCGGCGGCGTGCGCGAAGCGGTTGGACTGGCCGATGACGAAATTGTCGAAGGTGTACTTCGGGTTCAGACGCGTGTCGTTGCGGGATGCCGGAACGATGGGGGCGGGGGCCTGCTCCGGCATCGGCGACGGATTGCCGGCCGCGGGGATCGGGTCGGGGCGATCTTCGACCGGGGGCGCGGAACGGTGGGACTCGATGAGGTCGGGGTTCACGACCACGCGGAAGTTGCTGACCTCGGGGTCGACTCCCTGCACCTGAGTGAGCGCCTCGAGGATCGGAGCGCGCATGCGCTTGTTCATCTGCGCGGCGGTCAGGTCGTTCGGCACGTCCAGGTAGAGGGTGCCGCCCATGACGCCCTGCGGCACGGCCAGGTTGAGGAAGCCGTGGAGCTGCGGCGTGACGCGGTCGTCGGTGAGGAGATGGTCGAGCACGGCGGACCAGACGGGAACATCCGGTACTTGGTGCAATGACATATCCCCTCCGGGATCTCGGCGCGCGACTGTCGACGTGCATCGCGCCGAACCTGTGGATAACTTCCGGGGACACGCTAGTTCGCGGTCCGCACGGAGCCAAATCAACTGTAGAACGCGCTCGCGTGTCTTTGCCACGGGTGTGGATGACGCTTGGGGATAATGAGCGGTCGGCCTCTCGGTTTGAGTTAACGTCGCGCGAGACGTAGCCTTAGTCGGTTGACTTATGCCTACACGGCAGTCCCGACCACGTCCCCCGGCAGAAGAGCATCGGGTGACATCACCTCCGGAGTGACCCATGAGCAAGCGCACCTTCCAGCCCAACAACCGCCGCCGCGCCAAGAAGCACGGCTTCCGCGCCCGCATGCGCACGCGCGCCGGCCGCAGCATCCTGGCGGCGCGTCGCGCCAAGGGCCGCACCGAGCTCTCGGCCTGACCCACCTAGTGCTCGCGAAGCCGAACCGACTCACCCGCGGATCGGATTACAAAGCCACCGTCCGTCGGGGCTCTCGGTGTGCCGGAACGCACACCGTGACCTACGTCGGCGGCGTGCCGGATGAAGGTCCCGCGCGGTTCGGCTTCATCGTGAGCCGTCAGGTCGGCTCCGCCGTCACACGCAACACCGTTCGCCGCCGTCTCAAGGCGGTGTGCGCCGAGGCGCTCCCGCTCGTTCGCGGGGGCGCCTCGGTCGTCATCCGTGCGCTCCCCTCAGCGGCCACGGTCGACTACGCGGATCTCCGCGCCGATGTCGTCCGGTGCCTGCAACGCAAGGCTGCCGCATGAGCACGTCGACACTTCCCACGTCGTCCACCGGTGTCGGCCACCTCGAGTGGACCACGGTCGCGGCATCCGTTCCGCTCCTCCCCCGCAACGCCGGTCTCGCTCTTCTGCACGCCTACCGCGCGACGATCTCGCACGTCTACGGCGACGTGTGCAAGTACTACCCGTCCTGCTCCGCCTATTCGGTGGGCGCCGTGCAGCAGCACGGACTCGTGAAGGGCATCGCGTTCACCGCCGCCCGCCTCGCCCGGTGCCATCCCTGGGCACAGGGAGGCATCGACGACGTCCGTCCTCACCGCGCCTTCCGCCACGAACTCACTCCGCACGGCTTCGTCGTGCCCTCCCGAAAGGACTGATCCGTGCCGGATCTCATTGGAATCGTCCTCTGGCCCCTGAAATGGGCCGTCGAGCTCGTGCTGGTCGGCTGGCATGCGCTGTTCACGGCGATCGGGCTCGCTCCCGCCGCGGGTCTGACCTGGGTGCTGTCCATCATCGGGCTCGTCCTGATCGTCCGTGCTGCTCTGATCCCGCTCTTCGTGAAGCAGATCAAGAGCCAGCGCAAGATGATGGAGATCGCTCCGGAACTGCGCAAGGTGCAGGAGAAGTACCGGGGCAAGAAGGATCAGCTCTCCCGCGAGGCCATGAGTCGCGAGACCATGGCGCTGTACAAGAAGCACGGCACGACCCCGGTCTCCAGCTGCCTGCCGCTCCTCGTTCAGATGCCGATCTTCTTCGCGCTGTTCAGCGTGCTGAACGACGTGTCCAAGCACGCGGCGCTCGGGCAGGGCGGTGTGGGTCTCCTCACCCCCGAGCTCACGACCGAGTTCTACGACGCGAAGCTCTTCGACGTGGCATCCATGCACGTCAACCTGGTCACCGCGTGGGGACAGCCCGACGGCCAGTTCACCGTCGCGATCCTGCTGACGCTCGTCGTCCTCATGATCGGCTCGCAGTTCTTCACGCAGCTGCAGATCATCTCGAAGAACCTGTCGCCCGAGGCCAAGACCGGTCAGGCGTACCAGATGCAGAAGATCATGCTCTACATCCTGCCGCTGGCCTTCATCTTCTCGGGTGTCTTCTTCCCGCTCGGTGTCGTCATCTACTGGTTCGTCAGCAACCTGTGGACGATGGTGCAGCAGTTCGTCGTGATCCGTGAGATGCCCACTCCGGGCTCGGATGCCGCGAAGGCCCGTGAGGAGCGACTGGCACGTAAGGGCAAGGCGATCGACTCGAGCGGCAAGGTCGTTCCGATCGAGAAGTACGAAGCCGAACAGCAGCGCCTGTTCGAGGAGGCCGAGCGCGCGCGTGCCGCCCAGCCCAAGCGTCAGCAGCCCGTCGGCAAGCAGCGCGCCAAGAAGCAGCAGTCCGCGAAGCCTTCCGGAACCCCGCCGCGGACGCCCGCGAAGCCCGGAACCGACTCCCCCTCCTGAGCACTTGGAGACCATGAGATGACGACGTCCGAGCAGATCGCGACCGAGCACACCACCGCCACCGAGGAGCAGCTGGAACAGGAAGGCGACGTCGCCGCCGACTTCCTCGAGGGCCTCCTCGACATCGCCGACATCGACGGTGATCTCGCCCTCGATGTCCGCGCCGGCCGCGCGTACGTGTCCGTCGAGGCCGAGGACGCCTCTGCGCTGTCGACGATCTCGCACCCCGACACCGTGCAGGCTCTGCAGGAGCTGACCCGTCTGGCGGTGCAGAATTCGACCGGTCGTTTCTCGCGGCTGATCCTCGACATCGGCGGCTCCCGCGACGCTCGCCAGCGTCAGCTGGAGACCCTCGTCGACCGAGCCATCCAGCGCCTGGACGAGGGCGCCTCCCAGGCGTCACTGCCGGCCATGTCGAGCTACGAGCGCAAGCTCGTGCACGACATCGCGGCAGACCGCGGGTACTCGTCCGAGTCGTTCGGTGAGGGCGCTGACCGGCACACCGTGCTGCGTCGCGGCTGATCCGCCGACGTGGACAACGAACTCGAAGCGGAACCGGATGCCGCTGTCGCGGTGTTCGGTGACCGCATCGATCTCGCACGTCGGTTCACGAGTGCTCTCGCCACTCACGGCGAGGAGCGAGGGCTCATCGGGCCGCTCGAGGTGCCCCGACTCTGGACCCGACACATCCTCAACAGCGCGGTGGCTGCGCCGTTCTTCACAGGACGTGTGGCGGACGTGGGGTCCGGAGCCGGGCTCCCCGGTCTCGTCCTTGCGATCGCGCGCCCGGACGTGGAGTTCACGCTGATCGAGCCCATGGAGCGACGCACGATCTGGCTCAGCGAGCAGGTTGCGGACCTCGGGCTCGAGAACGTCACTGTGGAGCGTCTCCGCGCCGAAGAGTGGGCGAAGGGGCGCGTCTTCGACGTCGTCACCGCCCGTGCCGTCAGCGCGCTGAAGACGCTCATCCCCTGGACCGCTCCTCTCGCCCGAGTCGGTGGAAGACTCGCCTACCTCAAGGGGGCGAACGTCGCCGCCGAGATCGACGCGGCCGCGAAGCAGGTTCGTCGGTTCGGTGTGACGGACATCGAGGTCCATGTCGTGGGTGAGGGTGTGGTCGACGAGCCGACGCGCGTGTTGACCGCAACGGTGACACGCTAGCCTTTCCCATTCAATGGGATGCATTGACCACGCTTTCACGTGATGAACAGTCGCTGCTTTCGGGTACGTGCCGCAGCCGGGTGACATCTCGAACACGTCGATCAGGAGCATCTGGGGATACGCCGGCGCCTGATCGAACTCGGCGACGACGCGACCTTCCAGCCCGATGATCGTCACTCCCCCACCCCATTCGACCGTCCACGTGAGGGGGCGTCCGGCATCGTGCGGAACGGACGTCGTGATCATGTCGGTGCGCAAGCGGTCGTCGTGGTGGGCCTTGATACCGCAGCGCACGTGCGTGATGTCGCCGATGGCGTCCGCGTCGATCTCCGCGACGCAGATCTCGCCTGAGTCACGCGGGCCGTCGTGCTCGATGCCGACGAGCCAGATGGCCGTCATGCAGTCGGGATCCGTGCTCGCGCTCAGGGTGACATCGATCCGACCGGCTGTCGGCGCGTAACGCAGACTGAGTGGGGTCGGCGTACGCACCTCCAGTCCGTCGGGACGGTGACGGTGTGTTCCGGCGCGTGATCCGAGACCGCCCGAATAGGTCGCCGTCTGAAGGTTGGAGACGCGCAGTGGTGCGTCCTCAGGGCGCCAGTCGGGTTGGTCCTCCTCGATCCGGAGTTCGAGACCGTCCGGGACCGATCTCACGCGCGCCGCAGATCTCGCGGGTGTCGTCCAGTGGGGCAGATAGTGCGGAACCCACACTTCTCCGAGTATCTCGCTCGAGAAGTCGTCGTCGATGTCGGGTGTCTGCAGGGGTTCGGGTGGAAGCGGGTCTCCGAGCGTTCGTGGCATGAGAGACAGTCTGTCGTGAGGCTCCGACACCGGCGGGTCCTCCGCTGCGCTTGTCAGGTGTGCAGAGAGGGAGTGTCGGTTGCGGCTTCGCGTCACGGATGCCGGATCAGGACCGCGCGTCGCCGTCGGCAGGCGGTCCGGTGTCGCCGCGTGGTGGGTCGCCGCCGCCGGCTGGGATCGCCGTGCGCGCTGGCGCGAGTCGCGTCTGCTGCGGCGAAGGCGGCGTGGAGCGTTCTGATCGATCGAGTGTCCCTGAGTCCTCGCCAAGCCGTGGTCACTCCGCGCTGCGCGGGGTCGCTGTTGCCGGATCGGTGTCTTGGATGAAGCTCTTCGGTGACGGCGGTCGTCGGGCCGTCTGGTCAGTGTCCTGTGTGGGGCGCGTTTCACGTGGAACATCGCGGTATGACCGTGGTGTGTGGCGCGATGGGTCGCGAGATGAAGTCCCTGTGCGGATCCGGTCGACGTGCGTGCCGTCGGGGCGTGCCGGCTCCACTCCCAGGTCGGTATGGCGGCTTTCCGCTGCGGCGCCCTGAGTGATGTCCTCGCGACGGACCGGCGCCAGGTCGGCGGCGAGTGATCTGTCTACGGTTGCGCTGGACGCGGGCGTCCCGAGGGCCTCTGTTTCACGTGAAACATCGGCGTCGGGTGGGGTCTGTAGTCCCCGCGGCTATGACTCGCGCGCATGCCGGCGAGGAGCGGTGGATCGACCGGAGTCGATCCCCGATGGATGAGACGTGACACTGCGCGGCCACACGGTCCCTGTTGACGCGTTGCGGCGGTGGTAGCGTCCGTCGTCGTCGGGTCTGGGGCCCCGGATGACGGACCGAGGTCAGATCGCGGTTCCCTGGTCTCCCACGGAGGAGGTGGGGTTGGCTTCGACACGCCGGGCGGTCCAACATGGTCCGTGTCTACGTGATCGGGTGTCGAACGCTGTGCCGTCCGTTCGTCGAGACCCGCTCGCTCCAAGCCCCCGTGGTACCTACGGCGGCAATGACGAGCACACGTGGGGCGCTCCCCTGCTCACCTGGGTTGTGGGCCGTGCGTCTCTCGCCAGGCGTGCTGCGGGGAGTGAGATTCCGCGCGTAGGGCGGACCATGCGCGGGTCCGTGTCGCGAGTGTCCGCCGTGCGGGTCATGAACGCGCTGGACTGGAGGAATCCTCCGGTTGCGCTGCGACCGGTGCCTCATCTCATCGCGTCTGGGTTGTCGGGCAGCCACCGCGAATCGCGCGAAGGTCGCGTCCGTGTCGGTTGGCACAGAGCCTCGGAGCAAGGATCTGAAGTGGTCGCCTTCTGGGAGCGCCCGCCCAGCCGCAGGCGGAGTGCGGACGCGTTGAGTTCGGCACTGTGTCTTGTGCGACGCCGCCGTCCGCGACCTCCGACGTCCTCACTCGTGGCGGGCATACCAGTCGGAACAGCTCGGCGCTGAGAGGACGATCGGCACCCCGCCTGTCGACATGGTCACGCCGCCAGCCCGCCGCCGACATGCGGATTGCGAAGGTTCTGGTCCATGAACTTCGGGTTCCATCGCCCAACGCGTCGACGGCTTGTCGCGCGCCGTCGACGTTGTGCAGGCGTCGCAGGGCGGATGTAGGCACAGTCATTCGGGTCTTGATTCCGCGCGTTCAAACGGGGAGCACACGTTCGAGTCCAACTACACGCTTGCATGTTTCACGTGAAACGTTGGCCTCGTAGTCGTTGCGGCCGTACGTCATCCAGGTGGGGCGTATGTCGGGGCGGCTGGTTGCAGAGCCGAGGACGGTGTCGGCTGGTGCGCTCAAAGCCAGACCGGCGAGTGTCGCGCGCAGCGCGAAGTCCATGGCGCTGCCGGTGACGCTCGCGCATGAGCGTCTTCCGTCGGCCGGAGACCGATCCAGCACGTCGGATCCGTGGGCGTCCACCGTGGGCTGAGTTGTGGTCGCGTTGTGAGGATGTGTTTCGCGTGAAACATTGGCCGCGACGCGGCGGACTCGCGGGCGAGGCGCGCGGGTGCGGCTAGGCCAGCATTTCAGCGAGTTCTCCCCAGTCCGAGCCGCTGCTCCCCCACAAACTACGCGCGTTCAAGCGCACGTAGTCAGCCTCTCCGCTCCCAAAGCTGGGCGATTCTCCGGAGCGCGTGCGAGACTCCGCGTGATGGGGTGCGCACCTGTTCAGCTCCATCCCCCGCGCGGCTCGCTCGAGTAAGGCGGACTCGGCAGTGGTTGAGCCGTACGTTTCACGTGAAACATCCTGTAGCCCCGCTGATCGTGTGCAGGTCAGCGAGAGCGGTCGCGTGTGCGGCGAACAGCGTTCAGTCGCCGGCTCGAACGAGAGTTCGTCCTCTCTCCCGGTAGTTGTGGGCCACGCCGCCCATCTCAGGTCGCACATGTTTACACCGATCTCGGAGCGCGTGAACCCAGCGACGCCGGCCCGTCGGTGTGTTCCGCGCTACGTCATCAAGATGCCTGCCTCCCCCGCATGTGTCGACGGCCGCGGATGCGGATGCGGAGGTCGCATGACGGGCATCTTCGTATCGGACCGGGTTTGCGGACGAACCGCGGCGCGGCGCGCGCTTCCGCAACGGAAGCCGGAAGCGATTCGTTACGCACCACAACCGCCGTGACCGCACGACGTTCACCCGCTCCCCTCCGCCTCCAATTGAGCGGAGATCGAGCCCCATTCCGGGCGCCACGGGCCGCGTGTGGACGCGATGTACCAAGGATCGCGCGCTGTGTCCGTCGTCGTCTCTCCACAACACGCACGTCAGCGCCGCCCCAATGGAACCGCTCGGGGTCTGACAATGCGTTTCACGTGAAACAGCCAGAGACTGCGCTCTCGCGGGCGCACCGCGGAGCGGCGTGGCAGTGCTGGCAGAATCCGCGATTCCGGTACGTGCAACGACGATTGCACAACGGGGCGACCGCCTCTGTGCGCAAACTCACCGTCAGAACACGAGGATGAGGCACCCGCAGTGCGGTGCTCTAAGGATCGTCTGTCTGTCTGTCTGCGCTGCTCTCAGCGTGAGGCGTGGGCGGAGCTATCCGCACGCACGCCAAACTCCGTTGCCCTGCGCGCGGTGTCATCTCGCCAGAACGCAAACGTCGCCACGGCCCGGACGGGGGCGCAACCCAGCCCCGCCAACTGGCGCGCCCATCCGTGACCCCATTGCAGGCGGTCTCAGGTGATCGTGTGCGGGCGCTCTCCTGATCCTTCGCACCTCGTCAACATTCGTAACGCCGCCACGCGAAAGCACGCACGTCCCAGAATGGCGGCGTCGCCCGTGAACCGCAGGCGGTCGCCCGTGCTGGGGTCCACGTCGCGCACTGCATCAGGAGAGATGCGCAGCTCACCGACGATCGCGCTATCCCTGCCCAACGGCACGCCGGTGCCCGGTCAGTCTGGCGGGATGCGGAATCTGCGGCGCGACGGCGGCCGGCACCCCTGAAAGCAACCCCATGCAATGGGTGATCCCAACGGCTGAGCCGGTCTCCCTCAGTAGGTGAGCACCGCGGCCTTCATCTCACGACCGCCGTGTCCGCGTCGCCTGGATCACTGCCCAAGATGGGTGCATGGGGCCGAGCGCCATGAAATGTTTCACGTGAAACACGTCGTATCTCGCCGAAACGCGGATGGGACCGCTCTGTGAGTGCGCACCGACCATCACCTCGCCCGGCCGGACAGCGGATTGCCAGTGCGTGGGTCAGGGTGGAAGTGGTCTGCCTCGCGACGCCGCTGAGCCAACGAATCCGGCGTCGCCGCGCGGGAATCAGGCCGCCCAGGGTCTTCACCGTCCGAGACGCGTCGCCGGTCCCAGACCGGTCCCGGATGTCGGCGCGCCCGCGCGCGTGACCGGGCTGAGCTTCAGCCCCCACCCGCGCGAGGGTGAACTCGAGCGAACCTCCCGACCCGCGGGCCATCGTCCCGCCGTCACCGTCGTCCTCGTGCTTGAGCCACCGTCCGTATCGCCCCCAATTCGCCCGGTGATTGCCGCCCCGCGCCTACTCGAGACGCAGGAGCCCACGTAGACTGGGGATGTTGTCCCCGGAGATGAAGGAGCGCGTTTCACGTGAAACAATCCGGCGAGTCGTCCGGCTCGACCTCCTTCGAGGACTCCCCCATTGCACGTGAGCTCGCGGATCTCTCGGCTCGACGCCGAGCGCTGGAGGCAGTCGAGGTGAAGTTGTCGGGGCGCACCCGCGTGTTCACGGTGTCGAACCAGAAGGGTGGCGTCGGCAAGACGACCACCGCGGTCAACGTCTCGGCGGCTCTGGCATCCCTCGGAGCCAAGGTGCTCGTGATCGACCTCGATCCCCAGGGCAACGCGTCCACCGCACTCGGCGTCCCTCATAACGCCGACACCGCCAGCATCTATGACGTTCTGATCGACGAGTTCCCCCTCGCTGACATCATCCAGACGAGTCCTGAGTCGCCGAACCTCCTGTGTGCGCCGAGCACGATCCACCTTGCCGGGGCCGAGATCGAACTCGTCTCCCAGGTGGCGCGTGAGCACCGACTGCGGGGTGCGCTCCGGGACTACCTTGCGGACGCCGACAATCATCTCGACTTCGTCATCATCGACTGTCCGCCGTCACTCGGTCTCCTGACGATCAATGCCTTCACGGCGGCGGATGAGGTACTCATCCCGATTCAGTGCGAGTACTACGCGCTCGAAGGGCTGAGCCAGCTCCTCGGTAGTGTGCAGATGATTCAAAAGCATCTGAATCCCGCCCTCCATGTGTCCACGATCCTGCTGACCATGTACGACGGGCGCACTCGTCTGGCGCAGCAGGTCGCCGATGAGGTTCGGGAGCACTTCTCCAAAGAGGTGCTCGACACAGTGATCCCCCGCTCGGTGCGCGTCTCCGAGGCGCCGAGTTTCGGTCAAACGGTCATCGCGTACGATGGCCACTCAGCGGGCGCGATCGCCTACCGCGAGGCTGCGGTCGAGATCGTCGCACGCGACACCACCACGAAGGAAGACTGATGGCCAAGAGAACCGGACTGGGCCGCGGTATCGGTGCCCTCATCCCCACGGCGGAGTCGTCGGAAGCGCGACCGGTCGATGTCTTCTTCCCCGGCGCATCCACGACCGAGGAGTCGAAGAAGACGACGTCCACCCCGACGGCGACGGAGCCCTCAGACGACGCAACCCCTGACCTCGTCACCGTTCCGGGCGCGCGCTTGGTTCACATCGACCCGCAGTCGATCGTGCCGAACCCCCGTCAGCCCCGTACGCACTTCGACCCGGAGGACCTCGCCGAGCTCGTCCACTCCGTACGTGAGTTCGGCGTGCTGCAGCCGGTGGTCGTCCGCGACAAGGGCGATGGCACCTATGAGCTGATCATGGGGGAGCGTCGTACCCGTGCCTCGCGCGAGGCGGGGCTGTCGTCGATTCCCGCCGTGGTTCGCGAGACCGAGGATGAGTACCTCCTGCGGGACGCGCTTCTCGAGAACCTGCACCGGTCGCAGCTGAACCCGCTGGAAGAGGCATCGGCGTATCAGCAGCTCCTCGAGGATTTCGGGATCACGCAGGAGGAACTCGCGACCCGGATTGGTCGCTCGCGTCCGCAGATCAGCAACACGATCCGTCTACTGAAGCTCCCTGTCCCCGTTCAGCAGCGGGTCGCTGCCGGTGTTCTGACCGCCGGCCACGCGCGCGCGATCCTCTCGCTCGAGGACCCGCGTGAGATGCAGAAGCTCGCGGACAAGATCGTCAACGAAGATCTTTCGGTGCGCGCTGCAGAGGCCGCCGCGAAGATGCCGGGTGTGGCTCCGGTGCGGCAGAAGCCGAAGGCCGGCAGCCGCCGCTCGGGTCTGGACGACATCGCGGAGCGTCTGGGCGATCGCTTCGACACCAAGGTGAAGGTCTCGCTGACGGCCAGAAAAGGCCAGATCAGCATAGATTTCGCGACGATCCAGGACCTTAATCGCATCCTTGCCGTTCTGGGTGAAGAGGGCTACACGGGCTGAGCAGGGGCTTATTCCCCACTTGGCATATGCCGAGAGCGGACGCCGAGCGGCTCCCCCGTCGGAGGCTCGACGTAGGCTGGAGAGGTGACCGCGAACGACCAGAGCCCTCGCCGCCGCGCCAGTCTCGAACTGCTGCGTGCCGAGGCCTCCGACGAACTCGCCGTCCTCATCCACGAGCGTCTCCGCGGCGGTGAAGACCCGTGGGACTTCATGGAAGACCTGCCGAGTGTCGACGAACTGGTCGTGCTGACCCTTCGCGCTGAGAACATCGCCGAGAACGGCGGCGTCCGACCCACCCGGTCTCGCAACTATCGCGTGCTCCGGCAGATCGCGCTGGATTATCCGGCGCTCACGCGGGCCGTGTGGCGCATTCTCGGCGACGAGGAGCCGCACCGTCGCTGGGACGCTTCGGTGCGTCTCGACGTCTCCTAGGGTGCCACGGAGCCGCCGGCACCGCGGGCGGCGGCCTGGCATCCTTCCGCGGGCGAGAACGACGAGAAAGACCCCCGACATCACGAGGATGCCGGGGGCCTTCGCTGCGCGCGGGATCAGCCGAGGTAGGCCTCGAGGTCCTTCTCGAGCGCGAACTTGGGCTTGGCGCCGATGATGGTCGTCTTGACCTCGCCGCCCTCGAACACCTTCATCGCGGGGATCGAGGTGATCTGGTACTTCATCGCGAGGTCGGGGTTCTCGTCGACGTTGAGCTTCACGATGGTGATCTTGTCGGCGTTCTCGGACTGGATCTCATCGAGAACGGGGCTGACCATACGACACGGTCCGCACCACTCGGCCCAGAAGTCCACGAGAACGGGGCCCTCGGCCTGCAGGACGTCCTGCTCGAAGGTCGCGCTGGTCGTCGCCTTGGCGGTCATGTGCATTTCTCCTTAGATGGAAGCGTTACCGGATGAAACCCCGGTGAGAACGGATTTATTCCTCAGACCACGGCGGCGTCGGGGAGTCCTTCGAGAGGACTCTCGGCGACTGCCGGCTCACCGGCCTCACCGCGTGCGGCGAGGAAGTGCTCCACGTCGAGCGCGGCGACCGTGCCACTGCCGGCTGCCGTGATGGCCTGACGGTACGTCGGGTCGATCACGTCGCCCGCGGCGAAGACACCGTCGACCGACGTGCGCGACGAGCGACCGTCGACCCAGATCGTCCCCTCGGGGGTGAGCTGGAGCTTGTCGTGCACGAGGTGCGTGCGCGGGTCGTTTCCGATCGCGACGAACAGACCGTCGATCGGGAGGTCGCTCTCGCTGCCGTCGACCGTCGAACGCAGGCGGATGCCGTCGACGGCCTCGTCTCCGAGGATCTCCGCGACTTCGCTGTTCCAGATGAACTCGATCTTCGGGTTCGCGAAAGCGCGCTCCTGCATGATCTTCGAGGCGCGGAGGGTGTCCTTGCGGTGGACGATGTAGACCTTCGACGCGAACTTCGTCAGGAAGTTGGCCTCTTCCATCGCGGAGTCTCCACCGCCGACGACGGCGATCGTCCGCTCACGGAAGAAGAAGCCGTCGCAGGTGGCGCACCACGACACGCCACGGCCGGAGAGACGCTCTTCGCCCTCGAGGCCGAGCTTGCGGTACGCGGAGCCGGTCGCGTAGATGATCGAGGCGGCCTCGTGCACCTTTCCGCTGCCGAGGGTGACCTTCTTGACGGGGCCATCGAGCTCGAGCGAGACGACGTCGTCGTAGAGGACCTCCGCGCCGAAACGCTCGGCCTGGGCCTGCATCTTGGCCATGAGGTCGGGTCCGAGGATGCCGTCGGGGAAGCCGGGGAAGTTCTCGACGTCGGTGGTGGTCATGAGATCGCCACCCGCTTCGACGGAGCTCGCGACGACGAGGGGTTCGAGGTTGGCTCGGGCGGCGTAGATCGCGGCGGTGTAGCCCGCCGGGCCCGACCCGATGATGATGACGTGACGCACGGTAGCGCGTTCCCTTCGTTGATTCCGCCGGATGAAACCCATGGTAGCCCCGCTGTATTCCTGGGGCCTGGGGCTGGCGCGCGTCCTCGGAGCGTCAGGTGTGATCGACGCGGTCGGCCTCGCGGGAGGCGCTGTCGTCGCTCTCCGGCTGCTCCGCCTGCTCCGGCGCTCGGGCCCGCCGGCGGCGGCTGACCGTGCGCAGTACCCCGATTCCGAGGAATGCGACCACGAGGACGATGAAGACGATGAGGCCGATGCTCTCCCACTCGGCGCGGACCTCGACCTGCACGTTCTGTCGAGCGCCGATGACCTCTCCGGTCGGGCTGTAGAGCTGCATCGAGACGTCGACCTCGCCGTTGGCGATGCGGGCTTCGACGGGAACCTCGACGCGGGTGTTCGCCGAGGCCTGGGCATCGATCGGTGTGTCGGCCTGCACTCGGAGGCGTACGTCGTCGGGCTGGGTCCGCAGCACCACCGAGATGGGCCACGGCAGGTCGTTGCGCACCCACGGTCGCAGCGGTGCGCTGGAGCTGACCAGCCGGAAGTCCGATGACAGGATGCCGACGGAGTCCAGTGTGGTCTGCGTCGCCGAGCGGTGGTCGGCGACCGCGGTGCGGGCGGCATCCCCGGTCCAGGCGACGTTCAGCACCTGGAGGATTTCCGCACGTTCGCGTCCCGTGAGGAGCTCCGGCTGGTCGAGGATCGTCGCGAAACGGTCGATCGTGTCTTCGTCGGAGAGCAGGTCGGCGACGTCGGCCGCGCGGACGGCGTCGGGGGACGCCTCTCCGAGCGACACGTCCGTCCGCGGAGCGCCCATGACCGCGGCGAACGTGGTGGGGAGGTATCCGGGGGCGGATGCCAGGGCGCCGAGCGTCGCGCGAAGGCTCACGCGTGAGCGATCGGTGCCACGGTCGAGGACGGCCAGCACTGGGCGGTCGGCCGCACCCGTGCGGGCGAAGGCGAGATGCCCGGAGGCGGCGGCCAGAGCGGCGCCGCGCAGGGCGGTGTCGTTCTCGGCGGCGGCCGTGGTCAGGGCACGCGACACTTCCGCGTCGTACACCGGGGTCGCCACCCCGTCCACGGCCGCGGTGGCGGTCGCGGTGCCTCCCGCCAGGTTGGTCGACGCGACGAGGATGCGGGCGGGGGCGGCGTCCGATCCGAGGGCGCCGAGAGCGCCGACCACGGAGGAGTCGACGGACCCGGTCGCGGGCCAGAACACGTTCTGATCGGCGGATCCGATGTCGAGCAGGGCGGCGAGGTCGGGGAAGGAGGGCTGTCCGGGAGCCGTCGAGGCGGAGGGGCTCGGCGTCGTCACTGCCGAGACCGGCTGGGTGAAGTCCGCCGCGGTCATGTACGACTGCAGTGACGTCGGTGCCAGGGGGGTCGTGACACCGGCGCGGATCTGCGCCGACAGGTCGGCGTCGCCGAACTGCAGGGCGAAACGGTCGTTGGGGAGGGCGAGCAGGCGCTTCAGCCACGCCACCGCGGTGGGGGGTGCCGAAGAACCGAGCACCCGGATGGCGGCGGGGATCGCCGGGTCGACGGCCAGGGTCGCGACCGAGCCGTCGACGGCATCCAATTGCGCCGAGAGGGCCCCGTCGACCGCGGTGAGGTCGGCCAGTTCCTTCGCGGTGAGCAGGCCCCCGGTGCGGGGGGCCGCGGTGATCGGCACGACGACCGCCAGCGGGGTGCTCGCCCCCTCGGCGGGCACGACGACCACGGTCGGCGCCTGGAGCGAGGCTCCCCCGCTCGTCTGGGCCAGCACGGGGTACACCCCGGCGCCGCGCCCGAGAAGCGCCGGGTCGGTGCCCTGCACCGTGAACGACACCGAGTTCTGTGCCGACGGGGCCGTGGCATCCAAGGTTCCCGTCGCGATCTGCTGCAGAGTGACACCGGACGCGTCGCCGCTCAGCCACCGGGTGAGGGCGGCGTCGTCGGTCAGCGGCGTCGCACCGATCGACAGCGAGACGGAGGCCGCCGAGACCGTCGCGGTGCCGGGGTTGGCGAGTGTCGCCAGGACCGCGAAGGTCTCGCCCGGGCGCAGGATGCCGTTGCCGGCGGGCGCCGCGGCGAGTGTGGGCGACGCGGTACCCGCGGTGGGCGAGGGGGTCGGGGTCGCCGCGGTGGCGGCGAGCGGCGCCGCGAGTCCGAGCGCGAGGGCGGCCGCGGCGAGGGTCGCCAGGAATCGGCGCGTGAGGGAGCGCCGCGGCACGGGTGAGCCCGAAGGCAGGGAGGTCACGTTCATACGAGCGTCGGTGGGCGAGGGGGCCTCGCACCGCGACGAGTCTAGGTCCGCCGCCTCGGAACCCCCCGATAGCCTCGCGCAGACGGTTGAATGGACCGGTGCTTCCCGAACCCGATCCGACACTCTGCCGTGCCCTCGCCGACGATCTGCGGTCCGCGGGCTACGCAGGTGCGTCGCTGCGGGCGGCGTGGGGAGCGCTCGCCGACGACGCGCTCGCGCGGGGCCTGCGGCGACCGGCCGAACGCGCACTCGGCGACCGACGCGACCCGCTCGCCGTCCTCGGGCGTCTGTGGGGGCTCGGTGCGCTCGTCGCGCGCGAGGACGCGGCGGCGGCTCTCCCGGCGCTCGGTCTCGACGGGGCGGAGGCGCTCGGTCTCGTCTCGCTCGACGGCGACCGTGTCGCCCCCGAGGTCCTGATCCGTCCCCAGCCCTTCGCCGACGCCGACGGAGAAGTCGAGTGGTGGATCGCGAGCGACCTCGACGAGGCGGCCCTGGGGGGACCCCTCCCCGAGGACCACGTCCTGGGGGTCGGCGGGGCATCGCAGACCCTGGCGAAGCTCCAGCTCACCTGGCGCGGCGGTACGGCCCTCGACCTCGGTACCGGCTGCGGCATCCAGGCTCTCCGCCTGCGGCGGCTCGTGCCGCGGGTGATCGCGACGGACATCTCCGAGCGTGCGCTGCGATTCACCCGTCTGAACGCGCTGCTCAACGACGTCGACGGGATCGAGACGCGTGTCGGTTCGCTGTTCGACCCCGTCGAGGGTGAGACGTTCGACCGGGTGGCATCCAATCCCCCGTTCGTGATCACGCCGCGGGTCGCGGGCGTCCCGGCGTACGAATATCGCGACGGCGGCCTCGAGGGCGATGCGCTCGTCGCCGCGGTGATCTCCTCGGTCGGTGCGCACCTCGCGCCAGGCGGCGTCGCGCAGTCGCTCGGCAATTGGGAGTACCGCGAGGGGGAGTCGGGGCTGGACCGCGTGCGCGGCTGGGTCGATCCGTCGCTCGACGCCTGGATCGTCGAACGCGAGCTGCTCGACCCGCTCGCTTACGCGGAGCTGTGGGTGCGCGACGGCGGGACCGTTCCGGGTACGCCGGAGTACGCGCGCCTCATCGATGCGTGGCTCGACGACTTCGCGGCTCGCGGGGTGACGGGCATCGGCTTCGGCTACGTCCTGCTGCGCCGACCCCTCGCCGGTGCGCCGACGCTCGCCCGCTACGAGCGGGTCGCCGGCGGCGGGGAGTCCGCGTTCGGCCCGCACCTCGCGGAATGCCTCGAGAACCACGACCGCGCCGCTCTCCTCGACGATGAGGGGCTGGCATCCGCTGTGCTGCGGTTCTCGCCGGACGTCACCGAAGCCCGGCACCACCGCCCGGGCGAGGAGTCGCCCTCGGTGATCGAGCTGCGCCAGGGCGGTGGGTTCGGCCGCACGATCGATGTCGACTCGGCGCTCGCGGCGCTGGTCGGCGCGTGCGACGGCGATCTGGCGGTCGGTCCGCTCGTCGACGCGATCGCGCAGCTCTTGGAAGTGGATGCCGGGGAACTCCGCGCCGACGTCCTGCCGCGGGTGCGCGAGCTCATCGTCACGGGCTTCCTGGTGTTCGCGGACTGAGGCGGCGCCCACGTGGGCTCGGTGTCCACGACACGCGGATGCGTCCGCGCACGGTCCGCGTGTCTTGGACACCGAACGCTCCCGGGACGCCAGGGCCCGACGCGCGAGGACACCCCCGGTTAGGCTCGAAGGCATGCTGAACATGGCCGACGGTGTCGCGCGCCTCGGCGAACTCGCCGAGCATCCGGTGGTCGCCACCCTCGCGCGGGTGTTCGCCGACGCCGGGCGCGATCTCGCCATCGTGGGCGGTCCCGTGCGCGACGCGCTCCTGGGTCGCACCACCCACGACTTCGACTTCACCACCGACGCACGCCCCGACGAGATCCTCGCCCTCGTGAAGCCCGTGTCGTCGGTGCAGTGGGACGTCGGGCGTGCCTTCGGCACCATCGGCGCCAAGGTGCAGGGCGAGCAGGTCGAGATCACGACCTACCGCGCCGACAGCTACGACGGCGTGACCCGCAAGCCCACGGTCGAGTTCGGTGACACGCTCGAGGCCGACCTCACCCGCCGCGACTTCACGGTCAACGCGATGGCGCTGCGGGTGCCCGCGCGCACGCTCGTCGACCCCACCGGTGGCGTGGAAGACCTCCTCGCTCAGCGCCTGCGCACCCCCATCGACCCCGCGGTCAGCTTCGGCGACGACCCGCTGCGCATGCTCCGTGCCGCCCGGTTCTCCTCGCAGCTCGAGTTCACGGTCGACCCCGAGACCCTGGATGCCATCGCCGAGCTGCGCGGCACTCTCGAGATCGTGAGTCCCGAGCGCGTGCAGGCCGAGCTCGTGCGGCTGCTCCAGACCGACGACCCGGTGCGTGGCATCCGGGTGCTCGTGGAGACCGGGCTGATCGAGGAGTTCCTCCCCGAGATCCCGGCTCTGCGCCTCGAGGTCGACGAACATCACCATCACAAAGACGTGTACGAGCACTCGCTCACGGTGCTGCGTCAGGCGATCGCGCTCGAGAAGCAGCGTCACCCCGGCACCGCCCCCGACGTCCCGCTGCGCCTGGCGGCACTGCTGCACGACATCGGCAAGCCGGCGACGCGGCGCCTCGAACCGGGCGGCGGCGTGACGTTCCACCACCACGACATCAAGGGTGCGCGGATGGCGCGCAAGCGCCTCCAGGCGCTGCGCTTCGACGCCGCGACGACGACCGTGGTGTCGCGCCTCGTCGAGCTGCACCTGCGCTTCTTCGGGTACGCCGAGGGGGCGTGGACGGATGCCGCGGTCCGCCGCTACGTCCGCGACGCCGGCGACGAACTGGAGCGGCTGCACATCCTCACGCGGGCGGATGTGACGACGCGCAACAAGCGGAAGGCCCAGCGCCTGGCATCCGCCTACGACGACATCGAGGCCCGCATCGTCGCGCTGCGCGAGCAGGAGGAGATCGACTCGATCCGCCCCGAGCTGGACGGCAACCGCATCCAGGAGGTGCTGGGGCTGAAGCCCGGCCGCGAGGTCGGCGAGGCGTACCGCTTCCTGCTCGACCTGCGGCTCGACGAGGGCGTGCTCGGCGAGGACGAGGCCGAGAAGCGGCTGCGCGAATGGTGGGCCGCGCGAGCCTGAGGCCTGCGCACACGTCCCTGGGCCGTGCCGTGCCGCGCCCGCCGTGGCGGGCTGCTGCGCCGCAGGGCGGAGTTCTTGTCCGGCACGCCGATCGTGCGGTGCGCGGGGCGGCGTGTCGGCGACGGACTCCGCGTGACGGCACGGGGCGGCCGCCCCCCGAGTGACATCGGGGCGTGATTCGTGCGCCCCAATTCGCCGAATCACGCCCCGAAGTTCCGGACGCCTAGTCCTTCTCGTCGCGCTCCTGCTGGAGCGCCGCGAGCACGAGGTGGGTGAGGTCGATGCTCACGATCCGCGGCTCGTCGCTCACGGTGTGGTCACCCCGGGGGTGGCATCCGACACCGCTCCCGTGGTCGGACCGGGCAGCGGAGTCGAACCGGGGGTCGGGGCGACGTCGGTCGGGATCGGTTGGACCCGCAGGAAGGGGAACGTCGTCGCCTTCGCTTTCGCGACGTCCTCCCAGGGATCCCACGACATGACCCCGGGCGGGATCTCCCGCAGCGGGTAGATGTTCCACGCGTCGCTGGCTCCCCCCCGCCGTAGAAGTAGGAGTCGTACGGCGTCGGACCGATGTCGCGTCCGACGGTCGTGAGCGGGTTGCCGTCCTGGTCGTAGAGCTGCACGGTCGGGATGGCGTTGCCCTCGGCGTCGAAGGCGAAGATGTTCCGCACGCGTTGTCCGTCGAGGGAGAGGCCGGGGACGTCGTAGGCGACGGGCGTCTGGTCGACGCGCGTGAGGGCCTGCCCCAGGGCATCCGTGTACACCCCGATGAGGACGGGGAGTGCCACGACGGCACCGACGGTCATCACCGTGCGGAGCACGCGCAGCCCGCGGCGGGGAAGCCAGCGTCCTCTTCCCCACTGCACGCTCAGCAGCAGGAGGCCGAACAGTGCGGTCCACGCCCCGAGGTTGCCGCGCCCGAGCATGAGCACCGCGCCCAGGATCCCGCCGGTCGTGCCGAACGGAAAGAGGATGAGCATCACGAAGTAGGCGACGAGGTACCAGGCGAACCCGCGCACCAGCCACCACACGGGCCGAAGTGACGACAGCAGATCGAGCGTCCACGCGCCGGCCGGGTTCGTGCGCACCGCGGCGGCCATCTCGCGCCATCCGTCGATCACACGCTGTCCGACGCTCACGCGCGTCGTCGCCGATGCGGTGTCGGTGCGCTCGGGGAGCCCCGCGGCGGCGCGCAGTTCGGCCGCGTAGGTCGTGGCATCCGGGAGCGTGAAGTCGTCGCCGGCCTCGGCGGCCTGGTCGGACAAGTCGGCCTCGAGGCCGTCGAGCAGATCGTCGACCTCGTCGGCCGGGAGGTCGTCGAGGTGGGCGCGGACGGCGGTGGCGAACTCGTGGATGTCGGCGCGGACGGGCGTGGTGATCATCGGGCGTCTCCGATCGTGCGCAGCTTCTTCGGGGTGGTCGTCTCGTCGAGGAGGCTCGTCATGGCCGACGAGAAGTGGGTCCAGCTGGCGCGCTGTGCGTCGAGCAGTTCCCGACCCTGTGGGTTGATCGCGTAGTACTTGCGGTGCGGTCCGCCGTCGGACGGCACCACGTAGCTCGACAGTGCTCCCGCGGAGTACAGCCGGCGCAGGGTGCCGTAGACCGAGGCATCCCCCACCTCCCCGAGCCCCGCGTCGCGCAGGCGCCGAACGATGTCGTAGCCGTAGCCGTCGTCGTGCTGGACGACCGCGAGCACCGCGGCATCCAGCACCCCCTTCAGTAGCTGCGTCGTATCCACGCGCCCCCCTTTACTCATCTGTGAGGGACAGTACCACGCGATGCGCAGTAGTGCGCAGTGCGGATTCCGCGCGTCGTGCCCGGGCGCGGGGTAGGGTGCGGCCCCAAACCGGGCGCTCGAGCGCCGAAGGGGTGGCATCGCGGGCACGGGAACGCCGAGGGGGTGGCATCCCGAACCGGATGCCACCCCCTCGGTGCCGTGGTTACGGAACGACGACCGCGCGCCCGCGCACCTCGCCGTGGTGGAGGCGCTGGTAGGCCTCGACGGCCGTGTCGAAGCCGTACCGCTCGACGTGGACGCCGACGGCGCCGCTGCGCGCGAGGTCGAGCACCTCGATGAGCTCGCTGCGCGTGCCCCAGTACGGCGCACGGACGGCGGCACCGAACGGCGTCGAGAAGAAGCCGGCGGGCAGGATGCCACCACCGATGCCGACGATGTGGATGAAGCTGTCGATCGCGGCGACCTGCCGGGCGAGGTCGACGGTCGGCTGCACGCCGACGAAGTCGAAGACGGCCGTGGCTCCGAGGCCGTTCGTGAGCTCGCGGATGCGCTCGGCGGCGTGCTCGTCGGAGGTCACCGTGTGGTGCGCGCCGACTTCGCGGGCGAGGGCGAGCTTGTCCTCGCCGAGATCGACCGCGATGACGGTGGCCTGCGAGATCGCGCGGAGGATCTGCACGCCCACGTGCCCGAGTCCGCCGACGCCGATGACCACGGCGGTCGCGCCGGGGTACAGCTTCTCCTTCGCGGCGACGATCGCGTGGTACGGCGTGAGGCCGGCGTCGGTCAGCGACACGGTCTCGACGGGGTCGAGGTCGCCGAGCGGCACGAGGTGGCGCGGGTCGTCGACGATGACGTACTCGGCCATCGCGCCGGGGCTGCCGAGTCCGGGAGGGGTGATGCCGAGCTCGGCGGCGTAGGGGCAGTAGTTCTCGGCGCCCTGCGCGCACGCGTGGCAGCGACCGCAGCCCCACGGGCCGTAGATGGCGTACGCCTCGCCGATGTTCACGCCCTCGACGCCGTCGCCGAGCTCGTCGACGATGCCGGCGCCCTCGTGCCCCAGGGTCAGGGGCAGGCCGTAGGTGTACTGCTCCTCCGGGAGGTCCATGACGAACCAGTCGGAGTGGCACAGACCCGCGGCGGTGACCTTGAGGCGGACCTGTCCCGGACCGGGGTGCGGCTCCTCGATCTCGACCACTTCGGGGCCTTTGCCGATCTCGCGGTACTGCACTGCCTTCATGGCGTTCCTTTCTCTGGAGCGACGGGGGGATACCTCCACCGTGCGCGCGTCGGTGGTGCCTGTCGAGGGGGTCGACGGCGTTTTCCGGTGTGGGGAATGACTCTCATTAATGCGTGTGAATGGAATTACGGATGCCGGGACCGACACGCCGCAGACTCCTCACGCCCCGGCCCCTGGCATCCCGCTGGGAACCCTCCCACCCCCGCGCCCCGCGACCTACACTGGGGGCGACACCGTCACCGCCGATGGGAGTCCTGTGTCTTCGCCGTGGTCGCGACCCGCCGTCTCCCCCGAGAACTCGGGGCTGCTGATCGCGCGCGCCCACGACGAGCTGCTCGCCGGCAACGAGGATCGTCGACTCGGCGACGTGCGCCCACTGGTGCGGGACTCGTGGCGGAGGTCCCTGGCATCCCTCGTCGGTCCGGAGGGTCTGCCGACGCTCGATCTCGCCTCCGCGGAGCTCGAGGCGTACCGCCGTGCCCACCCGCTCGCCGGGGTGATGGACATGATCCGCTCGCTGCTGCTGCCCGGCTCGGCGGAGGACTCCGGCGTCGTCGTCGCGGTCGGCGACGCCGCGGGACGCCTGCTGTGGGTCGAGGGCGACCGCCGTGTGCGCTCGCTCACCGGCGACATGGGTTTCGTCGCCGGCGCCAACTGGTCGGAGGAGGTCGTCGGTACGTCCGCCCCGGGCACGGCCCTGACGCTCGACCGGTCGGTGCAGATCCGCGGGGCCGAGCACTTCAACCGGTTCGTGCAGCCCTGGTCGTGCACCGCGGCGCCGGTGCACGATCCCGAGACGCGGCGACTGCTGGGCATGATCGACGTCACGGGAGGCCCCGAGGCCGTGACCCCGCAGGCCCAGTTGCTGGTGGATGCCACGGCCCGGGCGATCGAGAGCGAGATCCTCGTCGGGCGGCTCCGCGCACAGCAGGAGCCCCCGTCGCGTCGCCCGCGACGGTCGACCGGGACGCGCGCGCTGCTGCGGATCCTGGGGCGGGACCGGGCGCTGCTCGAGGTGTCCGGCGAGAGCGGGGAGACGGTGGTCGAGCTCGGCGCACGGCACGCCGAGATCCTGCTGCTGCTCGCCGTGCATCGCGAGGGCATGTCCGCCGAGGCGCTGAGCGAGGCCGTGTACGGTCACCCCGCGACCGAGACGCTCCGCCCCGAGATGGTGCGGCTGCGGAGGGTGCTGGAGCCTCTCGCGCCCGCGCTCGTCCCGGCATCGCGTCCGTACCGGCTGCCCGACGGCCTCGAGACCGACGCCCAGCAGGTGGTGTCGCTGCTCGATCGCGGGGCGCACCGCGTCGCGCTCGCCGCGTACCGCGGGCCGGTGCTGCCGGATTCGGTGGCGCCCGGCGTGGCCGAGGTGCGGGAGTCGGTACGTCAGGCGCTGCGCGAGGCGCTGATCGAAGAGGCGGGGATCGACGTGCTGCTCGCGTACGCCGACACGTCGGACGGGCGCGACGACGTCGAGGTGCTGCGGTTGTGCCTGGGGATGCTGCCTGCTCGGTCGCCGAAACGCGCCGGGCTCGTCTCGCGGATCGAGCGCCTCGAACGGGACTGATGTCGGAGGCCCTGGTTACGCTGAATCCATGGACGAATCGACGCTCGACATCTTCTCGGCAGCTCGCGCCCGTCGCGATGTGGGGCGCATCCGCGAGGCCGTCGCCGAGGTGAAGGCGGGCGACATCGCCCGGGTCCTGGTGCGGTCGCCCCGCTACGGTCTGTACGCGATCGAGGGCGCCGTCCGCATCGGCGTGGGTGGGCAGCCGCTCGTCGGCGACGTGATCCTCGCCACGAGCGCCGAGATCCAGCGCATCGATCTCGGCATCGCGGTGCCCGAGCCGGCGCTGTCGGCCGACGTCGTCGACCCTTCGACACTCCCCCACGGCACGCCCGTGCGCGTCACGTTCGTCACCCCGACCGCTGCGACGTTCGCCGTCACGGGGCCCATCACCGCCGGCAACGACCGCTTCCTCCTCGTGGGCAGCTGGATCGTGGCCGACGACCGCGCGATCGCTCCGCGCGTGGTGAGCATCGAGCGTCTCGACGACGTCGACCTGCACGAGGTGAACGTCCCGCCGCTGCGGTCGGTGCTCGTCGACGCCGACGCGTAGAGGATCGAACGGAGCGGATGCCGCGGCCTCGGGGTCGCGGCATCCGTTCGTTCGTGAAAGGTGTTACGGGCGGATCAGCACCTTCAGCGCCTCGCGGGAGTCCATGAGACGGTAGGCCTCGGCGATCTCCGACAGGGGCAGTTCGCGGTCGAAGACGCGGCCGGGGTCGATGCTGCCGTCGAGCACCTGCGGCAGCGCCGCCTCGATGTAGGCCCGGATGGTTGCGGGCCCTCCGGTGAGGGTGGCGTTCTTGCCGAACAGTGACGCGAAGCCGACGGGAGCGTCCTCGTACTGCGGTACGCCGACGCGCGAGATCGTTCCACCGGGGCGGACGATCCGGTACGCCTGCTCGTAGGCGGGCATGTGTCCGACTGCTTCGAGTACGACGTGCGCGCCCTCGTCGCCGGTGAGGTCGAGCACGCGGGCCACACCGTCGTCGCCGCGCTCGGCGACCACGTGCGTGGCGCCGAAGTCGCGGCCCAGGTTCGTCCGAGCCTCGTGGCGCCCCATGAGGATGATGGTTTCGGCGCCCAACTGGCGTGAGGCGAGGACCGCGGACAGGCCGACCGCGCCGTCGCCGATCACCACGACGGTCTTGCCCGGAGCGACGCCGCCGGTGTGGGCGGCGTGGTGTCCGGTCAGGTAGACGTCCGAAAGAGTCAGGAGCGAAGGCATGAGCGCCTCGTCGGTGCCGGCCGGGACGACGACCGCGGTGCCGTCGGCCTGCGGGACGCGGAGACGCTCGGCCTGGGTCGCCGATGCGGCGCCGTCGAAGAAGCCGCCGTGCACGCACGACGTCGTGAGGCCGTCGCGGCAGAAGACGCACGTGTTGTCCGACCAGGCGAACGGAACGATGACCGTGTCGCCCACCGCGAGGGTCTGCACGGAGGCGCCGATCTCCTCGATGACGCCGATGGCCTCGTGGCCCATTCGGCGTCCCTCGGGGGTGTGTTCGAGGGAGTGGTACGGATGCAGGTCTGAGCCGCATACGCACGCGTGCGTCACCCGGATCACGGCATCCGTGGGTTCCTCGATGGTGGGGTCGGCGACCTCTTCGACGCGGACGTCGCCCGCGCCGTACATCAGCGTGGCTCTCATCGGTCGTTCCCCTCGGTGATCGGGGCGTTGTACTCGTCGTCGGTGACGTGCGAACCCCATGTCGCGCTCTCGCTGCCCTCGGGGGTCTCCCACAGGGCGAGGTGGGTCATGAAGCTGTCGGGTGCGGCACCGTGCCAGTGCTCCTCGCCGGGCGGGCACGAAACCGTCTGACCAGCCTGCACCTCGACGATGGCGCCGCCGCGCGCCTGCACCCGCGCGGTGCCTTCGATGACGCGCAGGGTCTGGCCGAGAGGATGCGAATGCCATGCCGTGCGCGCGCCGGGGGCGAAGCGCACGAGACCGGCGTGGAGCCGCTGACCGTCGTGCTGCGGCGACACGACCGGGTCGAGCCAGACGTCGCCGGTGAACCATTCGGGCGGGTTCTTCACGGTGGGCGGGGTGGGGAGGATGCGCATGGTGTGCTCCATTCGTCGGGGGCGGTACGCCCAGCACACTCCGTCGACAGCCTCCGCGGGAGGCCCTGACGGAGGGTGTACCACCAGGGCATCCCTTCCTCCGAGCGGCGGCTCTACCGTGGATGGCATGGACAACAAGGCCGAGGTGCGCGAGTTCCTCACGACCCGCCGTGCGCGCGTCGCCCCCGAGCAGGTCGGGCTGGCGTCGGGCACCCATCGGCGCGTGCCCGGTCTGCGGCGCGCGGAGGTCGCGATGCTCGCCGACGTGAGCGTCGAGTACTACGCGAAGCTCGAGCGCGGGCACATCGCGGGAGCCTCCGCCGCGGTGCTCGAGTCGCTGTCTCGCGCCCTGCTGCTGGACGAGACCGAGCGGATGCATCTCCTCGACCTCGCTCGGGCGGCCGATGGCATCCCGACCTCCGGGCGACCGCGGCGACGTTCGAGCGCGACGGTGACGGCGCGTCCGGGTCTGCAGAGCACCTTGGATGCCATCACCGGCGGGCCCGCGTTCGTCCGCGACCGCCACCAGAACCTCGTCGCGACGAACGCGCTCGGGGCGGCGTTCTACTCCCCGGTCATCGGCACGAGTGGGCGGGTGCCGAATCTGGCGCGGTTCCAATTCCTCGACCCGGCGGCGCGCGACTTCTACCCGGATTGGGACCTGTTCGCGCAGATGTGCGTCGGGATCATGCGGGTCGAGGCGGGGCGCGATCCGCACGACCGCACGATGCAGGACCTCGTCGGCGAACTCACGACCCGCAGCGAGACCTTCGCCCGCCTGTGGTCGGCGCACGATGTGCGCACCCATGGGACGGGGACCAAGCGGTTCCATCATCCGGTGGTGGGCGAGCTCACGCTCGCGTACGAAGAACTCGCCGTGACCGCCGACGACGGCATGGCGCTGCTCGTCTACACCGCCGAGCCGGGATCGCCGTCGGCCGAGCGTCTGCAGATGCTCGCGAGTTGGTCGCTCAGCGGGGCCGGTCGATCATGACCGTCACCGATCTCATCGAAGCCCTCGACCGCGGGGACACCATCGCCGGCGGGTCTCCCCTGCACGACGTCATGCATCGCGCGAGTCAGGAGGCCCTGCGGATCGCCGCCGAGCTGAACTCCGCGTACCGCGAGCCCGACGACGTCCGTGCGCTCCTCGCGCGGCTGACGGGGCGCGAGGTCGACGAGTCCGTCACGCTCTTCCCTCCCTTCACCAGCGACTTCGGCCGAAACATCTGGCTCGGCAAAAGGGTGTTCATCAACTCCGGATGCCGCTTCCAAGACCAGGGCGGCATCACGATCGGCGACGACTGCCTGATCGGCCACAACGTCGTGATCGCGACGCTGCAGCACGGCATCGACCCCGCCCGCCGCGCGGATCTGCTGCCGGCGCCGGTGGTGCTCGGACGCAACGTGTGGCTGGGAGCGAACGTCACGGTCCTGCCCGGCGTGACGATCGGCGACGACGCGGTGGTCGGTGCAGGTTCGGTGGTCACGAAGGACGTTCCGGCGGGCACGATCGCGGTGGGCTCTCCCGCACGGGTGGTGCGCGGCGTCCACGGTCCGGCATAGGGGCGTGGGATGCCGAGACCGCATCCGTTCGCCGAGACCGCACCAGCTGGTCGTCAATCCGATGCGGCTTCGTCGATCGGGTGCGGTCTCGTCTCGCGATGCAGCGTGCAACCCGATGCAACGTTGCCCGGCGTACCGTCGGCGCATCGCCGCTCGAAGCCGTCGCGGCGCCTCATAACTGTCGAAGGAGACACGCATGACCATCGTCGAAGAAGGCGTTTCCAGCGTCTACGCCGCCCCCGGTACGCGCGGGGCCGTCGCCCAGTATCGCGAGCGGTACGGGCACTACATCGGCGGGGAGGGGGGCGAGCC
>ERZ778027.2151-NODE-2151-length-26501-cov-12.103343_pt1 | contig 26501 bp, 34 predicted proteins | sample MGYA00375757_ERZ778027 | MGnify/ENA primary metagenome ERZ778027 (study PRJEB29350, sample SAMN05389817) | bioreactor metagenome | isolation source: Ammonium sulfate bioreactor | place: South Africa: University of Cape Town | collected 2014-02-18 ...
ACAACAACAACAACAACAAAACAAGGTAATACATTTCAACTAATCGAGTTCATTTCGATTATTTTCAACAATTTACATGTTTTTCTGTTAAAAAACAAAAAGATTATTTGTTGATTTTATCTAACGAAAAAGAAGAAAAACAAAGATGTCGCTGAATAAAAGTGAATGTTGATTTGTTTGTAGGATATCTCCAAAGTATTCGAATTGATTCGAGCAAAATTAAATGAAAAAGAGAAAGAATTACTTGAATTACAACGTTCAAATTCGTGTTTAACAGTTCCTGATGACGAACAAATAGATAAAATAGTTGATTTGATCAGTTCACTTGCATTGACAACACAAGATGGTTCGTTTAGTTTTCACTCGAAATCCACTGATAATTCGTCAACACGAGTTCATTCAACTGGCGTCGATTCAATTCGAACATTACCAACAACAGATTGGTTATCACAAACAAACCAAAATCAACATCGTTTGCCGATGGTTTCTCATTTGTTATCTTTGCCAATCGATGCTTTTGTTCAACCGAAAACAGCAACTAATGAATCGAAGTCATTGAGACTTCCAGTAGTCGATGAATTACTTTCGAAACCAATCGATGCTTTTGTTCAATCGAATTCGAATTCGAATTCATTGCGACTTCCGGTCGTCGATCAACTGTTTTCAATGCCAATCAAAGCTTTTACATCGAAAGAAAATGTCGACGAGAAGAAACCGTCGAGTCTTTTAGATAATCAATCAGTTTATTCAAAAGAACATTGGCTTAAAAGTCAATCGACAACTGATGATCAATCGGATTTTGTTCATATCAATTTGGATGAATATATCGAGCAATCATCAGACAAAATGCGTCGTCTTCATTTCGAATATATTCAAGCACTTGACAAATTAAAAACACCAATCGAATCCAACGGTTCAACTCAAACTCTTCAAACTGTTTATCCACAAATGTTTCACCGAATTACTCAACATTTATCGTCGAATAAATAAACTCCAATGTCTTTGTCTCTCACTTTCACTCTATTTCGCCTTTTTTATTTCATAATAAAAATAACAACAACAACAAAAAACAGATTCGATTCTATGTCGATCATAATTATTGAGATTAGAAATAAAACAAAACACATTGACGAAGAGAATTATCAACATTTGGTTAATTGTTTCATCTGGAATAAAAAAAATATTTGATATTGCCATCGAAAGTCTCACCTCAAATAAATATGTTTGCTTGTGCAATAAAAACATGAACAGACCGTTCTCATATGTTAGTATTCACCAATCTTTCTTTTCAAATCATTTTTGCAGTAATTCAATCGTTAGTTGTTAGATGGATGTTAATTCACATGTAAGTTTCTTCTTTTTTTTTCTTAAGAGAAAACAAAACGAAACTCTGATTGAAATTTAGCAAATAACAAACGTTGAAGATACATTTGATCGAAATGATCCTGCTGAAGTTGGAACGTATGTCTTTGTTTGTTTGATTTGTTTTTCTTTTGAAAAATGTAAATATTTGTTGTTGAAGAGATTCAGTTATTCGTCCAAGTAAACGAACAACAATTATAATTGTTGTGATCATAATTGGTAGTATCATGGTTTGTGCGTGGGCTTATCCTTTAGTTAAACGTCAAAACAAACACAAAACTTCAACTCAATCGACACTAATTTCAACAACAACTTCACATTTAACTTTATCAACATCAACAAGAACAACAACGACAACAACAACTGCCACCACTACAAGTAATTCGTTTCAAGGACAATTTTCATGTTAACAAAATTTGCTTAGGATGTTGTACAAATGTGTCGATTGTGAGTGAATATGATTGTAAAGATACAATAATTTCCTCGTTAGCAGTATTCGATATAAACAACGATGGATATTCTGATATTGTTCTAACAGATAGTATTCAAAAGAATATTAAAATATTTTTCAATTCTGCGAATGGTCAATTAGGAAAAGAAATAATTTATTCAGTACGAGATTCATGGATATCGACTGCGACAGGTGATATGAATAATGATGGATACATTGATCTCATTGGCACGCATTCACTTAGCAATTGTATTTCGATACTTTTGAATGGTGGTAATGGAACATTTTCTCATGAATTGAATATTTCAGTCGATCATATTGTCAAAGATATTGATCTCGTTGATTTCAATAATGATACTCGATTAGATATTTTGTTAATCTATTCGAATACTCGAACTGTGTTTGTTCTATTCAATATGCCAAATTTAATATTTGTAAATAAACAAATCTATCAACTTGAAACAATTCCAAATCTGATCCGAATCATTGATATAAACAATGATCATTTATTTGATTTAGTTATTTCATATCGCTATGGTAATTTCAGTATATTTGTAAATAAAGATAATGAAGGTTTTGTTCATCATCAAACGTATGTAACGAAACGATTTGTTCATATGATGATTATCATGGATGTTAATCATGATCAATATCAAGATATTATATTTGGTTATTCTTTTACCACTCTTTTAGTTTATTTAAATGAAAATAAAGGAATATTTCGTAATGATATGGAATATCAATTATTTCTGAATGATGATTCAATGTCTATTGTCGATGTAAATAACGATGGACATGTTGATGTGATCATTGGTTATCTTGATCATCCTGCAATTTCGGTTTTTTTCAATTTTGGAAATGGATCTTTTTATCCCGAACATTTTCTAATGCAATTCTATCCAAGATTTGTCAAAGAAATTGATTTGAATAATGACAAACAAATGGAAGTTGTTTTTATAGCCGATGGATCGTTGAAACAATCTTTGTGTATTTTGTCAATTTATCCATGGAAATAAATAAATAAATCATCGAATATCGTTAGTTTTCAATAGGTAGAAAGAGATTTATTTGTGTAAATGAGAGATTAAATAAAAAAAAGCACACAGATAAAACGTTGAAATGATCGGGAAAAAAGCTAAAATTGTTATTCTTCTTTGGGTCCATTGTTATTTGATTGTTGTTGTGTATTTGTATTTGTTGCTGATGAATTAGCTGCAGCTGATTTGTTCGAATTTGAACTTGGTGCTGTCTTTCCTGGATCTTGCGTTGGTTTCCAACGTGAAGATGCCGAACCTGGGCCTGCATAAGCTGGACGCATTTCTTTTGTCAATGGGAAAATAATCAAATGATACCGAGACACATCTTTTACAGATATATTTGTATATACATATCAATACGTAGATAGATAGATAGATAGTTAGAAATAGACTTTCTTTCTTTCTCTCTTTCTTTATTACTTTTCCAACTAAGAGAACAACGAGTTGTTATTGACGATAGGAAGATATTTATCATGCATGGAAAATATCTATGGAAGAGAAAATCGACGTCATTAACATTTCTTCTGGTAAACGGTAACAAACCGTTAAGAACGGAAAAACAATTTCGAATTATTGTTTTCCTTGATTATTTTATCTTAATAAGATAAATTTATATTATTTTCTTCAACAAGAAATATTTTCACGCCAACACGCCATCGGCTTTGTGTCAAAAAAGAATAAAAATCAATGAATTCACTGACAGTTAAATCACATTTATTGTTTTTTTTCTGTTAGCTATGCGATGATAAATGAATTGAATTGAACTGAACATAAAAAGAATAAGGTTCTACCCTGATTTGAACAGGGGTTATTGGAGTCAGAATCCAATGTCCTAACCACTAGACTATAGAACCATTAATTAATTAATTTGTGTGTCGATTAACAAAACGAAGAAACTTTGATCTATTTCTTCATTCCACGCGAATGAAAATGAGAAAAAAAAAGAGAAAACTCGGAGTGTCGTTTTTTGTTTTGTCTTCGAAGGTTATCGTTTAACACGCGAAGAAAAATGGTTTCTGCATCACAACGTCTACTCGTTCCTTCATTTTCTTCATTCCTGTTGCAACGAGTGCACGTGTCTTCTAGCTGCGAACGTGAGTACAACGAATGAGTGTCGCCTTCGATCGATTCAATAAATATTTCAGTTTACAAATAAAACAAAATTGTTTTTTTTTTCTTCATTCGATTTTCCTGATAGTTGCTCAGTGAGAAAATCGATTCGTTAGGATTTGATTTGTTCGTAATAGAACTGATGTGAGCAATCAATCTAAGAAAGAGCATTGAAAAGAAAAAAATGACCTTGTTGTATTTGTGGTAAATGTTCTACGATTGAATGAACATTCAAAAAAGAAAAATCGGATTTTTTTTTCTTTTCATCGAGAGAATAGATAAATTATCATTGTTTTAATGTAAATGAAAAGAAAGGAGATTTGCATCTCTTTCGAATTAGTTTGAATAGCGAATTGATTAAAAAAAGAAGAGAAAGTCAATTCCCAGTTGTTGATGGTAAGATAATCTTAAGCAGACGAAGGCCTTGTCATTGTTAGTTGATGATTTATTCAATGATTCGATATAACAACAATAACAACAAATATTGTCTTTCTTCTTCTCTTTCAGAAATTGATCAAGCAATCGAAACGTTGGGAATGTTAAATTAAAAAGTCTAACTCGTAATGAAAATCGATTTCTTAATTGTATTTATTTTAATTGTTTACGAAACTTTGGTTGAAACAAGTTCGACATCATGTTTAATATCTTCGTCATTGAATTGTTCTTGTTTCCACAGTAATTCTGATCTTTCGTTGTCTTTATCGTTATCGAAGACGATTTATTCTCATTTATATTGTCAAGCAAATTCATTAAATGAGAAAACATTTGCAAATGCATTTCAACAAGAATTCTTCGATCAAAATTATTTCGAAACAATTTCCCTTGAATTTTCTCTAACAAATCAAATCGAAATTCATCGAAATCAATTTCAATCTTTAGCCAATTTAACATCGAAAACAAATCGAAATTCACCAATTGAAATCACAATTCGATTTGTTGGTTTTACTGAACTTTCTTTTGGCTCTCATTCGTTGACATCAACAATGTTCAATGGTAAACATGCAAATCGTTCATTGTCGTTGTATTTTATTCCAAAGATTGGAATGAATGTCGTCGACACTGAAGAAACTCAATTGAAATTTGCTGCTCATTGTTTTTCCGGTTTAAAAGTGCGTCGAATGAATTTGTATCTTCATACGAATAAATTCGACAATTCATTTAAATATCCATTCGAACAAATCTTCAATGAAACAGAAATCTTTGATTTACATTTCTATGATTCGATAATTCAGCCAGGTTCATCTCTGTTGAAAAAGTCATTCCATGGTTTGATCCAAAGTTTAACATTACATCGTCGTGTAGATACAATTGATACTCAAACATATCCATTTTATAATACAGTTCAATTGTTTAATATTCATTCGACAGATGCACATTCAATAGACTTAAATTCGTTTGTTTATTTACATGACAATCTCAATGAAATCGAATTGATTCGACCGCATTTCGAAATTTCGATTGATAAATTTCTTCCGTCGTTAAAAAGTTTGTCAATTGACGTTGAATTTCTGAATGAACGAACACTTCTATCGGCTCGACATATTTCCAAGTTAAAATTAGGTTCAAATCTTCATCGAATCAATCCAAATGTATTTCAATTCAATTTAAATCATTTGAAAACATTCGATTTATCACAAATCGATCTTTTAGAAATGATTTCCGATTCTCGTTGTTTTCTAATCAAATTTATTATTGAAAATTTCAAACGAATTCATTTTCTTTATCCAAAAGTCGGTCAATTAAATGCGTGTCATTGTATTCGACTGATTTTCAATGAAATTCAATCGATTCAATTGTCGAACGAACAAAATCTTTGTTCGAAACAATGTCGTTTCACTGATTGCCCTGCGATTTCGCAATATTTCACAAATAAATATTCGTTTGATCGACGAAATAACAATGAAATCGCAATTTTAAATGAAGAAAACGAAGAAGATTTACCATCGATCGATTTGTATTCTGACCGAAATGATTTCGATATAATCACTTTTTTGACGAATCAAAGCACGTATAAACACGACGATGAATCGTCTTTTGAAACTGAACAAAATCAATCGAAATCATTGGCGTCGAAGTCGAATGTTTTTGTTGGAACAATGATCGTCATTGTGATTGTTGTTGTGAGTCTTCTCGTGTGTTTTATTGTAAAATATCAAAAGAAAAAAGATTTCACTCGTGTTCCTTCTGTTCATGTTTAAATTTTAATAAAACTATTCGCGATAAATATCTCGAACTAAAATCAATTGTTTTTCTCAATAAATTGACTTTGACAGAACTCGTTAGAGAGTCAATTATCGATTGTAGTCATTGTTGTTTTTTATGGATTTGTTATTGAGTCGAATGCAATCGTCAAAAGTATCATCTATCATCTATTTATCTTCCGTTCTGTTTTTTTTCTTGCGTTTCTGTTGTTGTAAAAGGACCGTGGCGTATTTTTATCTTTAGTTGCTTTGTAGTCTCGATTGTATTCGAGTAAAAGCACGAGGAAAAGAATAGAAGCGAAAGAGTAAAACGACAGCATCTGTGTAACAAACTCAATCGACGAACTAATAGAGAGAGAACGATTTCTATGACAAATGAAATAAAAGTAACGCCTACGTTAGTGGTAACAGCAGATGAATCGTTTCACTTAATCGATGAAAATACGACGATACTAAAATCAGTTACACCGAATATCGATGCCAATATGTTATTAACAAGAAAAACGTTAGTTCAACATCGTTTAATGAGATGGTGTGCTTTAATTTTTGTTCTTGGAACAATTCTCATCGTTTGGCGTTATGTTTCTATTTTAATATTGGCGACTTGGTTGGCAACTTTATGTAAACCGCTGTTAGAATGGCTTGTTGTGCATTTGTAAGTTTAAATATAGAATCGTTTCAAATTTACAATTTTTCACTCTGTTGAAATTTAGACCTTTAGCGAATCGATGCCGTGAAAAACGTTCCCGATCAGCCATTGCTGCTTTTCTTCTTGTTTTTCTTGTTCTTGTTGTCATATTTCCAATAATATTGATTCTCGTTGCTTTAACCGGTTCAACTGTCGAATTTCTTTCGAATCTTTCAAATTCGACGACAGCTCGCAATGCAATCAATCTTCTTGTTCCTCCACCAGTAAATCATCACAATCAATCAACAGTACATACTCAAACCTTTCTTGGATTTATTAAAGATGGAAAAAATACAACATTAACTCTACTTGAAAGACTTATTTCTCAACGAGATGCCATCACAGATGTTGTTCAATTATTTGGTGGAAAAGCTTTATCAGTTATTTCAACTGTTGCTGGTGCAACTGCTCAACTTTTAATTGGAATGTTAATATTTCTCGTGTCGACATATACATTTCTCTTACATGGAGATGAATTTTGGTCATGGACAGTGGCTCATAGTCCTTTATCATCAAAACATATGGAAAGATTAAAAAATGCTTTTCAAGAAACAGGTCGTGGTCTAATGATTGGTGTTGGATTAACTTGTGCAGTTCAAGGTTTAGTTGCTGCAATAGCTTATTTATGTTTACAAATTCCTCGTTGGTATGCACTTGGTGTTTTAACTGGTTTCTGTTCATTAATTCCAATTCTTGGTACAGCAATTGTTTGGATTCCAATTACAATTGGCCTTTTTATTCAACAAGCATATATCAAAGGATTTATTATGATTGCAATTGGAGTTTTAGCAATTGGTTCTGTTGATAATTTACTTCGACCGGTTTTTTCTCGATTAGGATCTTTACAAATGTCAACTCTGCTGTTGTTGTTGACAATCTTTGGTGGTTTAGAATTATTAGGTGCATGGGGTGCTTTGTTAGGTCCACTCATCGTGAGATTAACTACAGAGGCGATTATTCTTGTTCGAGAAGATGAAGATCAAGAAGAATACAATGAAACACCTTAATTCAATGATATATTTATTTTCTTGATTTCCTTCTACTTATTGTCTTCCTATGAATGTTTGAAGTTTTGAAAATAATTTGATTAAATTCAGATACAATTTTCAAGCGGTAAAAGAGCGAATACATATTTGTTAATCTCTGATATTAGTTACAACGAAGGCTGATGAGAGAACAAAAAAAAGTAAAGCAATAGATATGTAACATCATGGTCAAGCCGTTGATATGAACGAATGAAAATGAAAAGTGTCATGCATGTTTAATGAATAGATAAGCATAATAAAAGAATAAAAATATTGAAAGCATATTTGAAAGCAGAGTTAAATAATGTGATAATTGTATTGTCGACGAATGATGTTGTACTATCTGTTTTATTTATAGTAACAGTAGATAAAATTGATGTCTGAGTTATAGATGTTGTTGTTGAAGAAGTTGGCAAATTAATTTGATCAGTTGCTGAACATAAATATTCAATTTCATCATAATCATAAAAGAATTCCGTATGGGTAAATTCCAAATCATTTTCATGTTTAACACAATCAGCTAATCGTTGTCCATTAAAATCTTGACATAGACATAGAAAAGTATCATCATGAAAACATCGTAAGTTCAATGATTGATTTTGACATGGAACATGATAATATTTAATGCGATGAATCCAATGCATACTACTTATATTCTCATAAAATAATTCATATATAGTTGGACATCGATCCTATAGATCAACTGTTACATTACTATTCGTTGAATAATCATTGATTTTGCTCTTTTCAATTAGATAAAGTTGAGATCTCCTTGTCCTCAGTTAGTTCCTAAGCGCAAGCGGATACAATCAATATACCTCAACCAATTTTCATATTTCCTTCACAGAGACATAGTCAATAATTGAAATAATAGCTCAATACTACAGATTAAGGGATACGCTATAGCAAAAACCTGTGTTCAAACATAGAAATCATATTTCTACATTTTTCAATTCTGACAGCAGATTCGGATTCCCCATAGTCGATTTCCTTTGGTCAAACCTTATAAAAATAGGTTTATATGTTTTTTTACCCTGGCACAAACAAACGTATTTTTTTTCATATGACCCTCCTTTCAGTCGTGGGAATAAATCCGTAAAAATTCGTCAATGTTTATCTTCCGTTCTTTTTCGTCTGTTTAATAAAAGAATGAGAAAAAAACAAACGAACGAACGAATAAAACGTCAACATGAATGTCAAAATGGTAATCTTGAAAATCATATAGGCGTCAGTCGAAAAAAATCCTTTCGATGACAAATGAAACTCAAAGAGTATGTTCATCTTTGATCATTTCAAATGAGTTAATCGAACAAAATTACTTTAAAAAAAATGTTGAATCAAACCTTTTATTGACGCGAAAACGTCTCATACAAGATCGTTTGATGAGATGGTTTGCTTTCATTCTTGCTCTTGCAACAATTGTTCTCATTTGGCAATATATTTCGATATTAATTCTTGCCATTTGGTTATCAACAATATGCAAACCTTTATTTCAATGGCTCAACAATCATTTGTAAGTTACTCAAGATTTTGAAAAAGAAAAATAACAAAGCAATATTTATTATTTAGGCCACTGATCCATCGATGTCGTGAAAAACGTTCGAGATCGGCTATTGCTGCGTTTTTACTCGTATTTTTTGTTCTTCTTGTAATATTACCAATCATTTTAATCATTGTGGCTGTTGCTAGTTCAACTATTGATTTCCTTTCAAATCTGTCGAACTCGACAACAGCTCGCAATGCAATTAATCTTCTTGTTCCACCAATGACAAATCGATCTTCATCATCATTGGATTCTCTAAGTTTCATTGAATTTATTAAAGGTGGAAAAAATACAACATTCGATCTAGTCGAAAACCTTATTTCTCAAAGAGATGCTATTACAACTGTTGTTCAATTATTTGGTGGAAAAGCTTTATCAGTTATTTCAACTGTTGCTGGTGCAACTGCTCAACTTTTAATTGGAATGTTAATATTTCTCGTGTCGACATATACATTTCTCTTACATGGAGATGAATTTTGGTCATGGACAGTGGCTCATAGTCCTTTATCATCAAAACATATGGAAAGATTAAAAAATGCTTTTCAAGAAACAGGTCGTGGTCTAATGATTGGTGTTGGATTAACTTGTGCAGTTCAAGGTTTAGTTGCTGCAATAGCTTATTTATGTTTACAAATTCCTCGTTGGTATGCACTTGGTGTTTTAACTGGTTTCTGTTCATTAATTCCAATTCTTGGTACAGCAATTGTTTGGATTCCAATTACAATTGGCCTTTTTATTCAACAAGCATATATCAAAGGATTTATTATGATTGCAATTGGAGTTTTAGCAATTGGTTCTGTTGATAATTTACTTCGACCGGTTTTTTCTCGATTAGGATCTTTACAAATGTCAACTCTGCTGTTGTTGTTGACAATCTTTGGTGGTTTAGAATTATTAGGTGCATGGGGTGCTTTGTTAGGTCCACTCATCGTAAGATTAACTATAGAAGCAATTATTCTTGTTCGAGAAGATGAAGATCAAGAACAAGAAGAACAACCAGAAAATTAGACAAACTTTGTCTTTTCTTTTGGAGTTTTGAATTTAGTTAAAAGTAATTAAAATTCAATAAAAAAAAATGGCATTGCTTTAAAAAGAATTTGATTTGAAAGATTACGATTCTAATTCTATTGGAGTGAAATGACTCTGATTGTTTAATGGAATATCAGTGATTTGATCATCTTGTGATGTTTGTTGATTTGAATTCCATTTAATAAGTAAAGTTGCCCAAATAGCACCAAAGATTAACTGTTCAATATGATAAATAATAAATGGTAATGATAATAAACTAATTAATGTTTCATTGTGATAGAAAGCATTCATCAAAGAAATGCCCATAGCTAAACTTTTCGAAGCTCCACAAAAGACGATTGCAATTGTATCTGATTTAGTATATTGCCAATATTTAATTGGTAATCTTGCAAGAAACAAGATGATCAATGCAAAACCATTGTAAATCATTGCATCAATCAATGAAACGAATAAGAAATCTTTTTTCGTAATTTTCTCGAATATTTTCGCTGCAACAACATCACAAAACATTGACCAAACTAAGATTAATAAAATAAAACTATTTAATTTACTGAAATGAAATTTTTCTCGAATAAATTTAATTTGTTTTGGCCAAATCGAATGAATAATTTGTCCAACAATCAAAGGAATCAAAACAGTTAGACTTAAATTTTTAACAATTCGAAAATAATCTAATTTTTTATCATTTTGAATTAAATCCGATGAAAGTTGAAAAAGAGAATTTTTAGTTAGAAAATAAATCAAAATTGGAGAAATAAAAATTCCTAGAGTATTTCCAAGAACAGCATTTAAAAGAGCAGCACATTCATTTCCCGATGCATTTTTCGTCATAATAACATTACTTGAAATAGTTGTACTTGTTGAACTAATGATTAATATTGAAATTAAAAATACTTTATTAAAAGATGTTTTCACAACTAATAATGCTATTTGATAGACTACCAATGGAATTATTAGAAAACTAAATATTTGAATAAATAAATGAACACGAATATTAAGAATTTCTTTAAATAAATCTTTGCTTTTAACGGATAAACCACTGAGAAAAAAGACAAGTATAATACAAGTCCATTTAACTGTCCATTCAGAACGAATATAACCACCTGTTTTACCAACTTGAGGAAATAGATATGCCAAATATAAAACGAATAGTAAACCCATAAGAAACCAATGTTTTTCAATGACCGTTAGTAGATGAGATCGACAAGTTCGTTTTGCAGTTTTTCCGTAATCTTCTTGAGCTTTTTGAATAAAATCATTGATTGAACTTTCTTTCGAAGATAAACAATTGAAATTTGAATCGAAAACAGCAACAATTTGTGGTTGATCAATGAAAGGAAAACTTTCCAATGAGATTTCATTCGAAATAACAACAACAAACGATCGATTTTTATGTTTATTCACAAATCGTTTCAGATCATTGAAATTGACAAATTCTTTTTTCAGTTTGATTTTGAAATCTTGTTTTTCTGATTGATTGCGAAGATAAATGATCAAATGATTTTTGGCTGACGACATCTCAGAGTCAAAATCAATCTAAAATCATTCGAAAATTCATTTCAAACTACTAAAACCAAATTTATTTAATGGGAAAATTTATGTTTAATAAATGTTTCTAATGATTTTAATCTTTGATCAATCTCATTGATATTATTATTATTATTATTATTATTATTATTGTTTGTTCGAGTTGACGGTACTTCTTCACAAGGAGAAATCATTGTTGAATTCTGCAAAACAGCTTTTCGTAGAGAAATTGGCGATGAAACACGTTCGATATCCGAATCGATTGAATCATTCAACTTTTTCGTTTTCATTTCTTTTCGTCTGAAAATAAATTCAATGAATACGAAACAAAGACAATAATGTGCATTTTTACTTCGATTTTTTCTTTTGAATTTTCAATTGATGATCTTTAATTTAAAAAAAATCAAATATGTGAAAATCAATGAACAGAACAATTTACCAGAATTATCAGAATCCGATTGAAATTTATCGGAATTCAATTTTTGATTTGTTTCTTTTTTTCTATAAAAAAAGCAAATTTCCTTTCTATTTGCTAACGAATTGAAAAGGAAAGAAACTTTTTCAATTGATTTTGTTTGATTTTGAGATTCTTTTGTTGAATATAACTCGTTGGATTGAATCGAGGAGTCGTCGAATCTAAATAAAATCGAAATCAATTCAATTTCAATGAGAACAAATCGAACTTGTTGATGAACGAAATCGAGTTTGATCATTTGCTGGCAAAGAAAAGACAGATGACGAACGTTGTTCACGTTTCGACGATGAAGAACTATAAAAAGTATTCATGAAAATTGAAAACAACGAATATCTTTTCGATTTACTTGTGATAAATTAATTGAATTTCCTTTGTTAAACTTTGAACTTGTAATTTCAATTGTCGTTCCGATGTTTTTAATAATTCAATCTTAAAAATATTTGTTTTGTTTTTCTATTGATTAGAAAAGGATAAAAGCGAACTTGATTGAGAAGTGATTGATATCGTTGTTGTTTTTTAATTTTAAGTTTTTTCAATTGATTTTGTTCTTCTAATAGTTTTTGTTCGGTTGTTAAAACCATTTCACGTAAATATTCGATTTGTCCATTTTGTTCTTTGGAATTGAGCAACAAAAGTTCTTGACGATATTCTTCATTTTCTTTTCTCAAACGTAAACATCTTAATAACAAAACATTTTCAAAACGAAATCGCAATTCAATCGTCCGTCTTACTCGTCTTCAAATTGTGAATCCTTACAATCTGTTTCCAACTAAATTTTGAAAGAAAAAAGAAGAAATTTTTTTAAAAATTTTTTCTCAAATAAAATAAAACAATTGACTTGAGATCTAAGAAATTGATTTTCTATGGTGAGAAGACGAATTTGTTCGATTAAAAGTTTATAATCAATATTATTAAAATATTGAAGTGATAAAGGATAATAAACTCGATCATATTCACAATTATAGATTAACATTAAATAACGTTTTTGTGAATTTTTTTTCGATGAAAGTTTCTTGGTGATTTGTGATTGTTCATTAAGCGATTGAAGATCATTGAGAGTATACAAATCGAGAGTTAATGATGAACTTTTCTATTTGAAAACAATATTGATTTCAATCAAGAAGATTTTTCTTTCGATTTTACTTGATTAATCGCATTTTCTAACATATTGATAAAAACATGAAAAGGTTTGAAATTTCCCGTTTTTGCCGTCATTTTTTCAATAGCTATTCGAAAAAGAAAAGATTGCATTTTAAAAAATTTGGTAAAAATAAACTGTCGTTTAACTGTAAACATCAAATGTCGATTTCCATTGATCAACCGTTTCCTTTGCTTCGACTTTAATTTCAATTTGTGCTGATTGACATTGATTTTTACAAAGAGATATTAAATAAAGTTGATTTCGTATGAACAATTCATTTGTACAAATGCAGATTGATGTCGATGAAGACTCAGCAATGTTTGGAATAAGATCATTGTGATCTTCCATCTCGAAAATCGAATTGATTCCTTGATGAGATTCAAATTTGTTGGCAAGGTATTTGCATCTGCGTGTTGGCAAAGTAAATGACATTCCTCCAATCAATTGTTCTGCGATCAATGCCAATCTTTTAGAATGAAACATCCAAAGACTTGCGCCATCTGCTTTTTCTACATCGTGATTAGAATATTTTCACGTTTGATCTCGTTTAACTTTTATTTCTGTTTCTCAATCTGAAAAAAGACAAAAAAAAGAAAAAGAAATATTGAGGGTGTTGACAGCATTTTATTTTATCAAACGAATCGACGAAAAAGTTCTTTATGTAGGGCGAAAATCATAGATTCCACACCCTCAAAGATTTTGTTTATCGCTGTGTCTTGTATTCTTTTTCTTTATCCAGATGCTCCGAACTATTCGAAGAGTGATCCAGCCATTTGGCAGGGTGCAGTTCTTGGGTTTATATTATTTAACTTTGCTGCCCTTCTCGATTGTGTCCTGTTTCATATTTTGGTTACCATCTCTTTATTTATTTGGAGAGTGTGTTGGACAGATTATAACATGATAATTATTGTGAAGGCTGCATTGGCTTGTTATGGCTTAAGGGTTTAATTAATTAATCAAATATTAAATACGACCTTTTGTATGTTGTGTTTGGATTTCATAATAAAATATCTCTACTGAATCATTCAATTTTCATCTCTTTTTACAGAAAAAATGTCGATTAAATATTTTTTTAATTTGTCATAGGTGAAATCTCTATGTTTATTGTTAACATTAACAATCAAAAAACAAATTCTTGTTTAACTTTTGTTTCCGTGTTTATAGAAATCGAAAAAGATATAAAATGTATATAACGACTTGAGTTAATTTGTTGTAGTTGACATTCGACTACGTGTTTGATCGTAATCACGCAATTGTTCAATTGGACCTAGAAGAAATAGTTGATATAGAAAAAAGAAGACTTGGAATTGTTAATGAATAAACTAACCAACAGCAGCAATAGCTGGAGGATGATTATACACATATTGTTTCATCACAGCCATGACTGTTTTCGCATCAACAGCCTAGAATTTCAATTTGAAAAAATGAGAAATTCGAATTTGTTAGAAAAATGTTTACATCAATTCTTGCATCAAGTTCATGTATTGGTATTCTTCGTCCATATGAAAGTAATTGTCTAAAACAAAAGTCTTATTTCAATGATTTATTTCTTATTTAAAAATACGAACCGTCCAATATCTTCGCAAATCGGTGTTGATCCATCAAGCATTAATAACATATTTGTCTTTAACAGATTTTTAGCTCTTGTAACTTCGATATCAGTGCATTGTGTTGCAATTCGACACCATTCATCTTGAATTGCACTCATAGATTCATCGATTTTATTTCGATCAGTAACAAGATAAGTTCCCCATAATCCCGTATCTGTATAACAAGTATTAAACGCTTGATATGAATGACAGAGATTATGTTTAATTGCTTGTTGACCAAGACGAGTCGCGACATGTCCTCCACCAGCCATTGATCTATTGAAAGAAAAGACAAAACTTAAAATCAATTGAATTTGTGATTATGAATGAACCTGTCCCAATTTCCAATAATAGTCGAAGCAACCATCAATGGAATCGTATCAGCATCTGCCCATCCAGTACTTTCAATAGCAATAGCAATATGTGCTAAAGGCATTTCATCATCTCGAATTCGAATTTCACTTCCCGTAAAACTAAATTTCAGTTTTTTTAGAATAAAAAAAGAAAAGAAAAGTCAAGAGAATATGTACCGGCATGGTGTGAGAATAGGTGAATCTTGTTGTGAATCTGATTTTAAACCTCCGAAATGTTGTTGACCAAGGTGAACTAATTGTTCATGATTAACACCACCGGCAGCAGCTAAAACAATTCGTGGAGCTTTATAATTCGTTTGAACATATTTTAATAAATCAGATTTTCTAATCGATCTTCAAATAAAAACAAAGACTTTCTATTTGTCAAGATAAAATAACGAAAATAATTTACTTGATATTTTCAGCAGGTCCAAGAATTGTTCTTCCAAGAGGTGTTCCTTGATAAGCCGTTGCATGTAAATGATCGAAAGTAACTTCTTGTAGATTATTTTCAATTTCTTGCATTTCACGTAAGATCGTGTGACGTTCACGTTCGATTTCATCACGACCAAAGAGACTATTTTGAAGAATATCCGACAGAAGTTCAACAACTAATTTCCAAATCAAACAAAATCTTCTCATTGAAAAAAGATCGATTCTATTGAAATTTTACTTTGTGGTAAATCTTTACTAAAACATTTGGCATAATAAACAGTTTGTTCTCTTGATGTATAAGCATTTAAATGTGCACCAAGATTTTCAACTTCAAGTTCAAGTTCATGTTGAGTTCGTTTATTTGTACCCTCAAAAAAAGAAAACGAACTTTTCATTTTCGATTTTGTCTTCAATGTTTACTTTGAAAGCCATATGTTCAAGAAAATGAGCAGTTCCATTATTTTCTGCAGTTTCAAATCGACTTCCTGCATCAATCCAAACACCAACAGTACATGTTGGCAAACCATAATCTTCTGATGCAACACGTAAACCATTTTTAACGGTTGTTACTTGAGTTTCAGGTACATTTAGAAGTGTTTCATTCAAAATTCGACTAGATTTAGGTTGAACTACATTTGTAATTTGACGAAACTAATTTCAAAACAAAATATTTTCAAAAATAAAATTCTTGAAAATCTTTTCTTTACTGAAGATCGAATTGAAAATCGTCCTGTTCCACGAATAAGACCACGAAGTAGCATCGTCTATCAATCAATTGAAAAAGAAGAAAAGATGATTCGTCTACAACCATCTTAAAACATGAATACTAATGTCCTCTACCGGATTTTCATTTAGTAAATGGTACAAAAATCAGTCTATCGATGACATCTATCTCAAAGCTAACTCACATGTCAAATGGTGCTTAAAATTAATTGACTTTTATTTTCAACAAGAGAAGAACAAAATTAGAAATAAAATTTTCGATGATTGACAGTGTAAAACTACGAATTTTACAAATAATTCGAACTGTTCCAGATAAATCAACGACCCATGCAGATAATACTCGAGGTGTTAATCCAGATAACAATAAAATCAGACTAAACATCGAAGAATCAATTAACAGAATCGAACAAGAATTTGAACGAAGTCGTTTTTGACATAAAACACAAATATTTAAAATATTCCCAATACAACCAAATATAAATATTAATATAGAAAAATAACGATTCATTTGTGCTGATATAAATGTGCAACTAGTACGTGCCATAGGTCAATCTATGTTCCATGTAATCTAACATCAAATATTGCAAATTAAGAATAAAAACAACTCAAACTCTTTTATAGTAGATGAAAGAGTTTTGATGATGAGATGTCACTATTTGATAATCAAAAGTATACTTATGCTTTCTTCCTATTGGTTTAACTGATCAGATCAGTTTCATCATTTTTTAGATAGAATTTGATTAGTTATGTTTCGTTTAGCGTTAAGACGTCTTCTAGGAACAAGTCGAATAGCAGTGAACTCATCGAAGAATCTTCCAAAACATTCGTATTTCTATTTATTTCGAGAATTTTCATCGGAAATAAAAGACAATAATGTTCAATCACGAGTTCCATTAGGCAATGTGAATACGAGTGGTGAACCTGCTCGAATGGGAATTCAATTTCGTTGTAAAGTCTGCGATCATACATTACAAAAAACGTTCACTCGACAATCTTACGAACATGGAGTTGTTATTATTCGATGTGATTCATGTTCAAATCTTCATTTAATTGCTGATAATCTCGGTTGGTTCAAAGATTTAACACAAAATGGAAAATTCAAGTGAATTCTTTCGCTGACGCTGAAATAAATCATTGTTAATCTATTCTTTTTTTTAGAAATATTGCTCAAATGCTTCAAGGAAAAGGAGAAACCGTTCATCGTGTTACAGTCGCACCGACAGATGATCCATCAGTATTAAAAGAAACCGATTCAACAGAAAAACTAAAAGTCAATGATGATAAAATATCTTCTAGTTAAATCAATGTTTATTTATTGATTAGCTTGCTATTTTTTGTTCTGTTAAAATAAATTTACTTTTTCTATCAATTGACATTTGGTTTATTATTATCTGACAAAAGAAATGAAATTCAACAAATAGCATATTCTAAAAAGATTTATGCTTAGATTGAAACTTCGTATTTATGTAACAGAACATTGGTCCAAAAATGGCTTCTACCTAGAACACGTACATAGTATGTATATATTGAGAAATACAATCACTTACACGTGCCAATCCTTTCTCCATGTGTTCAGTATCGCCAAAAACTTCCTCCTCGTCGTTGCCATCCACTCCTTTGAGTGTCGCTTGTGTGATAGATTCATTTATGCCCTGATTAAAAACAAAAATTTGTCAATATTTACGATGAATGCATGTCGACAATGTGCTATTGTACATTTTCCAGTTCTCAGGTCGATCAATACGGTCACCGTAACGGTATAAAACGGTAGCGTATACGGCCAGTATTTCGAAATAAGTCCCGTATCATATCTGTCCAATGTTGATGAAGATTATATAGAAACTGATTTTCAAACAATTCGAATTTGGACAACATAGAAGCACTCTTAGAAACCATACTGCGTACTTCAATAAAATTTGTTATTTTGATGTTTGTTTTTTTTTGCATCTTTATTTGGCTTCATGGCGAGAGTATAAAAGTATTTACTTAGCAAAGCATATTGTTTTGTACATTTAAATAGAAGTAGTAAATCGAAAAATATCTAAGCTGTTTTAAAAGACTTTTTTTTCTCACATCGTGAATATATGTAATTAACATATTGAAAACTTTGAATTCGTTGATCAACTGTTGTTTTATCAGAATGAATACATAACCGTAGTAACTATGCCAATATTTTAAATATGATTACAATTGATTCGTTTGTTCTTATCGTAAAATCAATCTTTACAAAAACGTCATTTGATAATAATGCTTGATTTCTTAAGTTCTTTTCATATAAATATGCACGATCGTATAACTACGTTTCTTTCTCTCTCTGTTGCTCCGTTTTTTTCTTCTTATTCTTCTAATGTTTTTCAATTCTGTCTTAAATTATCGTTGTTGACAAAAGGAAGAAGAGAATTCTAAGTGACGGTTGCTGTTTAATAAGGTGACAACCAGAGAAACGAACGCAAATAGACAACATCAGCAACGAGAAAGAGAGAGAGAAACTTTTAAGAAAAGAAGCAATAGAAAAAAAAAAGAGAGAAACTTGTTTTGCTTGATCTTGACAAGAATTGTGTCGACAACGATGATGTTGTCTGTATCTAAACGACAATAACAGCAAGTATTTATTCAACAACAATGGAGACGAATACGAATTTAAATGACAAAGGTGAAGAGGAAATCAATACGAATGATAATGATGAACTTCTTCTAACAATTGACAGGTAATTGAGGGTTTCTTTCGTTTTTTTTAAATCTAAGTTTGTATCGACTCAAATTTCTCTCTCGTCATCTTTTCTGTTGCATTCTATCAAATAAAAAGTAATTTGATAAGTAGTTAAAAGGAAGGAAGAGCAGTTTTTTCCCCCTCATTCTTTCATTTTGTTTCTGATGAGTTCTTCTAGTAGCAAGTATAAGTATGAAAATTTCAACTGTTTTGTGTGTGTGTGTTTTTTTTCAATATAAAAATTTGATTTTTAGTCGTGATCCATTAACAATCGAAAAGAAACTCCGAGTCGAAGATTTTCGACATCTTCGTCAACAATTTAATCGAGCAACATTCGATGGTCTCGATAGTTACGCTAAACCTAACGACAGAACTGTTGGTACGAATCAATCTTCTTTCGTATTCATGAACTGATTTTCGTTTTCGTTTAGGTTCATTGAATAAAGATGATTTCATCGCGTCATTTGAATCGATCTTAGATCTCACACAATATGGAAATCAATTGGAAAAACTATTCGATAAAGTAGATCAATGAGACATTTGTTCGATTCGATCGAATAACTATTTTGATTTCGTCTAGCTTAATTCGAAAGAAAGTGGTTTAATCAATTGGAATGATTTTTGTACGTATATGCTTCAATTTTATCAAGAAGAAGACTATGCAAATACACTTCGTACATCACCATTTAATAATGAACCAAAAATTCGACATGTACCTCATAATAAAGTTCGTTATTGATCGATTTTCCTATTTCCTATCGATCTATTTTTGTTGTTTTTTTTAGCAAGAATTAACTGCAAAGATTCTTCATCTAGAAAATCCGGTTAAATTTATTAATATTAGTAAAGAAGGTTATTTAGGTCTGTGGACGACGAATTTAAATTTGGAAAAAGTTTATTCAGCAGCTGATGAACTCGATGATGGAATGAGTATGAATATAAGTGCGAGTGCACAAACACGTCGACGAGCAGGAATGTGGATAACCGATGCGATTTACATGGCCGATGTACATAAACTTGTTTTAGCATCGACAAGTCGAGATCTAAGATTTTTTACGATTTCAAGTGAAACTTTTCTCGAAGAATTTATTCTCTTCGGTAGATTTTCTTTCAATTAATTATTTATTTTGTTTGTTTGTTTGTTTGTTTCAGGTGTTAAGAACGTTCCGACTTGTCTTGATTATTATTCAAGTCATGCCGTAAGAACAACAAAAAAACAAGAAAACAATTGTAATGAATTGATTTTAGAGTGGAACAAATGAATCATCGTTGATGTTCGGCGATGATTGCGGATTTATTCATATTTTATATTTTAAAAATCCGATTAGTTCTCTATTCGATCCTGTTCGACGAAAAACCGATCCAACTAAATCCGATAAAACATCGGCAACATCTACTCAACGAGTATTCTGGGAGGAATTAAAAGAACACGAGAAATTCGTTCGATATCATTGCATGGGACAGATGCACCGTGAATATGTCCGTAAAATTCTCTATGTTCCTCATAACAATTCGATTATTGCATCGAGTGGTGACAGTCGAAACTCATTGATCGTTACCAATATAAACAAATTAAAGAAACCTTACGTCTTTCGTTTATATAAAGTAGAAAAACAAACGAAAAACAAATCAAATTCAGCCGAATTTTTCGTTTAGGGTTGTGAATGTTTTGATTATAATAAAACATTGAATATCATTGTAACGGGCGGTGCGGATTATCTCGCACGTATTTGGAATCCATATGTAACACAAAAGAATATTGCAGTTTTGGAAGGACATCATGCGGCTGTGATTGATGTGAAAATCAATGAACGTTTAGTTCAATGTTATACATTTAGTAAAGATGCTGTAAGACAACGTTTTTCTTCTTTGGTTTTGAGTTGAAAAGAGATTTGTTTTAGGTGGTTAAAGCTTGGGATTTGAAAGAATTCTTTTGTCTTCAAACGATTCCTATTCGATTTCCGAGTACTTTAGGTGGTAAAACACCGAGTTTTGGATTGTTTGCAATGGATCTTTATTTAAATAAATCATTGAATGTATCTGAAATGAGTTTACCTGGTGGTCTTATCTTGGGTTGTAACGATTATTTATGTTTAATGAAATTAGGACAAGATACATCGAGAAGTGGAAGTCTTACAGAAACTCATACAGCACCAATAAGTTGCGCAATTTACAATCCTAAACTTAAACAAGTAGAGTTAATTTTATGTTTTTTTTTTTTAGCTTTCTAAAATCGGAATGTTTTAGTTGATAACCTGTGCGGATGATTCGAGTATGGGCGCATGGGATATTGAATCAGGTCGAAAAGGTTATTTTATACTTGATGCACATGATGGAGAAGAAATAACTTGTATATCCATTGATCGACCCTGTCGAAAACTTGCAACAGGCGCTCGAAATGGAGTTATTAAAGTATATTATGAAATTATATCGATTCGAATGTTTGATTTTCTTCTTCTTCTTCTTTGATTCAAGATTTGGAATAGTGCAAGTGGTCAAAATCTACATGTTTTACCGAGTGTTGAAGATGCTGAAATAACTGGTATTGTTTTCGCAGATAAAGGTATTATTACAGTCGGTTGGTCCAGAAAAATAGTTAAATATCCTGATATTGTTTCTGAGGTAATTTTCGTATTGGAATTTTGATTCATTTCTAAACTTTGACAAACAAATAAACAAATATATAATTGTAGGATATGAGTAATGATGAACCGATAAATACAGCCGAGGTATTTTAACGAGTGAATAAGAATAATCAATTAACTGATATTTATGAAACTAATACTGTGTTTTTGTTTGCTAGAATTTTGAATTTAAATTGAAGATTTTGTGTGTTTTCTCTAGTTGATCATACCAAAAGCTGATCTCACGTGGCGTGGTTCACAAATTCATCGTGATGATATCCTCTGTCTCGAACATTTAATACCAATCAATAATTTAATGTGCACAGCTTCATACGATGGAGAAATCAATGTATGGAGTATTGATACAGAAAAATTAATCATGTGTTTACGTAAAGCACCAAAATCAGAACCGTATGCAATTGATAAATATCGATTTCGATCAATTGTTTTCATAATTTTAGTCGTCAAACGCCGTCGAACTATCGTCGATCATTATCAAATCGTACGATGATACTCGGTCCAACACCTGTCGATAAACTTCTCTTTCTTCGACATCGTGCAAAGGAAAATATGAAATTCGGTAGACTTTCGATTTAAAAACAAAACAACAACAGCAACAACATTTTTTGTTTTCAGGCGTTTTAATCTCGAGTGAAGGTGGTTATTTACACTGTTGGTCTCTCTACGGCGAACGTAAAGACATGGGCATGTTCTTCGGTCCATCGGAACAAGGTGAATCGATTTTAGCGATGTGTACCGATTCGAAAAACAAATATCTTATCTGCGGTGATACTCGTGGTGAACTACGTATTTGGAATATTGAAAACTATTGTTGTTCAGTTGTTTCACCGGTTCCATTCGATTCTCAGTCACCACCATTGTTTCAATCTTGGCAAGCACATATATCGCCAATTATCTTCTGTGAATGGACGGATTATAAAGGACATGGAAGTTTTATTTTAACAGCATCGACTGATCATACAGCTCGATTATGGACGATTAATGGCGAAGAAATTGGCATCTTCGGACAACGAGAACAATGGGATATTGAATTGTTACTTTCTTCAAGAGAAAATAATGAAAATTATCAAAAAAATGAGACCGACGAGAATAATACAATCATCGAACAAAATATCGATAAAACAAATCATTTAACAATACCTGATATTACTATTTGTAATAATGAACAAGACAAACGACCTTTATCAACATCGGCTATTCAATATCCGGATGTAGATTTTCAAATTTCTTCTCAAACAAATCTCTTTTTTCTGTATTTAAGATATGTCAATCAGCTCGATCGACAACATCAATCTCAGACAATTCAACATTATTACCGGTAAAATTAATCTAACGGATCGAAATTAATTGAAATTCATTTGTTTAGAATACAACTGGTCTCGGTTTACCCATTGAACGAGGATTACAACAACAGAAATTACAACGACAAGAACGACGTAATCGTTTTAGTGGAATAGACGGTCGTCATTTAGCTAAAGGTGGTGTTTGTTTTACTCCATTTGCTTTACTCACAACACAAGTTCGTCGAATTTTATTTTCTTTTGTCTTTGAAAAATAAGAATTTGAATTACTTAGGATATCGATGATTCGATTCAAAATACGAATTTTAGTCAATATCAAACAAAAATGTCGAATTTAAGTGAAATCTATCCAAACGATGATGAAGATAATTCATTGTCAATACAGAAAACTCGTCTTGTTCTCCCGCCGATTACATCTCATCAACGGAAATCATCGTTTACAAGTCAAACAACATCAACATCATCATTTGATGGAGAAACAACTAAACGATTTGTTCTACCATCGAAACAAAATCCATTTCTTAAATCGATTTCAGAAATATCATAAAAGATTTTATTTGTGTATATTTAAGTCATGTTTATCGTTTGTTTTACTATTCTTATCTCTAGAAAAATAAAATACGATCATCACAAAGAAAGAATAAAACAAGAAAACAAATCTAATTAAGTTGTATTGCTATGCTTCAAATTTCGTTTTTTTGAACTTAGTTACTAAAAACATTTGTTTAATTTCATTCTTTGGTTTCTGAACGATAATCTATTTCTCTTCTTTCATGATTTATTATCTTATTCTTCTTTCATTTTTATCTATTTTTGGAGACTTAGGTTGGACTACGGTATTAGCAGCATCAACTTCTAATTATACAGCTCCAGGAGTGACAACAAACCAACCCAAGGTAATTACAAAAAGACAGACGCGAATGAGTGTGCAGGAGTACAATAATAATATTAGAAATTGAAAAGCATTTTTCAAAGTGTTCCTTAGTAATAATCAAAACTTTGCTTCTTTTTATCTATAGGCTGCTGACACCACGTCAGATGCAGCTATAACTACCACTTCAACAACAACAAAAGCAGCACCACCAGCAACAACGCCTAACAATCAGCCTGCAATGTCAAGTGAGGATTCAGGCGACGCAGACACAGATCCAAGCACAACGAAATCATCCACCGACAAAGCTACACCTGTAAGTTTTTATGTCGTAAAAAATACAAATCAGAACTTTGTATGCAATACTAAAAGACATTGAGAAAGCCGAGTAATTGTTTAGTCCAGAGAGTAAAGTATTGATATTGAATGTACTAACAATAAAAATAAAAGAAAATCCTTTCGAAAGCTATCTACTTAGTGGATACCTTTTGTTTTTTTTTAAGAATAAATTTAAAAAATATTTTAACATATTGAATATTAATAGGCAGTCATCGTTACAACAAAATCACATTCTAATACAAACAAACCAAATCAGAACGATGGCAATTGTATTACATCTATGATTGGTCTCACATTTACTTTGGCTTTTTCAATTCTTCTTGCAACATTATAAAAAGTTTAAATTCTTTTTTTTCACGACATTTAAATAGTTTTTTTTTTTGTACTTCCGAAATCAACGATTTTCCTTCGAATAAAAGAGTCGAATCGATGATCGATCTTTCTTTCTCCTTCGTTTTTTTAATTATGAGCGACATCTGTTGGAACGTACTAAATCGTAATTACTTCGTTTTAAAAGTTAAATTTTGTTGATAAAAGTGAATTGATTTTTGATGATGACAAACGGAGAAAAATAATTGTTTCATTTGATAAGATGAAATTGTTATGTTAATTGAAAATGTTCAATGATTGGCAGAAAAAAATAAAGAATTGCTAGAGGAGAGGTGAGAGAGAGGACAGACAAATGACAATCGATCAATATGGCGGTTTACATATAGATTAGTATGGCTTCAAATGATATCTCAAAGAGAAAATAATAATCTATTACCAATTGACTTCTTTTATCAAATCAATTAACCCGAAAATATTCTCACAGAAAGATCTCCTTTCAATTTTATTGTTCTGACAAGACAAGTGAAAATATTGTTGTTTGATTCGTTTGTTTTAGATTGGTTTTGTAACATTTGAAAATGTCTGTTTATATTCCTGACGGGACATAAACGAAAAGAGAAGAAAAGATCTTCATTTTAAGTATTTGATCTTCTCGTGGCTAAAAATCGAAATCGGTTCGTTTTTTTTTTGAAAATCCAACTCATGCGAATGACATTAATCAATAAATCAAATTTAGATCAAAAGTGGATCCAAGTGGATTCCAAGCTGGTCTTGTTGACTCGCCCGGTGCTGGTGGAGTTTGGCAAGGACCACCACCTCCTCCATCCATCAATCAACCTCAAACGCCAAGTCATTTAATTCATCCACCGCCACCACCTCATCATCATCACCATCCTCATCCTCCTCCTCCTCCTGTCAATTCCGGACGCATGCCGATTATGCCACCACGTGATTTACATTTTGCGTAAGACAATCGATTTGATTTTCATTCGAAATTTTTCATTTGTGATTGTTTTATTTAGACCACAACATATGCGACAGTTTCGGTAGATTTAACAAGCTAAAATAGATCGATTCGAATGTGAAATCTTTTCGTTTTAGTCCATCGGTACCTCCGCCAATCCCGTCTCCTGAGTATCGTATGCACGATCTTAATAAACGCTTGTCAATGAGAACAGAAGTTTGTTTGAATAGTTTGTTTTGAAATCGTAAGATAATTGTCGTTTTGTTTGTCAATCAGGAATGCGATAGTCAATGGTGGGACTCATTTGCCAATGAATTCTTCGAAGATGACGCAACATTAACAATCTCAGTTTGTCTCGAAGACGGACCAAAACGATTCAGTATGAAGTTGTTTTTTTTTCGATAATCGAAACATTTGAAAATATTTGTCAGGCATTGGTCGTGTATTAATTCCTCGATTTTTCCGAACATTATTCGATGGTGGTGTCAATGAAGTTTGTTTTCAATTAAAACACACGAAAGAAATCTTTCATCATCCGATTCTAACTCTCGATTGTGAACAAGCATCGATGGTGACTTCATTCGGACGACCGTCTCATATCAAAGTACGTTCAAATTCCGTTCGAATTCTCTATTCTTCTTCTTCTTCTTCT
>ERZ778027.2159-NODE-2159-length-26344-cov-11.854274_pt1 | contig 26344 bp, 37 predicted proteins | sample MGYA00375757_ERZ778027 | MGnify/ENA primary metagenome ERZ778027 (study PRJEB29350, sample SAMN05389817) | bioreactor metagenome | isolation source: Ammonium sulfate bioreactor | place: South Africa: University of Cape Town | collected 2014-02-18 ...
TCTCTCTCTCTCTTTCATAATAGTGTTCTATTCATTGACACTTCAGTTGTGCATTTCATGTTGACACTCATGTCGTTATTTAGCTAATCGTATTGCTACAATAATTATCAATTAATATTATTCAAGGTAATAGTGTCAATTTTCTTGCTTGATTGAAAGTAATAAGAGCAAAGACGAACTCCATCTGGGAAAAATTTATTACCTAAATCTCTAATTCATTAACAGAGACGCAAAGCAAGAGACGATTCGTCTATTTTTCTTGTCATTAGTAGATTTTGTTCAGTTAGTTCGATGAAACGATTTCAGTAAGCAAGTAAGTAAATAAGTGATAGGTTCTGTATATGAGAAAATGTCACACATGAGGATTGTATCAATAGACATGTGGCCTGTAGGTATTCGTCAGAACACTGCTTTGGTATATACACCAAGGTTGAGCTTCATTTTTCTCAGTATTGATATACTTGCACGAACGCAAGAAAAAAAAGACAGATACAGATCATCATTGCTTGTTTACACATAGACACGTCATAAAAATATATATATATGTGTATATATGTATATATCTGTAGACAAAGTATATGCCTTTAATGAACAGTCAGCGCGTTGAATGATGGATGGCTCAAATAATTTAGCGATTACTAGTACTTGTCAAAGTCCATTAGGAAAATCCATCGGAGATATATGAATGCATGTCAATTTTGATTCTTCCGGTATGTACATGTTGTGTAAGAATTGAGACGATAAATATGAGACTGAACAAGCAAACACATATGTTCAGTTGTCTACAGCATAGTTATGATATCTCGGATTACTTTTTCTACTTTCTAGACTATACGACAGGATGCATTTCCAACATTCTTCTTCTTTTGTTGATACTAACTGGACATTTTCCGTCTATGCGCCTTCTGTTCTTTTGTTTTTTCTCCACTTGATCTCGATCCTTTTGGAAATGATAAAAAGAGGAGAAGAAGAAGAAAAAAACGTTAAGGCTAAACGAAAGAGAGAACTTATAGGTTGCTCGTATATCACAACAACATGATCCCTCTGTTTCCATTATTGGTAGATTAGCAGATGGTGTTTTTTGCTTCTTGTTAATTGGCTTTCTTTTTTTCCACATACATGCATACAAAACCTATACGTCAAGTATATCGATCAACGTCTCATTTACACATTGTTGTCAATATGGACGAAAACAAGCGATTTGCTAATTGAAATAATGATTCTCATGTTAATTGACCATTTCGAGACAGTCAGAAAAAAAAGAAAGCAGAGATTTTTAAAGTCTTAATTCCTTTTTCATACAGATATGGTTTAGATAAACTGTAATTGATCTCTGGATATCTTTCGTAAGTAGACAAGAAGGTCGAAAGAGAAGAAGAAGAAAACAATAATACTAGTTGTTGATCGTACTTGGAAAAGGCGTTAATTACGTCTTAGCAGAGAAGAAAGTACTTCTTAGTGGATAAATATGCGTATAGAACAACAACATTAGTATTACTAGTAGCCTTTTTCATCTCAATATGCAACTGATTATCTCGATGACTAGTAAAAAGAAACTGAAGACACGAACAAACGGAATAATCGACAGAATCCAGGCACTGATAGTAAATTTTTGAGGTGTAGATGAAGATGTGTTTTACAGCTCTTCACATATTTCTTTTCGAAAGTGACGAGAGAGAAAAAACGCGAAAGAAAATAGAAGAACGTGGCGTCTGTTTAGTACGTATGCATGCATGTATGTATGTATATGTTCGATCATGTAGCTATTGTTTCATAATCGACATAAGTGGCGAAGTGAAGCTCTTTCACTCACTCGATTAAATGAATGCATGTGTGGTACCGTACAAAAGAGCACTAGTGTGAGCGAGAAAGAAGAAAAAAAAAAGAAAATTGAGTGAGTGTCACGAACAACATGTTAATCGAAACTTAAATGATTTTGAATTTTTAGACAAGCAACAATACGAATAATGATTCGAACAAATTCTTTCTTATGTAAGCATTTGTGTTAGAATGAACAAATATTTTCTATTTGCTTTTTCGGTCTATCGGTTATTTTAGTTATCTTTTTTATTCTTAATCAAATTGTTCAAACAGGTATTCATTTATTTTAATGAGAAAAAAAAGAGCAGACAAATCGAAATAATTTGATTATATTCAGATGCATCCATCTGTAGTATCTATCGACAAGATTTTGGCAAATTTGAGCATGTAGAAATCACTTCATCCTCCATTCAAATTCAATTTCAAAATATATTTTCTACTATCAAATGTTCATCAATATCTATTCATGCTAACATTCGAAACATTCATACGAATATACCCGAATCAACGATTGAAGTAAATTTTTGAAAGAATCAAAAAAAAAACAAATAACATTCACATTTCGTATCTAGGATATTCAAACAAATAATTTCTTTATTAACAATCTACTTCCGAATCATAATTATTCCATATCTTTAAAAATATCCGATGGAAACAGTTCTCGTATTTTGCCATCATATATTTTTCAAACACTCGCATTATCAGATGAAAATAGTAAATCAACAAACAAAAGAAATTTCGTTCTTTTTTTCTTAAAAACAATTTCAAATCTTTTAGCTTTGATTCTATCGAAAAGTCAACTTCTATCTATCGAACAAATTGAATCCTTTATTTTTCCACACACACATCTCTATCTTGTGTCATTAACTTATCCTCAACAACGTTCGAATTTACTTGCAAATATAACACTTTCATACAATATCAATGGTAAATATAAATCAGATCGATTGAATTGATTAATTTATTCTATTATAAATTTTCTTAGATAAACAATATCGAACAACAAAGACGGCTAAACCATTAGATAATCATCGAATGTCATCGATTGGTCGTCAAACAAAAAAAACAATCGGATTTTCTATTGAATTACCCGAAAATATCACTGAATATACGAGTACAATTCAATTATTCTTCTCGAATAATCATCGACAATCAATTATCGACTATCCGATATTGATTCAACCATCGATGCCAATCAATGTCGAATTTTTGCCCATGTCAATTCGTTCTCAACGTGTAGTCATACGTCATTTATGTTTATCTTACATTGAAGTTAAAGCAATTGTTTATTCGAAATCTGTACGAGAAATTTGTTTTTTTTTCATATTGAAATTACGACGATCTTTATTTTTAGAAACCGATTTCTCGAAATCAATGCGATATAACTAAAAATCTAACTTCAGTCTTCGATATCAACCATGGACAATGTACGATCCTATTCGATAAACTTCAACCCGAAGAAAACTACACTCTATCCGTTCGTATGACTTGTCCATTGGCTACATCAGCGTCGTCATCGTTTATCTATTATGATGAGCCCAGAAATTTCACATTTCAAACAACGAGTAGCTCACCAGATGTCGAATCATTGACATATTCCTATGTCAATACTAATCGAACGATTGTCTGGAAGAATCCGTTCTATCTTGGACCAGATTATTATTATGAATTGTTTACAAAGTATGATGATACAGAGAAAAGCAAAATAGAGGTTGATGAAAATATCGATGTTGATTTAGATCGGCCGATAATTGGACATCGATCTATCGAGGAAAGGATAATTTCTATCAATTGGATTCGAAATTAATTCAACAAACGAATTTAACATTTCGAATTTATGTGGGAAATCGTTTTGGACAACAAGAAACAAATTATACTCAATTTCAGATTAATATCGATCGTAAGAGAGTTCATTCGTATCAAAACAGTGCATCGTTATTGTTCTTTTAGCGATTCATCATACGAATACAAGCAATCGAATCGTTATTTTTACAGTTTTAATTTCAGTTTTACTTCTTATTCTTTTCGGTTTCTTATTCTTTGCCTGTTATCGTAAGTCAAAGCAAACAAACAAACAAGCCGAATGAATTCATTTTTAATTTGTGCTTTTTTTTCCTAAATTAATTTCAGTACGAAATAGAAAACTTTATGGCAAATTAAAAAATAAATACCGTGAAAATGGTCAAATTTCTGATAAAGAATTAGAACATCTGAGATCAATCAATTCTCCAAATACATTGAAAGATAATATTTTATATACATGGAAGTAAGAATTCAAATTCTAGTTGTTAAAAATAAAATTACTAATTGTTTTCTTAGTCATACACCGACAAATGTGGATTTGAATAAACTACAAAAAATCGAACGAACTCTACTCAAACTTGATCGATTAATTGGCAAGGGAGCATTTGGTTCGTTAATAATTTGAATTTGAATTTAGAAATAATTTAATTTCGATATCTAGGCGAAGTTTATGCTGGAAAATTCAATCATAAACCTGTTGCAATTAAAGTAAAATTCTTATCTAACAAAACAGCTTATCCTAACGTGTCTTTTCTTTGCAGACATTATTAAGTTCGGCAACTGCTGAACAACGTCTTGATTTTCTCAAAGAAGCGGTCATAATGAATCAATTTCAGCATGCACATATCGTTCGATTCTTAGGCGTTTGTTTACATCAAGATGTTCATGCGCAATATCTTGTTCTTGAATTAATGGAACAAGGTGATCTACAGAATTATCTTCGACGTTGTCGACCGAATTCAACGCAATCTCAATGTCAATTGTCCTACGATGATTGCCTCGAAATTGCTAGACAAATCGCCGATGGAGCTTGTTATCTCGAGCAAAATTCTTATGTTCATCGGTTAGCAAAAAGAAATTTACTTGACAAAGAAGATTTTCTCGGTTTTGTTTTCTATTTAAATAGAGATCTAGCAGCGAGAAATTGTTTGGTTTCATTAACGGATAAACTTCAAGTGAAAATCGGTGATTTCGGTTTGGCAAGAATGTTAAGTCAACAGGATTACTATAGAAAAACAGGTGAAGCTCTGTTGCCAGTTCGTTGGATGGCACCGGAATCACTTCTCGATGCCGTTTTTACATCTCGTTCGGATATTTGGTAAATAAATCAATTTGAAGAAAAAAAACAGACAGATTTACTAGACGGCTCTTTTTTTTCTCAGGTCATTCGGAATTGTTCTATGGGAAATTATAACCTTAGGACAAGTGCCATATTCACCACTTAATAATCAACAAGTGATCTCCTTGATAACAACAACGAAAGGAACTTTAGAAAAGCCTATACAATGTACCGAAACTTTGTTCGTATTTTCTTTTTTCGAAAACAAACAAAACGATCTGTTGTTTTTTTTCGTGTAGATTTGAATTGATGTTAATGTGCTGGGATTATATACCAGATAATCGAATTAGTTTCTTAGAAATTTACAATCGATTAAACGAGATTATAGCTGATGAACATAGAGAAAACCCAATTGTTTGGTTTTCAAATGAAACTTCATCAACAGTAATCTTTTTTTTTCTTCATTGAAAATAAAATTCAAATTTCGATTGTTTTCGTTTTCTTTAAAGGCAAGAAACACTCTCGATAATGTTCTAAGTCATATTGAACCTCCAACATCGCTTTCGTTCGAAGGTTCCGACATCGGTGAATGTCGTTCATCGACATCAGGTTGTTTTTCGTCAATGACTGAAAGTACATCACAAATTCATCATCATCAACCACAACAACATTCAAATCCCAATCAGCTTACGTCAACATACCAATTGCGTTTAATTGATGATACAACAAGTAATGATTTTGATGATGATCACAGTGACATTATTGGACGTTCTGCTTACTAAGACCAATATCTCAAATTTTTTTGCTTTTTTTTTTGTGTCTCTCTATTTCTCTCTCGTTCTTACTTGTCTGTAATATCATTCAATTTTGTTTTCTTTCTTTCTCTTTTTTTTTCTTTTGATATTTCAGTTGTAACTTAGTTCTTTTTTCTTTCTCTTTATATATTATCAATTAATGAATATATGATACATATACACACACACACACACACTAATTTAACTCGAATTCTTCAAGGTTTATTGATTGAATCGTACCTTGAGGTCGTTAGGCCCTTTGTTTCGTGTTGGACTAGTGTATGCAATAGGATCTCGGATGAGAAGAGAAATGAAATTGGAGGATCGAATTTCTATTTCGAAGATAAATTGATAGGTTATGCGATGACTATAGATCATTCGAATTTATATTCTCTCTAACAGGAAATTGGATGTCGGCAAACGATATAAGATAGAGAGAGGTTAATCATGAAAACAGAACGAACTTATAAAAAGAAATTATTATTATGTCACACAGATGGCAAGATCTTATTTTAGATTCTAAAGAAGTGATGTAATCATATGTAGATCAAATAAGAGATGGAAATGCGACAAGAATGATTTACATGCAAGAACAGACAAAAGAACCAATGAACTATTGCATTCTTTTTGTTTGAATACGTCTTAGTTCCATCCATTATTTTCGGTATGATCAATGAAAACTAAAAATAGTCGATAAGTTTCAATTACATATTCTGTTCGAATACCTACATTTTCAGTCATTAAGATTCTTCTACGATCACTTCGAATAATTGTATTATTCTGTAAAGCGAGAACCGTCTCGTACTATAGATAAACAAAGAACATCTTTTACATATCTATCTATCTATCTATGTTTCTTATACAGATGGGATAGGTCGTTGTAAGGTCTGCAAGTATATATATAATCAGCGTACAAATATGATCGGCAAGAGAATAATACTTCTTGTTCTTATTTTTTTTCTTCTCATCGACGAAACATTTTTCTCTCTTCTCTTCTCTTTTTCTTCAGTCATCGACTCGGTGGCATTTTTTTTGTAGCGCGGAAAGAAAAGAAGACGTACCAGAATCAATAGTCAACCTTCGCGACAAAATATTTACATCATTCTTATCAAGATAATGTGTTTTCAATTGCAGATACATAAACGAAATTCAAACAATCATTCGTAGTTCGTAGACAAAGATGATATTTATTCGAGTTTCTTTTTTCTTTTGACAAATGTTACCCGACAAATATCGCTGAACAAAAGGTTGAATAACTACAGGCTCTCCTTGTTTCTTTTCTTTTTCGACTTCGATTCATTTTTCATATTAAGCAGAAAGAACAAAAACGAACGAACGAATTGTTTTATCGTTTTGTTTTAGATGAAAATGTTTCTTTGTTCAGATTAATAAAAAGAACAACAGAATATGGTTGATCTACTCTATATAATAACACTGGTTCCTACTGTACTCTTATCCACATTACGATCTGATGATGATGGATTTGATATGATTAATTATAAATATACGGTCGCGTTACTCATATTATTCTCGACTATTACGGCAACGAAACAATTCGATGATGATAGAATCGAATGTTGGAATCGAGCAAATTTTATAAAACCTTACATTGAATATACAAATGAAATCTGTTATATTTCATCAACATATTATGTTGCTCGAAATCGGACGATTCCATATAGTATTGAAGAACGGTAAGTAGTGGTGTCTGTCGATGTTAGCATCAATGCATGAAATATGTAAAAACTATTCGTGATATTTCGAATGTCGACATCAATCGTCCAAGAAATAGAAGAAAACAGAAATGAAACTAATTTAATAGGTTGATTATGCAAATAGTCACGATATGCATCTTGAGGCATTTAGCACATTCGATGTGAATCTATGCCAATGGGATTTGAAGAAATACGAAGAGAATCATGTATAGTAATTGTTTTGTGCACTTTAAGATGAGAGGATTAGTGATTACGAAAGCGAATTCACCAGCATTTCATTGAAATCATACATATCCTACTTTAATAATAACAATTAAGTCTTATCCGTTTTGTTTTATAAAACAAAAGTTTTTCTCGTATTCAAATTAAAAGTATTAATAAATCTCTATAGACAAATATTTTTACCCAAGCTAGTTTAATATTTCTCTATCCCTCAAGGAAAATCAAACAGCAATATATCCTTTGAATATGCTCGAACATTTCCACAGTACTTATGTTAACATTTTTCAATAAAAAGGAAACAATAGCATAGATCACACATATTTAGAAACGACGATGTATTTTTCATGTTAACAATCTATTTTGTCAATTGTCCTTGGATCATTTTGTTACTCGGTGCTATTATTCTCTCTCTCTCTCTTTCCCTACGTCTACAACTTTGCTCACATCACGATTGATCGATTCTTCACAACATTACACATACATGTATAAATATATATGTCATTATGGGATAAAAAAAATAATAGAGCAAAGAAAAAGAGAGTCAGAAGAACTCGCCCATCTGGTGTTTTGCCTTTTGATTTCTTGTTCAGCTCGATGTTAGTATGGATCATCAATTATATTTCATCACATTTTACATTCCACTCATATTCCAAGTCGATTCATCTGATGATGATCCAATCGATCGTTTGAATCGAAAATATACACTCTATGGTCTTATCATGCTCGCGATTTTATCAGGCTCGAATTTATTATCTGAGAATGTCTCATCGTTAATATCATGTTGGAATCGAGCGAATTTTCGTTCGTCTTATGTTCGTTATACGAATAGCATTTGTTTTATTGAGAGTACATATAAATTAGGTGTAAATGAAACTATATTAAATTCGATTGATGACAGGTTATTCACGAAAGATTTTTTGATGAAATCAATTTTCTTTGACTAATTCTTTGTTTACTGTTTAGACGAACTCGTGTGCTGAATTACTATCAATGGACTCCGTTTATAATTCTTTTAATGGCATTATTTTTCTATCTTCCACGTTTACTCTGGCGTTCGTTAAGCGTTCGTTCCGGTATCGATCTACTCGATATTATCGAAGCAGCTGGTGAAACAAAAAGTGTACAAGATTTCGATGATCGCGGTCAATTAATCAAATATATTGTCGATACAATAGATATGTATGTCGATGATGCACGTCGCCAGAGCGATGCCGAAAAACGACAAACATCAGTATTTAAAAAATTCTGTCAACTACTCTGTTGTATGACAGGTAAATTTCTTGGAAATTACTTTATTATACTTTATATGTTTATTAAGTAAGAAAATCAGATCGTGTATCGTTCGATTGCTCGAATTCTCTCTCTCTTGTTTAGATTGTATTATATTTTCAATGTTATTCTACAACTTTGGTTGTTAGGCTTATTTCTCGGCACGAATTTTCTCAAATTTGGCTATGACAGCGTGAAATTATTTCGTTTCGGTTTAAATCAACCGGAATCGGAATATTTTCCTCGAGAAACTTACTGTGATTTTCACGTACGAGAGCCTCTACGTGGCGGTGAACCGTTACAACGTATCACCGTTCAATGCGTCCTCACTGTCAATCTATTTAATCAAGTAGATCAATTCGTCGTTTTGTTTTCAATATAATTTTGTCAATATTTTTTCTAGCAAATTTTTACTTTACTATGGATTTGGTATATGTTTGTATTGATTTGTAATCTTTACGCGCTCGTAATGTGGGCTGTTCGTCTTAGTTCAGATCGACAACAGTATAATTATGTTTACACTCGTTTAGCTCGTGCATCTCGACCGGAAATTCCTCGATTTCGTTTCAATTTCAAACATGCTTCGCGCGATGTCGGCCTGTACGTTCATCGAGCACTTGTCGATGCATTTATAAAAGAATATCTCGAAGCCGATGGTTACTTTTTCATTCGTTTATTAGCTGCCAATGCATCGGACTTTATTGTTCAAGAAGTTCTCGAACAACTCTGGGCTATGTATGCGCATAAATATGGCGAAGCCGATGCAATCAATGCTGAGAATGCTTATTATCAATATCGTCAACATCCCCGTGGTGCATCAGCAGTCAGTCAATCAGTCAGCAAATCCTCACCTAAAAATCTCAATGCTCTGACCGATGGCGATCGAAAATATCTTAAACAACACACCGAGTCTGGCGCTGTCCTACTTAAACCGACACTACAATTCGAAGGAATTGATCAGAATGTTTAGGAAAATCATTGTTTCTTTTTTGTTTATTTAATAAAAATATGTTAGTATGAATGAAAAAGATGGCGCTGATATCTCGTTGATTTTGATTGCTAGAGGTGTGGTTCGATGAATCATCTATTTGGCCAGATGTGTGTACGTACAAATATAGATTGTTTTGTTCTTCTCTTCTCCTGCTTATCTATCGTGTGATTCGTTTAGTTTTCTTTTTTTTTCTGTTTATTATTTCGCATCTAATCTACAAATGTGAGAAGACGAAACGTAACAATATTTTTATCTACATCAAACTTCTTCAATAAAGTTCGTCAATAGAAACTTTACTTGTAAAACGAAAGCAAACTTCTTCGAATTTTATCTTTTTAGTCGTGTAATTCTTCGTATTTAATCAAATGTCACGACTAACAAACTTCAATGTGGTGTAAAGTTGCTTGTGTATGTCAGATTTATCTTATTTATGCATGCATTCCTTAGCTTATTACTTGAGCTATGTCGTATTTTCATAAATGAATCTTGGTTCTATCTTTAGATGAATGATCGTGATGATTTCGGCGAATTAGTCGGTAAGTTTGAGTCATAAGAACAATCGAAATTAACTTTCGAATATCTTGATTTAGGCAGTGCAAAAACTGTTCTGAAAAGTTCAGCTTTGTATTTCACCGGTCGAATTCGTTATGGAACGAAAGGCGAAAAAGTTGAAGAACGACTTCTGGTAAACAAATTCGATCGATTTTCGTTTCTTTCGAAGGAAATTTCTGCTTTTTATCTAGTGTTCGGATGCTATTCGAGTATACATCTGTTCGACAAAAATTCCTGTTAAAGTAAAACAATCTTTGATTTCATTTGTAAATCAATTCGATTGATAATTTAGATTGAATCACAATTTAATATTCTTTCGATAAAATTGATCGAACGTGTTTCGGAGTCTCATGTAAACGAATTCATTGAAATGAATCTATTGTTTTGTTTTGTTTGTTTTTGCTATTTAGGTTTTGATTGAAATCGATGAAAAACAAGTTCATTCATTATATGGTCTACATGATAAATATTCCTTACAACCATTTCTACTCGTTTTAATTCGAAATTTACGTTCAGTTTTTCCTGTTCGTTTGCACGCCATGTAAAATATAGACAAATTCTTGATTTTTAATCACGAATCTTCTTGTTATTTCAGCGTGGAAATCCGTCCTGAGAATGAATATGATCGATTAATTCGTCTAGTGAATGAATCCTATCAGATTCTTGATAAGATTCGACCGTGTGGAGGCTATTCATTACGTTATGAATGTGCTTGTGATTTTCATCAGGTTCAGTTTCATCGAGGTGTTCAAACTGTAAGAACGAGAGATTTGAGTTGATGTTTTGTTTTGGAAAATGCTTTTTTTTTCTTCTTAAGATTGTTGATACGGTATTTGCTCATCGAGTGTCACGTGAATTTACTTTTCGAGAATTCGACGCAATTGTACAGAAAGAATGGGTGCCGATCATAGCTGCTTTGAGATATAATAATTGGTTTGAAAAATTAACAATTGAAAATACGAAACTGGTTCGTTGTTTTTCAAGCAAAAAAAACATCAATTTCAAATTCTTGATTTTTATTAGACAAACGAAAATATTGATGAACTTTGTATAGTCATTCGTATGTGTGATTTATTTAAAAGTTTACATCTAATTAGTTGCAATCTTCGACAGTATGACTAAAAAAAAATAAGACATTCGAATTTCGATTTTTCTGTGTTTTTAGTGATTTTTGCTCACGCTTTCAACATACATTAACTGTTAGTAATATTGAAAATCTTGATCTATCTTACAATCCAATTGAAGACAAAGGCTTAACTATTCTAAATAGTTCACTTCAACAACGAAAATTACCGATTAATTCGCTGAATCTTCAATTCTGTGGTTTAACACAGAAAAGTTTATATTTATTCAATACATCGTTAGTTACCAATCAGCATTTATTAAAAAGTTTGAAAATATTAAATTTCTCCGGCAATCGAATCAAAGAAGAAAACGTTCGCATCAACTATCATTTCTCCTTTTTCTCTATGTCTGATTCATTTATTTTAGTGTATCACACTTCTTTTCAATAGTCCTGAGAATGTTATTGAAGAATTACACCTAAGTGAAATCGAATTTAGTCTTGATGCAGTAAAAATTTTTCAAAACGCCCTCAAATATAAATTATTATCTTTTGTTTTCAAAGTTTTTCCATTCGTTATCAACGATATCTTGTAAACTCCGTCGTCTATTCCTTACGTCAGTTAAAACCTCAGTTTCATCGACCAATGTCAATGGTGTCAAAACATTTTTTACCATCAATCAAACTTTAGAAATTCTTCAGATATCAAACGCTAATTTATCCAGTGAATTCCTTCGGTAAGTCGACTCGAAACAAATCAATTCGAATCTACTGTTTTGTTGTTGTTTTTCAAGTGAATTATGTGACGGTCTTCATTCGAATGTTTATTTAACTAAACTTGATCTACGTCTTTCGGCAAATCCTATGGAGTCATTTATTCATGAGTATGCAGTCAGATTTGCGACCATTCCCTGTCTTGTTGCTCTGGATGTAACCGGATGCGGTTAGTGAAAATTTTTATTTGATTTAAAATGCATTTGTGCTGTTTGTGTACAGATTTAGATAATGAAATACCGAATTTGTTAAATGGATTGAAAAAAAATCGAAAATTAAAAAGTTTATCAATGGGAAAGAATTTTAATAATATTCGACATAAGTAAATTTACAAATTTAATAATTGATATAAAAAATGAATCGTGTTTTTTCATAGGAATATGCAACGAACAATCAATGCAATGAAAGAATTGATTTTTGAGAGCGTAGGAGAGGAAATATTTTGGAAGCAAAAAAAACAAATTTTGTTATTTAGAATTTGGAAAATTTCTCAATCGCTGATTCGAAATTAAAAGAAAATACTGCTGATTTTCTCATAGCATTAACAAATAATTCCGTACTGAAAAGTCTCGATATTCGGTAATAGAAAAGACAAAAAAAAAACTATTTTTGAATCAATATGAAAAATAATTCTGTTTGTAGAGGAAATTTAATGGGCGATTCCGGAAGTCGAATAATTAATAATATATTGCAGATCAATCGCAATTTGCATACGATCTACATGGATAGAAATCTTCTTTCGTTAACTAATTTCGAAGAACTTGTCATTGCAATGGAAGAGTAAATCTATCCTAGAGAATTTTGATTCAATTGATAAATCTTTTTTGAATAGAAATTCAAGTATCAAATATTTTCCTATACCAATTCTCGATATAATTCAAATGAAAATCACTGAAAAAGATCGATTAGAAAAACTACAATATTTAATCAATAAAGTTCGTGTTTGCAAACAATCGGTTTTGATTTGTATATTCTTCAATGTTTATCTTTCAGTTGGACTCGATTTGTACGCGAAATCAACAACACAAAGAGATATTTCGTTCGAATGATGCACTGCTTGTTACCACAACAGCAAATCTCGTTCGAGAACGAAATGTTCTCTGTGAAAATCAACAACAATTAATCGGCGATCAAGCATCATTAGAATATGTTAGCTCATGTTCGAATCGAGCACATGTACCGCAAGATCTTACACCGATATTCAATCGTCCCGTACAAACAGATAAAGTTTGTGCAATGAGATTGTTGAAAAAACACACGAAGAATTTAAATTTCGTTTTTGTTTTGTTAATTAAATAGATTGCCAAGGAATTATATGATGCGTATATTGAGGAAGAAGAACAAATGAAAAACGAATGGAATCAACTTTGTAAAAGATTTCAAGAGAAATATGTCGAAAAAAATGAACGTTTAGCGAAGAAATTCTATCAATCATTTAAAGAACAATCGATTGTCAATTATGATGATGTAAAATTTGATGTTTGTCTGATTTGTTTAAGTAGATTTTTTTCTTCTTTCTTAGAAATTCCAAGAGCGAATACGCTCGTTTTTTACAACATCAAATGAACAAGTCGAGCAATTTCTAACCAAAGATACATCTAATCAATTAGTCAACTATTCACGGCAATGTTATACAAATGTAAATACTTGCTTGAAAAAACGAGCGTATGAAACAACAAATGAGATCGTTTTGGATATGCATAAACAGATGGAAAGTGCAATATTTCATACGAAAGCTCCTCTACCAAGTGCAATCATACCTGATCACCAACAATCTCCATCGACTATTCAACGAATATTAAAACAACAACGTGAAGAAATAGCTGATGATAATCGTTCAATCGAACGAATCTATTCGAATGTTTCAACAGTTCAACAAAATGAGAGTCCAATTATCAATGAAGGCGATGAAATTGAACATGATCTATTGAGTTTAGTTGAAGAAGAAGAACAAAAAGACAAAGCACCACCTCCTCTACCGGAAAAGAAACGTGCCTCTGTAATTACAAATGTGACACCTGTTGACTTGAATATCGAGCCAACAACGAAATTAACACATTTCGGAAAAGATCGGCCACGTCGACAGAATATTCAAAGACCGAAAAAGAAACCAACGGATACGAACATATTCGGTGATGAATCCGTATCTGAAGAAAACAACGAAACAAATCTCGAACCACCATCGACACCGTATGTTCGAATACTGATTTTTTTCAAGTTCTTAATTAATCATTATTTCATTTAATTAGAATATTGTCAGCACCAGTCAAACCAGGTATAAAACCTCTAAAAGATGACGTACCACAAGTTCCAGCTAAACCAACTGTTCAACGACGTCCATCATCTGTGTACAATATGACACGATCGATGACAATAGCAAGTCCAGATGCGTCGTCACATGAAAATTCAATGACAACGAGTTTATACACCGGATCGGTATCGACAGCGAAACAAGAATCGAAAGAAATCAATCATTCAAATGAAGTACCGCCGTTAGCTCGACAGCCACCGACTGTTTTACCGAAGAAGCCAGCAATTGGTGCGCATGTACTACCGAAAATAGAATCGACAGGCGCCGATGGAGGTCCACCGTTAGTCAAACAACGGCGACCACCATTAGAAAAAAAACGTAAAGCTATCTTTTTTTGTTTTGTTTTCCGAAAAAAAATTAACAAAATTTCTTCTTCTTCAGCTTCGGTACTACCTCGTACTCCATCAATTGATCAACCATCGAGTGCTGCTGATCCGGTTGATTCATCAACAAATATCGATGATTCGTCCGAACAGTATAAACGTATGATGATTTCTCTTATTCCACGAATGTTCGTTTCTGAAATCTGTATCTTTTCGTTTAGCAATGTCAGTAAAACAGCGTACACAAATGTTAGCTAAAAGTGGTGCTTCAGTTGATAAAAAACCTACGACCCCAAGTAAGTCTTCAATTAAAAAACTTTCTCTTCGACTACTATCTCACTTCTTGCAGATCCTTAGATTTGTCAAGTAAGCTCTCGCTTCTCTCTTGTCTGATTCTTTTTTTTTCACTGCAAAAAAAAACAAAACATTAGTTCAATTCAATTCAATATTCATAATCCTTTTCCTGTTTTTTTATAGTTTCATCACAAACAGCACCGTACACACCGCGTACCTATCGTCGAGTCATTGAACAAGTGAATTTATTTTGTTGATTTGTACATTCCACATTGTTCTCTTTTCTTCGCATATTTAAACTAAAAATCCTCTAATCATAACGAATTCATTTTGCTTGTGTCTTCTTTTTCTTTGTTGTTGTCCTGCAATAGTTTGTTCTGAATTTCTTTTGGTGCTATTCTCTTCATCTTATTAATCTAATTTGTCTTTTTTTTAGCGTCTGTGTGTGTATGTTGCTTATTCTTATCGACATTGTTTTGTTTTTCTAATCTTAAAATACGCATGTTTACATTTTCTTTCGATAAATTCTTGATACCAATAGTTATATATATTTTTTCTTTCTTTCTATTCGATTTAATCTTTCTTCTATACAAACTATGATATTCGTGTGTTCGTGTTGTTTTTTTTTCTCGTTATATCACAAGATAAAGAAGAAATAAAAAATATGACCAAAAAAAAACGAAGAAGAAGCAGAATGCGTGTCGATGTTCGATCATTACCTTGACAGTCACGGTTTATGATCAGAATAAAATATAGCGTTACTCACGAATGGACTCAGATTTTGCGAAAAAAATTCAGCATTATTGTAGCTGTAAGACCTTGATTTATACTCTTCTTTTCTTTTTCTTCAATCAATATATAAATACTCATCAGTAGCAGCTGTTTCTCGTTCTAGATTAAATTAGTGTGCGTATATTTTACTTGATCTAATGTAAAAATTGTCAACCATTTTGTTCTTATCATCATTGATCTATTTATTTAATTATTCTTTTTTACTGACTAAACTCAATTATGTATCGTAAAAGTACGATGGATTATCGTTCACCATCATCATCATTATGCAATGCACTGTTAATAATGCTCAAAGTTCTTGGTTTTATTTTACTCTATTGGTGTTGTTCAATTTCATTGACATTCTTCAATCGCCAATTATTTCGTGATTACAAATTTCCACTTTCGATAACGACATTACATATGTCGATAAAACTTCTCTTTGCTGCATTGATTCGATGGTTTCTACATCGATTTTGTTATTATTCATGTTGCAATAGAATGTGTGGACCACACCCGACGAATGATCGAGAACGTGTTAAATTAACATGGCCGATTCTTTGGCGGAAAATTGCTCCAACAGGTTCGATCGATTGCGTATTTCAATAGAAACGAATTCATCAATCGATTGTTTTTTTTTCAGGTGTAACTGCTTCACTTGATATTGGCCTATCGAATTGGTCACTTCAATACATCACAATCTCACTTTACAGTAAAAATTTTGAATTTGAATAAAGAAAAATGATAAAAACAAAGTATTGTTATTTAATTAGTTATGTGTAAATCAACTGTGATTATTTATATTCTTTTGTTTGGAATTTTATTTGGACTCGAACGATTTGTATGTGAATTTTTGATCGAAGAATTGATTTATTTTTCTTGTTTCTAGCGTTGTTCCTTAGTTGGAGTTGTTGTTCTTATTGCATCTGGTTTATTTCTTTTTACATATCATTATACAGATTTCGATGCTCTCGGTTTTTTTCTCATTATGCTCGCCTCGTTTCTATCAGGTCTTCGGTGGACAATAACACAATTGATTACACAAAAACATGAACTCGGTAAATAGAAAGAAGAAGAAAAGAAAAACAACGAATAGTTTGTTGTTCAGTGAACGAAAGCTTTAGCAATTAGACTTGAACTCGAAGAGATTGTAGCTGGTCGTGTTGTAGTTGCTATTTGAGGCGTTCGAAATGGAAGACCGTAGAGAGCAAATGCAGTCCGAGCACGACCGCCATCGTTTCGACGTCGTGCAAACGGATAGGAAACTGAATTTCGAGAAAAATTTTGTAATGTTCGTGGTGATTTCGTTTTTCGTCGTCGATGATTTGAGAATGGTCGACGTATAGTTCGATGTAGAAGACGTTGAAAATGTTTAGGAGATAATTGAGAATCTTGTTCACGAGTATAAAACGGATGACGTTGATATTTGTTCATCACCGATGGTGATCGAATGAGTTGTTTATACGCTAGAAATGTTTTCTTTTTATCTTGTTCTTTAGATATATGATAAACACGATAGCAATGTAGAGCCATCATAAGAAGATTCTTAGCGAGAAAGAATATGATCGTTGGTTTACTACAACGAACTTTCGTAGCTAAGAAAATTCGAAAGAGTAAAAGAAGACCATCATGAACAAATAGAGACTAGAAAGAAATATGAATGAACATTTTTTGAACAAAAACAAAAAAACTATTTTACTCGAAATAATGGAAAAATATTTTGATCTTGAAGTAGATGCATACGTTTGGAGAATTTTCTTTTCGTAGTTCGATTCATTGGATTTGCTCTTATTGTTCGTGTTAAACCATCGGTATCAATAAATGCCATTTGAAGTAATCCAATTGATAGAATAACAAGTCCAACATACGTCCAAAGACGATCAACGATAATATCATGATATTGTAATGAATGTGACATAGCTAATAGATCAGCACCGTTTACTAACGAAATTATGAGTACGATGACACTTTTTTCAACAGTCATATGTTCACGACTGATAAGTAAACGGCAAACGGCTAGAACGACTAACATTGTTTCTTGAAGAGCATCAAGCCAACGTTGTTCGTCCATGTAGTACCATGCTTTATCATGACATTCGAGATAGTCAATAGCAAGATTGTACGGAGTTGTATTCAGTGATGAACGTGATAAAGAAGTTGATGCACTAATCGATGGTAATGTAGAATTGAAGAGATGAGGTGATTGTCGAGGTGGTGCAGCTGCTCGAGCATTGAGTCGATTTTCAGCGAGACGATAGAGTTTTCTATTAGCTGTTTCGACATGAATTATCCATATTGATGGTATTGTACATGCTAAATAGAATATAATCGAAAAAGCGATTCTAGAAAATAACAGAGACAATCAAGTTTAATATTCGTATGATTCGAACGTTTTATATTCATGTCCATTTCGAAGCCAAATGACAATGCCAGTTTCGACAAGTAAAAATCCGAGACCAATCAAAACAAGCCAACAATATTGATTTTCATTCGTATCAACAACACGCCAAGCACATATTAAACCATGAGCTAGAAGAAACACTCTCACAAGGAGTGACTTGACTATAGTCAAACCGTGCATTCATTCGACCATTTATCGGTTCTTCAATTGTTGATTTGATTTGATTTCAATCGAAACAATGAGCGTAGAGAAAAACAAACGGATGTCAAATGAACGATTTCATAAGAATGATAAGCTAGTTTAGTCAACAAATAATTAATGACGACTAAGCCTTACGTTTTCGTTTTCTTTTTTCTTCTTGTTCTTTCGTCATCGTATTGTTTTATCGTAGGTTTAAGCAATCCCGTCGATGCTATGTATTACGTTCAACCGTGGATGCTTGCCGTGATCATTCCTCTTGCTTGTATCAGAGAAGGTATGTTCTTTCGTCATTGTTTTGTCAATATATGTTTCGCTGTTGTCCTTAGGTCAACAATTATTGACACAACTATTCTCACTTCATAATAAATCACTATCGTACATTGCATATAATTTTGGAATCTTAAGTTCCAGTGCTTTATTAGCATTTAGTTTGGAATTTAGTGAATTTCTTCTTGTTACAAATACATCTTCATTGACATTAAGTGTATCAGGAATATTTAAAGTAAAATAATTCATTTCGTTAGTCAACAAACGAAAAACAAACTGTATCGTTTTTTTTTATTTACTTTCAAGGAAGTCGTTATGCTTTATCTAGCTGTTGAATACAATGAGAATAAATTGAATAAAATCAATATTATTGGTCTTGTCATATGTCTTTCTGGTATTGTCTTCCATTGTATACTCAAATTTTATGCATTACAAAGTACGAAGTTGAATATTTATGATTGAATCAACAATATTTTTTTTGTATTTCTAGAAGAAAAACCTACTAACATCGATCCAATAGCAAGTGAACGATTGCTTCTTCATAGATTAGAATCTGTTGATGAATGGTCATTAGATAGTGACTTAAATACACGACGAAGCAATGTGAATGATTGACCAAACAAACATATAAACTGATTTTTTCCTTTTGTTATTAAATGATTAAGTTATACTTCTATATTGTCACAGAAAAAAAACGGTATAAAACGAAGACAAACCGGTTTTTGTATAGTACAAAATATAAAATAGAAAAAAAAGGAACGACCTTGTACGAGAAAAATTGATATCTTCTTATGATGTAACGAACGAACATTTAAGAAAACAGATGTTCGTATTTTTTATGTCCGAACGAATGACATTGTTATTTTTTTAATGAAGGTTGTCTTTCATATGATGACTGGCAGTAACCTTTGTCATTTTTTCATTTATTTTTAATATTCTGGTTTGAAATCGGTACTAGCTCGAAGAACAGAATCAAATCAATAACAAATATTTTTTTTTGTATACATATATATATACTTAGTGAGTATTCAATGACAAGGTTGTCAATCGAAGAAATAAGAGCATTTGAATGACAATAACCTTGCTTTATCGAGTATTTTTTCTATATGCGAGACTTACAGTTGTTGCGACAGTAACATACGAATGTTTGTCGAATACAACATGTGGTTGTTCATTGAAATCAGCAGTTTTATCACGAATTATCGGCGGTGAACAAGCTGATATTAATTCTTGGGGTTGGGCCGCATCAATATCCGTCGGAAATAGTCATATATGTGGTGGCACACTTATATCTTCAACTTTAGTTTTAACAGCAGCTCATTGTCTGTCATCTCTAACATCTCTCTCACGATTATATGTTAATTTAGCTTCGAATTCACTTTCAACTATTGGTCAACAGAGATCCGTATCAAATATTTATATTCATCGAGATTATGATAGTGAAACATTGATCAATGACATTGCGATGATACGTCTTTCGTCAGCCATTGATATGACTGATCCATCGATTGCATTGATTTGTTTACCATTGAATATGACAACGACATATCCACCTGTGAATCGTAATGTTGTTGCAATTGGTTGGGGTGTTTTATCAGCTGATAGTAAAACTACATCTGATATTCTCCAACAAGTTACATTAAAAACCAGTTCAAATTCAGCTTCAAATTGTCAACAATTAATTCGTAATCAACAATGTCAATTTTGCGCAGGTGTACAACAAGGAGGCAAAGGTATTGAATCAAATCTAGACAAAAGAAAAGCACCATTAGTGTTTATTTAGATACATGCCAAGGCGATAGTGGTGGTCCATTGATGTTATTCACGGATAATCGATGGATATTAGCTGGTATAACTAGTTATGGAGTGAGTTGTGCACTTGCAGATCATCCAGGCGTATATACACGTACATCATATTATAACAATTGGGTGGCATGTTTCTTGCTTGATAACAGTACATGTATTGAAGAGAATGTACAAAAGAGAACGTTTGTTTTCTCTGAAATGTCGTTGATCTATATGCAAAATATTTTTTCGTTTTGTTTTTCTTATTTTTGTCTGTATTGTTTACTATTAATTGTATATGGGGGAGTGTAAGGATAATCATAACGTCCTTGACGTTGAATAGAGCAACTGACTACTAGTTAGTATGAGTACAGAAATGTGAAAAAAATACGCTTAGATGAGAACAAGAAAACAAGAAAATAATATTACGTTTGTGATTAATATTTTTTTATCAAGGACAGATCAATAAATAAAAAGGGTAGATCATCGATACGAAATCAGATTATATTTCTACTATGATGACAAACGTGTTAATTTTATGTTTATTTTCAATATTATCTCTTGTAACATCAATTGATTATTATTGTGATCGTCAAGCACCGTGTGGCTGCTCGAAACGACCTCTGGTTGTTCTTACGAAAATTATCGGTGGTGAGCCTGTTGATGGGCCACATTCATGGGGTTGGATGGGTTCATTACGACGAGATGATGTTCATAGTTGTGGTGTATCTCTTTTGACACCATGGTTCGCAGTGACAGCAGCACATTGTCTCAATGATATTGAATCTCTTTCTCGTATATCATTAAATTTCGGTATTACAAATTTATATCGAACTGGTGAACTACGAAATATTACTCAAACGTTTATTCATCCATTGTATACAAAACAATTGACGAAAAATGATATAGCTGTTTTACGATTGAATCGACCGATTGACATACGAAATTCGATGGTGTCTCGTATATGTTTACCAGATCAATCGGATTTCAACTCATCGATAGTCAATTATCCGATGAATAATACAAGTTTAGTAGCTATTGGCTGGGGTTATACAAACTTTGCTGATCTAACATCGTCCAATGTTCTTCGACAAGTGACTCTCAAAGCGATGTCTAGTGATGAATTATCATGTAGACAAACGATTGATGATGTTGTCAGACAATTTTGTGCAGGATATGCCGAGGGAGGCCGAGATACATGTCAAGGTGACAGCGGCGGTCCATTGATGTTATTTAAAAATGGACGATGGCAGTTAGTTGGCATCACTAGCTATGGAATCAATTGCGGTCGACCGGGTTTTGCTGGTGTCTATACTCGTATATCGTACTATGAAAGTTTTATTCAATCGATTATTAATGGAACAACGACGTCGAGTTTTAATTTGAAAAGTGCTGTTGAAACTGTAGCTCAACGTTCGAATACGAACATTTTGTATGTAGATTTTCGACATTATTTTCTTGCATTGATTTTGATATTTATGTGTACAATTTATTTTTAAAATTAAAAAATATAAGAAGAAGAAGAAAAACAAAACAAAACACACAAGTGAACTCGCATAAGTAGAAAATAAATTGAATTCATTCTGTTTTTTTCTTTCTTTCTTTCAAAGCAAGGTCAATAGAAGAATCAAAAATAATTTTGTATAAGAAATAGTACATATTTGATTAGCACTATTCGCATCGATCCATGATTTGTATGCAGACACACGAGTATAAATGCCTGGATAATTGGCAAGAGCACAGCCAACACCTGTTGATGTTATGCCAACTTGTTCCCAGACATTATTCGATGTGAACATCATTAATGGACCTCCACTATCACCTTGACATGTGTCTATAAAAGAAAAATTTAATTAAATTATAAAACTTTTTTTTTCCTATTAAGTCACATTTACCTTTACCACCAGAAGGCATTACTCCTGCACACATTTGACGCGATGGATCAGCAACTCCAGAACTTCGACAATAGGTACTTGTTGCAGCAACTGATTGAACAGTAACTTGTTGAAGTGAATTCGAAACTGATGAACTGCCTGACGTTGTTACACCCCAGCCAATAGCAACAAGCTACAAAAAAAAACGAATAATAATTTCAAAAAGAAACCATCAAAATGTATTTCAATTGTTTTTTTACATCGACATTCGCTGGGGGATATTCTCCGATTGCGTTGCCATCGGGTAAACAAATAAGATCAACACCGGCTGTATCGAGATCTAATGGTGATGAGAGTTTTAAAATAGCAATATCATTAAGATAGTTCGATGATGAATACGAAGGGTGATTCGTAATTGTTGATACTGATCGAACTTGAACTGTTGACGACAAAGATGTCGATCCAACGTAAACACGTAGCGTCGATGCAAATGAATCGATCGTACAATGTGCAGCTGTTAAAATATGTGAACGTGATATAATTGATCCACCACAAAAATGATTGCCAGTATATCTATTACGAATAGATACAGCCCAACCCCATGTTTGACTTGCGGCTACTTCTCCACCGACAATTCTCGTTAATGTCGCAGAATTTACTGAACAACCGCATGTTGCATTTGACAAACAAGTATATGTCGTTGATGAAACGATTTGAAAGAAAATTCCAAAAGACAAGACACGCAATAGTAGACCAAACATGATCGATTGATCGCAAATAAAAAATGAAAAAAATAGAAGAAAGAGAAAGAAAAAGAAACTCAATTGGTAAGAAGCCCCGTTGTTGAAAAATAGTGTTCTCAAAATCAGACACATCGATTGCTTAGTTTCTTTTCTTGTTTGTCTATTTTGCCGATCTACATTTTTTTTCCTTCTAGTAGAAACGACGACAAATAAATCTTGTTTTTATGTTTATTTATTTAAAAATGCAAACTAAAATAATCATCGAATATTTCGATTTGTTGAATTGTTTGTCGGTCCATCACAAACACATTGATCAAGTGTTGGAGCCATTCTTGCTATGAAATTATCGATAATTTTCTTTTGTTCACCTATCCATTCGATTTCTCGTATTAAACTTTGTTTATGTTCAATTAAAACACTCATTTGTTCACGTTCCGTTTTATCATGACGCATTAATGTTGCAATGTGACGTTCAGCATCGGTGTCATATTGTCCATGAAGAATTTGAGTTTCATTTCGTGTTTCTTTACTTAAATCAATAACTTTTTTTAATTGCTCTGTGACTCGTTGTAATTCATCCTATAGAAAAAAAAAACCATCAGCAATGAAATTTTGAAAAACGAAACAAACTACTTGGAATTTTCTTGATGTTGAATTGTCGGATTTCGATAGAATAAGATTGGCATCTTCGCTTATTGGTGAAGCGATTTCAAGTGAATTTTCATATCGAATCATTTTATTTTTTAATCTTTCAACTTGTTCTAAACGACCTTTAGCTGTATTTATCATTAAACGAAGACGAGCATCGGTATTCGATTGTAAACGTATCGCTTCTTGATGGCATTGAGTTAATTTCGTTAATGTTGAATCAAGTTTTGATCGTGTTGCTAAAAGAAGTGCTTGTTCACTTTCTAATCGATGATTTGCTTCAAGATTTTGTGAGGCTATTCTTTGCATACGATTATTTATAAATTGTTCAGCTTCAATAAACGATTTTTCTAACAAAGATGATAACTATAAGAACTTAATTTAGTATAGATTATTATTAAAGGAGAATTTACATGAGTAGCTTCAGCATGAAATTTTTCAGCTTGATGTACATAAACAGTCGATGATTGTTCGACATCTTGTAAACGATGATTGATATCCATTTGAATAGTAAATAAAGAAATGAAGAATGAAAAACGAACGAAAAAGAAAACATTATATGCGATAGTATTTTCCTATTGGTTGTATCTAAGAACGGAATTAACAAAACAGAAACTTTTATTTAAATTTTATTAATAGGAGACACTAAAAAAAGAATTATTGATTGAAATGTCGTCGTTTTTTTTTGCTTTTTTGAAGGCGTATATTTGTTTGCTGACGGAAAAATTAATCCATAATAAAATAATAATTAAATTGTATATCTCGACCTATATATATATGCATATAATTTGCATGAATAGAAACCTTTTTGTCTACTGTAAATAAGAGTGACCCATAAAAGGCGTAGACAAAAATCGAATTGCGTTTACTTTTGAATCAAATACACAAAAGAATGATGGATACATCGGATATTTCAACAAGTACATATAAATTACGGCTTAGCCGGCATAGTAAACCTAATCAAGTGGGTGTTGAATTAAGAAGTGGGAGTTTTCGTTCTCAAGATCCAGGAGTATGCTTATCTGAATATTTAATTTTATTTAATACCTTTGTCTCATAGATGAATGGTAGTCAACCTAACTGTAGTACATGGGTATACGATCTAACAACATATGAATATTAGCGTTTAACTCATTTTCTTTTTAGAATGAGGGTGAAGAACAAACCAATAGCGGTAATAATAGCCGTCGTATTACAACAGTAAGATTATTCATTCATTCATTCATTCATATAATGAACTATTTATGTTATGATAGGCATCTATGTCAGAAATGGGATTACGGAAGAGTACAGTATGGCCAGAGAAAGACAAATCACCAAACAGTATTCAACAAACAGATTATGAGAAAGCACTACGTCGCCAGTGAATATATGCTTTATTTTCAACGAATATATTTATTGATCATTTATTTCATTGTAGACGATTTTCTAGTCGACGAATTGGATTTTACGTATGTGCTGCAACAGGTTTAATTGCTCTCATTGCAGGCATAACTGCGTTTGCAGTTACTAAAACAACAGGTAATATGTTTATTTCTTATTTTTCTTTCCTATATGAAGTTACTATTTAATTTAGCCAAATCAAATAATCCGTCAACAACGATAATTACAAGTACGTATGTTAAATAACATTACATTACTAACAAAATCGATTACATAGAAATATGCAGAAGAATAATAATAAGAAAGAAAACTAAGTAATTCTTTTTTTTTATAAATAATTAAAGAAGTCCTGCGTTGAGGATTGAAATCATGATAAAAAGGCAACTTATGTATATGAAAATACAATTTTTTTTAATTTATTCAGCAACAACAACAACAACCACAACTAGCACCAGCGATACAACAACAACAAGTTCTACTTCTTCCACCACCACATCAACAACAACTACTACCACAAGTAGCAGTACTACCAGTACATCCACAACAACAACTTCAACTACAAGTACTACTTCAACAACAACTACCACGACAAGTAGTACTACTACTAGTACATCCACAACAACAAGTTCAACCACAACTACCGATACAACTTCAACTACAAGTACTACTTCAACGACTACTACCACTGATACCACGACAACGACCAGTTCAACGACTACAACAACAACCAGTACTACCACTGATACAACTTCAACTACAAGTACTACTTCAACGACAACTACTACTGATACTACTACGACCACCAGCTCAACAACTACCACTGATACTACCACAACAACTACATCGACTTCAACAACTACTACTGATACTACAACGTCTACAACTACAACGGAAACAACGACTACAACAACAGACACAACTACAACAGAAACAACGACTACAACATCCGATACGACGACAACGTCAACAAGTACAACAACGACAACATCATCTACGACAACAACCTCAACAACGACGACTAGAACAACATCGACAACGACTACAAGTGAGTTCATTGTAA
>ERZ778027.2173-NODE-2173-length-26190-cov-11.611747_pt1 | contig 26190 bp, 24 predicted proteins | sample MGYA00375757_ERZ778027 | MGnify/ENA primary metagenome ERZ778027 (study PRJEB29350, sample SAMN05389817) | bioreactor metagenome | isolation source: Ammonium sulfate bioreactor | place: South Africa: University of Cape Town | collected 2014-02-18 ...
AATGTCACTGATCGATTAATTACCTTTTGTTTTTCTAATTATTCAACTCAATTGAATCGAGCATAGGATGCGCCTATATAACTAACATCAAAGAACGAGACATATCACGATGAAATCAATATAGATATGATCATCATTCGAGATATTACCTAATCGAATCTCATCTCATATGTCAATATCAATTGTTCAATTAACTAGAAAGATAAATCTAGTTGAACTGTAGATGATAACAACAGCAACAACAACAACTAACAAAGTGTAAAAAAAATCACATGAACGAATTCTACTCTGTTTTCTAATGGGTGAATCTGACACCATTAATTCTGTCAAAAAGATCTTTTTCTTATTCGATTCTAAAAAGACAATGTTACAATTGACGTCATCAAGTGTCGTTTTCTATTTTAAAATCTCGTCTGAGTATTTAAATACGACATTTTTCTCGGGGCACTGTCGAAATCGTCTTTCAAATGCAGTGTTTCGAATCTAATCCACGTACACACATGCGTAAAGAAAACGAGTTAATGAATCTATTGTGTCGGACTTGTTCTTTTTTTTTCTATCATTATTCTTCGTTGTCTTCTGACAGTTTCTATGCTAACAAAGGAGAGATGGTGATATATTAAAATGGAATAAATGCCACTGATAACCTTGCTACAAGGCTAACCTGTCCAATGACATTCATCTCGATTTGAAACTGGTTTCTCGCCTGATACGAACTTATCTTCGTTAGCAAACAACAACAGCCGTGACTTTTATGTTACCGTTCAATGTTGGAAATGACAGTCGAGCACTTTTGCTTTCTTTTGGTCTGTTCTGTTTCGACAGAGGATAATCTTGTTCGTCATTTACGTCGATTGAGTTTTCTCTCGCTTAATAACGCCATGCACATAAACGATTGACAGAAGAAGAAAAAAAAGTATAGATCTCTAATGTTTATCAAATAAATTGATTCACAGACGACGAAGAAAATTAAATGAAAAATGCCGAATATTATATCTTCTCTATTAAGAGTAGAAGAATTTGCTTATTGTGAATAGTTAACGAGGGAAGAAAAGAAAAGAATGACAGAGAGAGAGAGAGAGAGAGAGAGAGAACAGGATGTCCTCGAAAAAATCTTCGTGCTCATTCGAGTAGAAGTTAAATTAACAAGTCTAGTTAATTGTTATCTCAGCTTGCATCGAACGTCTATCAAATCTGTACGACAAATCATTAAACAATTTAGAAGACTCATGTGTCTTTTTTTGTCAAAATCATGCTCATTTACATAATTAAACAGGTTTAGTTTCATCATTGATTAATTTTTATGCTTTTAGAATTTCGACTAGACATATGCATAGATTATTGAATCGTCTAATTGATGGTTGATTCATTTTGATTGAAATAGATGTATTTAGTCTACGCACGAGAACAGATATCCTTCGAATGTTCTCAAGTGCGACATCGATACATGACAACAAAAAAAAATTATCTACATGTCGTTTTGTTCGAACAATTGATTGATGTCGTCGAGAGTTCGGATAACAAAAGGAAACCTCGAAGATATTTAAAGGTCGAGACTTTTCTTCAACCAGACATATATTATCTTCAGAAATTAATAAAAACAATGAATATAAATAGAACCTATCAAAACCATTGCTCACATTATTTGCTCTTCTCTTTTCAGATCACAGTGTTACCGACCTGTCGAAGATGCACTTCAAGGTTTATGTATTGTCGTGTTACATGTTTGATGAAATAATCAATTATTTAATTTGACTTTCGTGTAATGAATGTTATCACTGCAAAAATCTCCTCATCGAATCCATTCTGTATCGATAATCGTTCTATTTTCAGTTAATGTAATATTTTAGTCTCGTTCGAACTAGACAAATCACTTTCTTTTCTCTCCATCGTGAGATCGATCTTTCGTTTGAGAATCTAATTTACAGACATAAATAAACGTCATTGCATGATGCTCGATAACAACTTGCATTTATGCGTGCTCAACAATCATTAATATGAGCTATTTCAACTATTAAATATCTAATATGTTAATAGATTTTCTGCGTTTTTTTTTCGAGTATGAAGACGATTAAAAGAGATTTAAGTATTAGATTTGCTCTATTGGTCTTCGTCTTTCTTTGTTTTTTATTTTTGTCAAATATACATCTCGTGATTAGAAAAGATTTTCTATCTTAAGAATGATTAAGATCATTCTCGACGTGTTTAAAAGTAGAGAGATTTTATTAAATATTGGCAAAGAAAAATAACCGACAAGTTCAAGGAAATTTTCTCTGAAAGATTTTTTACTGAATAGAATTCTTTAAGATAATTATACGCATCGATTTCATGATGTTCCAAAACATCTCCATTAGCATCAATATCATGAGCACATTGTTGGCATTGTTTTTGAGTTGGAAAAGGAACTTTTGGCCAATTAGGATCGAGTGAATAATCTTCATAACGAAGTCGTTTGTTAACAATGTTATGTTCTTAAAAAGAAAACACAAAACAATCGGAAATTTGAGGAAATAAAGTCTACTTCGCCAAAGGTAGAGTACACTTTCATAAATCGAATGAATCTCGTTTTCTGCATTGTTCGTCATGTTTGTAAAGTGTTTAACGCATTCATCACAACGAAAAAATTCTCGAATATACTCTCGGATTGCGACGAATAATTCGAATGGTTGGATTTTTGTCGAAACTGAAAAATAATTCGAACAATGGAATCGTTTCTTGTGAGTGTTGTTTAATTACGTTGATGTTTTTCGAAAAGAATCGCTTGTTTAACTGTCAAACTATGAAATAAAACCCACAAGGAACATGGATAACGACGTTTGGAAGAATCTGATCCTTCGCAATGTTCGAATTTGATATTTGAAACATTCATTGCCTGTAAACAACAACATCGAGATGGGTTTTTTTTCGGTTGAGAATTTGCTTTTTTTTACCGGGAGAGCTTTCGTATAATTTTGAAAGTCATTTACTGATAGATTTGTATGATTTTGAAGGAAAAGATTGAGTTGAAAAAGTGATGCTTTCATTAATTGACTTCCGGGATAATACTGAAATCATTTGAATGGAAAACTATAAATGAAAGTTTGTTTTTATTTGATTCGATGACAAACATCAAAGAGGATTTGAAGCCAATGTTTGACGTTGGCAGTTAAATCCGGTAATCGAATTGGTAGATCTCGATTTACCATCCAAATAACAGCACTGTCGATATCAGCATACGTCGGTTTTAAGATTAGATTCTTCGATTGTGAAATCGGTTTTGTATTCGAAATAAAACTTTGCATTTTCTCTTCGGATTTAAATCTAAAAAAGAATCAGATCGCTTATTTTGAATCAGTATGATAAAGAAAAAACCGTACAATTCTAATGTTAATCGTCCGTTGTCGTTTCGAATTCCTTTCCAAACACCATTTTTATTTAGAATTTTACCTTTTCCTTTCAAATGATAGATCGGTTCTGTTTGAACGATTGCAGAATTATTCAAAACATACTTTAAAAACAATAGAACTCTCAATGAAAAGAAGAATTATTCACACTTACTAATGCATATTGAAAGTCATCATTCGAAACGAATATTTGAAATTTATGCATCGTTTTCGGAATGAGCTTATTCAGGTCATCTTCAGTTTTTATTCTTAAAGACAAAAGCAAACAAATAAATAAATTCGAAAATATTCATACGAATTTTCTTTTACTGAATTTCTTTGAAAATCGGCCACGATTTTCCATAGCATTCTTCAGCAATCTCATTGGCTTTCTTCAATAATCGTCTCAGAATATCCTCGACTTTCGTTCGTCGATCGGATTGAAATGCCAATCGCGTCGAATTTGTCAATGGACAATAAATATCCCACTGAGAATAGTTTTTATTTGCACAATCAACCGCACCAATTTGAATATATTTCGACCAATCTATCGGATAAAAATGAACAAGAATTCGATTGACAGAGAAAAAAAAACGAATTTTACTCCGTGTTATTCGATCAATCTTCTTCCAATCTGATTGAGCTTTTTGATAATTTTCACTGTTGTTTGAATAGGAGAAAATAAACCGAATCGAATGTTGATCAACCGTAGTATTCGTTCGATTATCAGCTATTGCCGAATTGCAAAAGAATAAACAGTAGATGCTTAGTAAAAACATGATTTTATATGAAAAAATCATTGCAAATGCGCTTGCTCGAACTTTATTCAACTGACTACTATTGAAATCTTCTCGTCTTTCTTTTTGTTCTGTAAGATTATATTTTACTATTGATTTTTGATTGTTGATTTTTCGATATATGATCATGAATTGAAAAGAAGAAAAGTCTTTGCAAGTCAAATACAATTGAACTCAATTAAAATCGATGTATATTTATTCTTAACATTTGACATTGATTTTTAAATATCGAACAAATGTCAACTAACTCCCTCTGATGGACATGACAAATTCTGATTAATCAAATAGAAATATCCAATCGAATTAGTTGACTCGTTCCTGTATTTGTTCTCGTTTTCAATGATAACGAGAAGACGACGAAGAAAAAATTTTGTTTATTATCAACGAAAAACCGAAATTCATCAGATTTTCTTATTTTCTTATCTTTGAATACGCATAACAATGACGGTTTCGTACAAAGCTTCAGCCGTCTACAAATTAATTATGGTAATTTCACTGTTCAATTCAACAAAATCTCAATTTTCATTCTTAGATCGGAAGTGGTGGCGTAGGAAAATCAGCTCTAACACTTCAATATATGTACGATGAAGTAAGATCGAATAAATTCTCTTGAATTTCGAATCAATTGAAAAATTTAGTTCGTTGTTGATTATGAACCAACGAAAGCTGATTCGTATCAAAAGACCGTTATGCTCGATGGAGATAAAGTTGAAATGAATATTCTCGATACAGCTGGTCAAGAGAACTACGCTGGTAGGATTTCAAACACGTACGAAATCGAAAATGTTCGTGTTTTTCAGCTATACGTGATACGTATATACGTGGTGGCGAAGGATTTCTTCTTGTATTTGATGTCACTGATCCGGAATCGTTTGCTGATTTAAATGAACTTTAGTAAATTGAATTGAGATTCGAAATTTTCGATTGAAGAATTTGTTTTAGCGAACAGATTCTGCGGGTTAAAAGTGGAAGTAAAAATATTCCGGCGATTTTAGTTGGAAATAAAATCGATTTAGCCGATAAACGGAAAGTCTCGCCGGAAGATGCCGAACAAAAAGCTCAAAATTGGTCGATAAAATATATCGAAACATCGGCGAAGACAAAACAAAATGTCGACAAAGCCTTTTGTGAACTCATGCGAGCTGTTCGAGTAACGAAACCGTCGGTTACCACAGGTCCAGATTCGTCTGAACATCCAATTAATCAGCCGAATTCGACAGGAGAAAGTTCCTGCTGTTGTGCAATTTTATAGAACAAAACAATAAACAATCGCATTTTCTTTTTATTCTCAACAGATAACAGTGAAATCGAACGTTTCTTCTTTAGTTTATATGCAATTGATCAAATGTTTTCTTTTTATTTTCTTGTGCAATAAAACATAAATTGATTTAAGAAAAAAAAAACGAATAGAAAACTTTATATTTATTTATTTTTAGAAGAAGAAAAACATGAGTAATAACGAAGAACACATGGAATCCGATGAGCGTAAGTTTAAAGGTCGATGTCAAATTTCAAAATCCAACTTTTGTTTTTTTTAAATGAAATAGACGAAGAAGAAGAAGAGGAGGAAGAAGAACATATTGATGATAATGATGTAGAAGAAGGAGATGATGAAGATTTCAATCAACATGTTGAAGAGGATGATCAGTCAGATCAACAACAAGAAGAAGAAGAGGAGCAAGGTGGTAATCAACAAGAACAAGAGGAGCAAGAAGAAGAAGAAGAAGAAGAAGAAACAACAACACGAGGTCGAGTTGATCGTACGAATCCATTAGATGAAGATTCGGATGAAGCTGGTAAAATAACGATTTTTGAAAACAAATTCGAGACATTTTTCTCTGTAATTTTAGCTCAGAATCTCACTCAAGAGGACGTTTTTGGCGGTGATTTAAGCGATCTCAGTGATGAAGAGGAAGGAGGAGGTCGTCGAAGACAAAAACACGATGATGAACAAGAAGTAAATTTCAATTTTCTTGTTAACATTTATTTTCCATGAGAAAATAGAACGGAAGTCAAGAATTACTCGAAGAAGAAGAAGAAGAAGAAGAGGAAGAGCAAATTACTGTCGATACTCCACATGTTGCCTGTGATCTCGGTCGAGATATTCATCTAGTTAAATTGCCCAGTTTTATGAAAATCGAACCGAAGTAAAAACTCGTTCAAAGATCGTTTGCATTTTCTTCAAAATCTTCGTTTTTACAGACCATTCGATCCCGAATTTCTCCAAGACGAAGTTCGTGATGACGATGACGAAGATAACAAAGCTCGTTTTAAACTACAAGTAGATTTTCTATTCTCTTGATCATCTATCATTCATAGCAAATCGATCTTTAGCTCGAAAATACAATTCGTTGGCGTTATGCAACGAATGAATCTGGTGAAACAGTTCGAGAAAGTAACACTCGTCTAGTTCGCTGGTCAGATGGAAGGTATTCATTTAAACAGAGAGCGAAAAAAAACACAAATTATTGAATCTTTACTTTCGATTAGTTTATCTCTTCATGTTGGAAAAGAGATCTTCGATGTTTCGAAAGCGAATATTCAAAGTGATCACAATCATTTATTCGTCCGACATCAGAAGAGTATGCAAGCTCAAGCTGTCTTTCGAACGAAACTTGCATTTCGGTATGATGAAATGAAAACGAATATTTCAATTGAATCATCGATCGTTTCGTTTTTAGTCAACATTCAAACGATTCATTAGCACATTTGAAGATCAAATTCGCTAGTAAAGCTAATCCAGCACCTAAACTTCGTGTTCTTTCGAATATCAATGCAACAATTAGTAATAGCGCCGAAATGATCAAGGTTGGTGTTCATATTCAGTTGAAAATAACACATTTTGCTTTTTTTTTTGTTAAATTTCATTTGAATAGAGAGAAGAACAACGTATGCGAGCCGAAGAACGTCGACGAAATCAACAAATCCGACAACGTGAACGGGCAGCGTACAAAGATCGAAATATGTCAGCAAGTTATCTCGAAGATGAAGACGATGATAACGAACAAGTTTCAATCAGTGCGATTAAAAATCACGCGAAAAAGAAAAAATTACAAGGTTAGAAAAGTCAAATTTGTCGATTTCATTTGTAGAGAGACGTATGTTTTTTGATTTAGGTGGATATCGAGATGAAGTTACGAGTGAAGAAGAAGACGACGAAGAAGAAGACAGAGATGATACTCGCAAGGAGAAATCTAGTGGACAGAAAAGTTCAACAGCGACCAAACATCGGAAAGTTGCATCGTCGGATGAAGAATCCGAGAAAGAAGACGACAGAAAACGAAAACGAGCGAAATCAGATGAAGAAGAGGAAGAAGAAGAAGAGGAAGAGGAAGAAGAAGAGGAGGAAGAGGAGGAGGAGGAAGAAGATGATGAATAAATATCAAATGTATTTTGTTTGTGTTGTGATCTGATGAAAAAAATCAAGAAATAAACATTTGTAAATTTAAAATGATGTAAAAATAGATTGAAAATGCTGTTAAAACCAATCCATGTGATGTTTGAATTGAACTTTTCACGTCATCAGCTATCATCTGATGGATTCGAGTGGTAAAATGATATTCATCAATGAACATATATGTATCAGGTGTTGAACATAATTGAACAATTATATGATTCGTTGTAATCCAACAATTTTGCGTACTATTGATGCCATAACGAGATGTATTGTTGAGAATATTCGTGATTAGTAAAGAAACATTATGAAGATAAAATGAAATTTGAGGATTTTGAGAGCGAAGATTGGCGATTTGATTTGACAAATCCGTATTATGCGAAAGTGTTAGAGTACTAAGAAAATCATTGAGATTTAGTAATTGTGCAGCTGGATATATTTGAAGTGGAATTTGAGTGAGAATTAAAATTTTCTTTGCACCTATTTGAATCAAATCTTGAATTCCGTTAATTAAACTATTGACAACTGTCGATGGACTCAAAGACATATTAAAATAATAATCATTTCCATTAGCCCAAACAGCGTAAAGTGTTCGATCGAAATTGACTTCAGTTAAATCAGTTTTCGACTTATACAAACCAATCTGTTCACGAATTCCAGGTACACTCGTATTGAATTCCGTCGTACCAGGTACTAAATTATTATCAGTTGTCGCACTACCATATGCATAATTGAGTAAAGTTGGTATGCCGAGTTTTTCAATCCATACAGGTCCATTAGAGAATCGTCCTTGATAGAACGGTGCTGGTGGCCAACTGGAATTAGTTAAATTATAAACGTTGCCAGTATCGGATGTAGAATCACCGAAACAAACAACTGTATCATAGGGAATTGTTTGTGAAACGATCGAACCTGTAGAAAATATGAAAGTCAAACAAACGACGCAAATCAATCGCCCATTAACACACATCGTTTTTTTGCAAAGAAAAAAAAGAGTAATCACAGACTATTAGCGATAAATTTATATATGCATACAGGTGTGTTTTTACTGCATAGCCCACGTTTGTTTTGATAAAAACAAGGACACATGAAGCGAGACGAAATAAAACATTTGACTATGTGTTTCAATCATCTGCAGAATATCTTAGAATAGCAATCACAATATTAAATATAAATGAATCATCTACACGATATACAGAATCTGTATTTAGCACTCGAAGTTCGTTTTTCTATTTATATACTGTATAAATATTGATCAAGACCTCCCGGTGCGATATTATTCGCGTTATTAACTTCAGAAAGAGAAAGATTTCGTACAAAATCGTATCCATTCTCTGCTTTTATATTAAAGGATTAACGATTGAAAACACGTGAAGTTTTATTTTGATTAAATAGTTATCGAATGTCTGCTTCTCAATTGATCAGAACGAAAATAATTTACATCTGATATTTACAAAAAGAACGTGAAAGATTAAATACAAATCAATCGATTCATCTCAGAGAAAAACACGATTATTATAATCACAAAACCTTTTCAAACATAAACGTTTTGATCGATTTGAATAGCATATGTATATATACTTAATGTCAAAGCTGTTCTGATAAATATTCAATTGCCGTTCTCTTTCTTCTGTCAGACTCCTCATTTTTTTGTTTGTTGCTTTGAATACAAGATCAGACTGTCAGTACACTTGTGTGAATGCAAAATGTTTTCAACGGTTCGTTGGAATTCTCGTATGTTTATTAAAATAACAAATTGCTAATCAGAATTATATCTGGTTTTTTTGTTGTTAGTTTTTATTCTTATAATTTTATTTATTCAAATATCAACAACATCAAGTGAAATTCAACTTGAACCACGGAGTTTCGGATCGAAATATCAGAATGATATCGATCAGACTGTATCATCAAAAGCACTTGTCGTCTATCCGTGCAATGGTACATATGTAAAAACGAATGGTACCACTTGTGGTCTAAAAGACATCATGATTGGACGATGTTATGATTATCAATTTATTAAACGAAATCCTTATATATCGAGCCAAAAGTAAGCTCCTATTGTTGGTTAATTAATTAATTCATTTCAATTTTGTTTAGTCAAACAAAAAATTGTACTGAACTTTACGAATTATTCGAATCGGCTGTTGGTTATAAACCGTATTGTAACCTGAATATGAGTACATACGAGGCATTTTTTGAATATGCACTCAGCGGTGTGCATATTGTTGATCGAGTAAAAAATATTTTGAATTCGTTTTTTGTTTGTTTGTTGAACAAATGAATCTGCTATTCGAAGGGGATATTTTGGAGTGGAACGTACGCTGTTACACATGAATACGCGATGGGCGGTTTTAACTATGTAACTTTAGAAGATACATTAGCAGCCGGCATGGTCGATGGTTTGACATGGTGTGGAAAGGAGAATGATCCTCAAGCTGAAGGCTTTGACTATGTCAGCTGTCCAGGAAGTTGTCAGGATAATAAATGGGCTGATGTAGCATTTTGGGGTTTAGCATCCACAAAAGTAGACCAAGCAATTGCTATTATTTTTTGAAAAATGTTTGTTTAGTTTGCTGAACTTGTTGCCGGACAAGTCTATGTGATTTTAAACGGAAGTCGACCCAATGGTCGACCGACGTACAGCAATGATTCATATTTTGCTATTTTTGAACTACCAAATTTTCAACGTAACGGTACTTATGCAGTGACAAAAGTCAATGTTTTAGTGTTGCATACGCCTGATTATCCAGTTTTGTGAGTTTCAAAGGATTCATTCGAAAATTGAAATTATTTTACGTATTTTGTTTTCTTTTTCTGCAGAGAACGATGTGGCGAAAAGAGCATCATTCAATTGGAAAAATTGATTCGAGATAATGGATTTCAGTACGAATGTATCGATGATCCCGACGAATTACTCTTGGTTATTTGCGGTGATAATTGGAACGCACGAGAATGTCAAGTCGCTCGGCAAGCTCTACGAAAGCAATGGGATTTTAAAGTTTTTGGCAAATCTCGTGCGATTTTTCATTCCAATTCGATTTTCTTATTAATCCTTTCGTATTTTTGTTGTCAAATTTTCTTTAATTAAAAAGCCTTTGTTTCCAACTATTTATTCAAACAAACGAACAAACACACACGTCGAGGAAATGTTTGAGTTTTTTGTTTTCTATTCTAAACAATCGTCGTTGGACTATCGTGAGAAAGAACAAACTAAAAAGAAACAGACTTTTTCTTTATCAAAAAAATGTGATTTTCTTTGGTCAAATGACTTTGAATCGGTTTTCGTTCATTGGACAGATTAATTCTTCGTTATCAAACGAACGCGTTCGTCGATGTGCAAAAAAACTATTTCTCATTTTAACTTTGCTATTCAATGCTAATGGTTGATAATCAGGAGATTTTTCATAGATATTCTTTCGAGTTTGCGTATCATCGCCGATTAATTCTTGAAAACGCATCGCTAAATGTTTTCTCAACAGAGTTTTCGACATTGGTATCGAGAGAATCTCAGCTAAAGTCGAAGCATTAAAACGTAATTCACGAATCTAAATTCAAAATTTATCATTTTTCGATCGAGTTGAGTTGTTGTTTACCATCAGAGCGCCACAGACACCTGATCCACGCAGATTAGCTGCGTATTCCGCTAGATCAATCGATCGTAGCCAATCCATAACACGATGATTCGACCAAAAGGTAACTTCAGTAAGTTGATTGTTCTCGTTGTTATCGGGACGTCGTTTTATATAACTGGAATTGAAATTATTCAAACGTAGAACTTCGATTGAACGTTTGAGACATAAATGATGGAGTTCATTGGTAATATTTAAATAGAAAAGATCTTCCTAAACGAGACAATCAATGAAAATGATCGAGACAGATATTTTCTACTGACAAGACTGAGGTTATTGAGTAATCGACCATCGATCTTTGACTCAGAAAATGATTGTTTATATTGTGGAAGACCGATATCATCTAACCATCCTAGAGAGAATTTTTAGATTTATTTGAATTATGATTACGAAAATCATAATAATAATAATCTACTTAAAACCCAATAAGTATCGAGATTTGCTCCTTCGATTTTCTTTGTTGACAAACCATTGAGACAGATCTGAAGTTTCTTTCGATGTAGAGGATTTCTGATTCCCATTTTCTAGAATTCATTGTCTTCCAAACAAAATCAAATCGTGATTCGAACTACTTTATCTAGTTCTTGCGGTGTTGCATTCAGCAATTGCCAACCATTTTGAAATGCTTTTCGACATTCGCTCGCGTATTGTTCGAGACCAATGCCGTACAACCAATTAACAATTTGTTCGCTTGTCCAACAAGCAAATGTACGTTCCAATGGACTAAAAGCTTTCTTATCACAAATCAATAATCTCAATCAGACATTTGTTTACTTGAGAGCTTTCGGCGGAAGTTTATTGGTGTTCGTGATTGTTTTCAATGTTCGTTGATTATCCTCACGAATTTGTCCGGAATTCGTTCGAATTAATTTGCCAAACAGATTCTTCAGACTGTTCGCATTCGAAGATTTGCTTTTGTAGATCGAATAGCGTTGATCAGCTCCATCGGATATATAACCACTTTGATCATCTAAATTCGAATCTGTGTACGTTTCGGTTTTTTTTGTTTAAAAATAAAATATCTACAATGAAAATTCAATGTTCCCGTTGATCGACGAGCTGGTCTCTAAGAAAGTAAAGAAAAAACAACGAACGAAATTGATTTATTTTGAAATTGAATGAGATTTTAACCTGACTCAATTGCCGAAATAACATTGGTTCAGCACTTGATGCCTTGAAGAATTCGTTGATTTCGAATGAGGAAAAACAAAACGATTGACTTACTCGATGTACAACATCAAATTTAAGTTTATTCAATGGATTTGACGATGTATTGAATTCATTTTGTGTTGCTGAGTCTTTTTCACCGCTCATTGATGGAATTGAATTTGTATCCGATAAATCACCATTAAGTTCTTTTGCTTTTATCTCGATTTTAGGACTTGACAATGTTCGATTGTATTTAGCTAATTGATTTTGTAAATCTTCGATTTTTTTCTCCTTAAAAATAAGTTTCTCAATGAAACAACAACAAATAAATGGAGACGACGAATGTTTACTTTCTCATCATTTGATTTCACAAGGGATTCCACTCGTCGTTTTAATCTTTCAATATCATTTTCTACGAAATAGATCAAGACAAAATCTAATCTTTCAATCAAACAAAAAAAGAAACTGGCTGAGTGCAGACAGACGCATAGCTCTTTCTTATCAGCTGATTAATCAACATGTTCGTGTTGTTTTACCTCGACGATTTGATTGTTGAATCGAATATCTCGTCGAAGAAACGACTGGTGTTGGACAAGTAGCAGACATTGAAAATAGACGATTCGATTCATGATCAATCAAAGACGACATTTTATGTTTTATCAAGAAAATCAATTGACTAGAGAAAACTAATTGCTTAATAACACGGAATAAAAACAAAAAAACTGCATAAGTTTATACGAGAAGGAAACAAACGAGGAAAAGAAGAATAGTACTCTTCGTCTCGGCGTTTTTTTTTCTATCTCTCTCTTCCTCTCTGTGTTTCTTTTGCTCGTTCTCGGATTGTTTGACCTTGCGTTTAAAGATATCGATCAGATACAAACGAACCCCGATTCTACGCATCCCATAGATTATATACAAAGAAAAACTCGATAGATTATTACGTCATCAAACATCTTTTACCAACAACTGTCGTCGGAATCATATGTCCATTAAGTGCACAATTTTGATCATTAGTTTCGCTGAGAAAACAAGTTTTATATTTGACATTTTCTATCTAAATAATAACCAAAGCAAAAGAAAAATCAATCGGCTTGTTCATTGACATTTGATTGTTCGATGTTCACCTGAAGTCGTTGAAGTTGTTCTTCGAGTTCATAACGTTGTTTTTCTAAGATTCTCAAACGAATTTGAAATTCTGTTAGAAGATTAACTTGAGAACAGAAAGAATTCCGTCGAGTATCCAAACTATTGAATTTCTTCATTAAACGATCGGATTCCTGCACAGAAAATAAACTCTCTCTCTCTCTTTCTCGTTGCCATCAGTTCATCGATTTTACCGTGAGACAAACAAATTCATTTAATTGATATTGATTTCGATGAAATATCTTCATTTCGTTGACTGTTCACTTCGATTTCTGTTCTAATCTTCGTTCGATGAAGGAGAAGAAGAAGAAGAGAAGAGAAAAAAAAATCGAATTCGATATGGTTTCGTATTGTATCTGATGATTAAGACGATTGTCATCAGTTTCTTTCTTCGTATTGAACTTGTTCATCTGTATTACTTTCACATCGAAATACAAAAGAAAAGAAATCTCTATGATTTCTATGTTAATTTCCTCGACGAATCGATTACGTCATGTTTATTTATCTTTCGTTAGCAAATTTCAAAGCATAGAGATTAAGTTTTGATCCCGTGTCTTCATTTCACGGTAATGATAGACAAGATTTGATGAATTGCCATTGTCAGTTCGATTGTTTGCAATTAACCAAGAGGAACTGAGATATGAGGCTTATTTGCCAATTGTGCAAAGCAGATATTGATTTATATTGTAACCAAACAGAAAAATTATTCAAAAAGAAAAAAATCACAAGTAAATATTGAAGAACAACGATAATATATATCACATTATTGACATGGTTAGAAGTAATTACAAAAAAAAGAAAGAACGCAATGAAAATTTTTCATTTATTGCTCATCAATCAGTCAGTGAGAAGAGAAGAAAAACAAAAGAACAAATTACTACGATATGATACATATTTGCAAAAACACAGTGAATAAGAATGATTGTTTATGTAGTTGTACTACTAGCTTCTTCGAGTAGATCGGCTTGTTCAGCCGTCATTTCAACGGGCTCGAATCGACCTGATTCGTAGATTCGAGTTGGAAGTAAATGTTCGTCATCATCGTCATCGCTTGACGATGGAGTCGAAAGAGATGTTGCCGATGAGACCATTTCCGGACTTGATATTGGTTTGATATCTTTGATTAAATGAGAATTAGTCGTTGTTATTTGTCGAGCAAGTTCATATTGATCATCGTCAGTGTTTGTTGTTGTTGTCGAATGACTCGATCGACGTGAGAGTTGAATATCGACGTTATCTGTGGTGATTAGTGTTGCATCGATAGGACGCATTTGTGTGTCGTCATCGTCGTCGTCGTCGTCATCGACGATAAGAGACGTTCGATTTTGATCGTTGGTCGGTGTTGTCGGCGAGTTTACTTTGCGATTGGACTGTTTGAAGAGACTTCGAGGAGGTGTTATCGACGGAGTTTGCTGAGATTTTTTACGTTTGAATTCAGCATCTTCTCGGGCAGTTCGTCTGAAAAACGAAAAAAGTTTGTCGAAATTGCAAATTTTTTTGAATTTGAAATTACAATTCGAGTTGAAGTTCGATGATGATGTTTTCCATTAGTCGAACTTCCTTGTCTTTTTCGGCTTTTAATGCTTCGAGTCGTGTTTTGATTTGTTGTAATTCTTGTTCACGATGTTTCAAAAGATCTTCAAAGTATTTCTACGAACAACAACAACAACAACTCTCAAATCGTCTTTTTCGACTTTGTTCTTACTCGTTGCTCAACTTCGAGTTTGTATTTGTCCAACGGAATCATTTCTTTGTCATTTGAATGAAAGATTTTCAATTCATTGACCGACGACAACGTAACACTCGGTTCTTTATTCTCTTCATCAGCATTCTGTTCTTGAAAACATTTTCCTCTACCGAACCGGACAAAATCAATCGAAGTGTTTTTTTTCTTCTTTCGAAAGGCCTACTGTTTGGATTTATATGCCAAATAGGGTGTTAAATCGATAACGTCTGTCTCGAGCGCGGTTGTGGGCTCGTCTTGTTTGAAGCAGAAACTGAAATCCAGTGCCGACAGACCGGCTAATTGATCGCAAAGGATAAATGCTTGATTCGATGTTAAGATCGAATCGTCGTTGTAGTATTTTCGAACGAGATTACAATCGGAAACGATGAGTTTCAGCAATTCCGAGAGCTTTTTCTCCATCAGTGCGAATTTAACCCAAGTTCGACCCTGAAAGACCGACAGATTTTACAGGATTTTCTTGAGAAATGTCTTTACTTTGTCTTTGAGACTTCGAGCTTTCGAAACATCTTCGACACGTTCGATGACTAAAAATTAAAAGCAGAAGTGATTTCGTGTTTTTTTTTGCAAATTTTCAATACGAACAATTTTGCCGTGCTGAGCCGATGCACGCCGGCCGGATAAAATCCCAGAAAAACCTCCGTTCCGACAGCCAATTCGCTATTGACAGAAGCAAAACGAAAAGCATTTTCTTTCGATAGTTTTTCTGATTTGATTACTTTTCATTCGAAAATTGAGAACTCGTTCGAGTGTCAAGATAAAATTCGTCACATCCGTATTTCTATCGTCGAGAACCGTCGGGGCCGTTGGCGACGACGATTGATCGATCAATGTCTTCAAAGTCAATCTAATCCAAAGCAAAAACAATCAATTCATCAACAACAACACCGACTCACTTTATCAAACATAATAAATTCGCTTTTTCTCTTTCAGAATTTACGCCTTCGTTTGCAATCATATGGCCGTATATCTTTTATTTATCTAAAAAATGCTTGTTTTCTCTTATTTGTATACACAAACAGACGATATATATAGAAATATATATATTCAGCTGGGTTGATGATTTGTTTTTTCGCGTTTTCTTTTTTTTTTATGTATATATAGGTGAGAATAATAAACAGAAAGAGAAAAAAAAGAAGAGAGAGAACGAACACGCATACACACACAAGAATTTTTTGTTTGAACATCAAAAAAGAAGAAGAAGAAGAAGAAGCAGAACGAATATGTAGGAGAATAAAACAAAAGAAAAATCTTCAACGACACCGAGCACAATAAGAACAAGAGAAGAGAGAAGAAAACACTCACACTACAAACAAAAAATAATCCTAGATGTGAAATATAATATGTACAAAAACCATAATATATATATATTTATATATAGACATGACACACGCAGACACAAATTACTATTTGCATCCGTCACCCTGCAGAGACATGACATTGGTTAGGCGCGTTGGTTGGTTGCTTTTTTTCTTCTCTAAGATTTGAGTCGATCGATAGCGGTTCGTAATGCTGATTCGTAGGTATCGTAGGAAAGATATTCGTCGGACAAATCCGTCGGTATTATACCGAATTCGAATGCAAGTTGAGTTTGAAGATCTGAAATCGGTTCGAAATGAGTTTGGCAAGCGAATTTTTGCCGAAATTTACTTTGATGTTCGAGGAGAATCGATTGGATTTTGTTGTCGATCGTCGACATAAGTCGATCGTAACGATTTTGAATCGTCCGACGGACTTGTCTCGTTTGATCGTCATCACATAAATGAGAGATTAGCACATCGATTTCATCGTTGAAACCGGTCGATTTCGATGGATTCGAATCGGTTAACTCAATTGACAAACACGACGAGCCTTGAAATTCAAATTCATTTTCAACAAAAAAGATTTTCGAAGCAAAATTTTACTCGATAATGACGAACAAACTGAATCCACGAGTCCATCGATCGTATTCGCGACAGTTTCGTAAAACGTTCGGTTTTCTCTTCGCTCTTCGATCTGATTCGCCAATTGATCTGACTGAATGTTCGCATATTCGTATAATTCAGTTAAATCATCACACCTTAACGCGTTTTGCAAAGATCTCAGCGTGGGCGTCGATCGAAGCTTCAGCTCGATCATTTGCTCGCGCAAATTCCACAGTCGTTTCGCGTAGGACAATAACAACGCGACTTTCTCGGGATTATTCGCGTTCGTGAGAAACAACCCGGTGGTTTCGTCGTCGAATATCGACGTCAGCGTCCACTGCGGCGTTCGTTCCGCTAAAAATCCTTCGATTTTCGCTTTCAAATTGCTCGAAAATGACAAATTTACCTTCGGCACTCGTGCAGACTGAACATTTGAAAAACGCTGGAATGCAATTCGCCGTCACACCGACACACTCGCAGTGTGACCAACAGAAACAGGTTTCACACTAAACGAAAAGCGGGATGTTGAGGGTGAGGAGAAATTCGAGAGATTTACTTGAATCATGAATCCATTGTCGATTTGACAATGGCAGAGACAGCTGATGATCTCGTAGAGGTCTCGTTCTTTGGGCAGAACGGGAAGTTGTTCGATAGCGCCACCGGTTTGCGTCAGATTCGTGTTGGGAGAAAGAAGATCTTCGTTGGGCGTCAGCGGACTCGCGGGCGAGAGGAGGAATTGTTGATCATTCGATGAATGGCTGAGTGATGAACGTTTTTTGTTCATTTTTAAGTTCTGTAAACGTTTGGTTTTGCTGGAGATTTTCTTTCGAATGACGTTGACGTTGGTGATTCGATTGAGTCCGAGTTGAATGTGCGTTTGAATTTCCTCGGGAATCTCGATCGGAAGCTCGTCGAGAGTCTTCTGATGGAATAAACCGAAGATTTTCTCGAGAATCTTCGAGATTAAACTCAAACGAGAGTTCCTCGTTTCGTAGTTTTCCAAACGAAATCGTTCGAGTTTATCGAAATTCATTGGATTCTTGTGAAGATAAGTGAACAGCTGCTGAGCAAACAGTCCGTTCGTCGACGATTGACGTTCGACAGGCTCGTTGAGCTCGCGAAAATACTTTTCCAGCTCGTCGTCGGACAGAAGTCGATCGTTGTCCGGCTCGCCGTACTCGTCGGAGAGGTAACCCGAGGGTTTCATCGGCGTGGATTTCCGCTGCGGACGGTCTTGTTTTCGTTTGGATTTTAATTGTTGATTCGGTTTGTCGAAAGTCGAGTCGGATTCTTGAGTTAAATGAATGTCGGGCAGCGACGGAGGCGGAGTCTCGAGAAAACACGATGATTTCGGCTCGGTTTTGATTTGCTGTTCGATCGGAAAGGGATTTTCAGTGCTCGTCGTCGACGAGGAACGACTGTCCGTCGAAGCGTTTATGTGATACAGAGCGAGATTTTCATCGTCGGTCGAACAATGACCTGAGTAGAAGCAAAATAGTCGAAGTTTTCGAGAGGAAAATGAGAAATTTACGTTTGGGAGAAGTGGAATTGTGATTGTTATTCGAAGTCGATTCGACGAAGCGAATAACTGGCCGGAAAATGAGAACTTCCGATGGAGTTTGATCGGATGACGGCGGTTTTTCACCTAGAAATTCGATGAGAATCGATTGATGAACGTTGAAATTCTTACTGTTCGAAAGAGCTGGTTGGTTTTCTTCGGATGTTTGATTGACTTTCGACGAGCGACGAGCTGCAAAAAACAAAAAAAAACACGATGATTTTTCGAGTGTTTGAGAGTGAATTTACTCTGAATTGTTGAAATTGGAGTTGGTTTCCAAACAAAAGGCGATTTCTTTTGTTTCTTTTTCAAATCTATTCAACGGAAAACAGTCGACCGAAGCAGAAAAACAGTGAAATCTTACCATTGGAAGTATCAGCAGGCGTTGAGGAAAGTTTTTCATCTGTAAACACGAGTTTATTCGCCGATGATTTCGATTCATTTCGAAGAAATTGACCGGGCCGATACTCGAATTTCACGTTTCGTTTCTAAATTTTCAACAAAACAAATGCATTTTCTCACTAAAAACCAATCGAATCTACTTGATCCGGTCGAATAAGATCCGATTCAATCCAATACTGTTGTTGATCAACTTGAACAAGATATTTTCTCGGTTGACATTGAACAATCACTCCCGAATGCCTATGAAAACAAATCAATAAACGAGATTTTCGAACGTCAAATCGAACCATTTGCCATCGTCAAGTTGAACTTCAACGTTTGATCCGTTTTGTAGACAAGCAATCTTATTTGATCCCACTGCTGTTTCATTTCGTTTACGTTTCATATTTTGGCAACTGAACAAATCTTTTCAGCATAATCTAGAAAAGCGAGTCCGTGTATTGACATGAATTGACATTCAAGTGCAAGATCGATGCGTGTGTTTTTTTTTTCTTAGACGGAGAAAAGAAAACAACAAACATCGAATAAAAAAAAGGTTTGTTGTTGACGATGAGGAAAAAGATTTTTTTTCTTTTCTCGTTCTTCAACCAATCGGATCGATTGTTGAATTTGAGGATATTTACAAACCGATTTTATTCGCAAGAAAATTCGAAATTAATTTCATTTTTTTTACAATTGTTTTTTTTATTAATAAAAAAGAAGAAAAAAAAACATCGATGAATCATCCGAACATTCGATTCGTCGATATCGTCGAATGAAAATTCATCGGTTATCACACCCTGTTCACTTTCGTTTTCGATGCAGCCATCGAACCGAAAAGACGTTCAGCAACGTAAACCAAACCTTTTCCAGTTTGGTTCGACACATATTTGGTGAATCAAATTGTTCTCACTCTCGCCCCAACAAACAAACAATCTATACATTCATCGATGTCAATTTGTGAATTAATTAGCAATCGCCTAGTCTCAATTGGATCGTTCATTCATGTACACACTATTGTTGACAACCATCTATCGATCTATCGATTTGCAGCCAAATTGGGATTCGAACTATTTTTAAGTCGATAAAAATAGCTTCTATTTAATACTAGACAGTTTTTTCTTCACTTACAGTTTCGATAGATTGCGCTAAAGTACTCATTTTTTAAATAAATCCAAACGAAAAATAATTTTTCATGAAGAAAAAAAGCGGAAATTTGTAGAAAATTTTCAAGTTTTGCTCGCTCCTAATTTACAAATAAGAATAACCGATAGATGTCGCCGCGTTGCTCGAGCTGTAGACAAAGAAAATGAACTACTACTACTTTCATGAATGAATGATACGATTTGTTGTTCTTTATCCTCTTTCAGATTGATATAAAATGACAGATTTAGATCAAACAGAGATCATCTCCACAGATCAAAGTTTAACAGAACCAAATTCAATTGTATGTTCATTTTGTTTTGTTTACATAAACTAAAATTTCAACTCAATTGTTTACTTAAAGAAAGCATCGTTACAAGTTCTAAGCGGCATTGAGCCTACTGCATTTCAAATCAACAGTATGTTTGAGTTTTTCTTCCAAAAAAAAAAGAAGTTTTTAATCAACTGTCTTAGATGACGTTGTGATCGGTCGATCAAGTCCAGCGGATATAATTATCTTCTCTCCGGTAGAATAAACTCGAAAACAAACAAAAATCGAATTTGACATTTGATTTTTAGTCTCTTTCGAAACAACATGCGAAGATAAGTTTTACCAATGGTCAATGTTTTCTTACTGATCTCGAAAGTAGTAACAAAACATTTCATAACAAAGTAAAACAATCGAATCCATCGAATTCTTTGATCGATTTCGAACTATTTTCAAGGTTCCGATTCAACCCAATGTTTGCTACGCATTGAATTTCGGCGATGAGATCAAATTCGGAGATGTTGTTTGTTCATTTCAACAGGAAAATGGGCCCAGTGAATCATCTTCGTCCACAGCAGACGCAGTGAAGCCTGCTGAAGTCGAAGAACAAATGGATACCGAGGAGACAAATGGTGAGACACGAATGTTTTCGAAGACTTTCGAACGTAGAAATTCAATTTAGAATCTCCATCGATGGTCATCGACGAAAAACCAGCCGAGGAGAACACGGAAATGGACCAAGAAACAGCGCCGGTGCCAGCCGATGTCGAACCGACGACAATGGTAAAAATTTTCAATGGAAATTTACTTGATTTTTATGTAAATAGGATGCTGAGGAACCAACTGCCGCAAGTTCAGGCCGAGGAGTTGCTCGGAAGAATGTTCCTCGAGCTCGAGGTCGTCGCGCAGCAGCAGCTCGGCCTCATGTTGTGAGCACACGTATCCACGGTACGCGTCGGCAAGCTGCTCCCGTTGCCAAAGTCGAACAACCGGATACGACATTAGATGAAACCGTTACAACAGAAACCGAAGAATCACCGAAAAAAGTCCAACAAGAAAAGCCAACACCGGAATCGAACGTTCGAGTGTCCGGTAATTCGAGAGATTTCGGTTGAAAACTCATTCGCTAAGTTTTTCTTTTCGATTTTTTTAGCTCGTCTCAAAGAACGAGCGTCATCCGGACGAAATCGTTCGTTTCCTTATACCGACGAATACGTCGATTTAGATGTTTTAGACAAACAACCGAAACCAACTCGAGCATCTCCGAAAAAACCAACTTCTAGTCTCCGTCAACAACCAATCGGCACTACCGAAACCAAACCTGCAGACGTCTACGAAGACATCGACGCGCCCATCGATGGCAAACAAACAAGAACAAGCTCACGCAAACGAAAAACCACGGCTCCAGCAATAACAACACCCGAACCCGCTAAACGAAGGTACCGAAAAACAAAAACATTTTTCAAAAAAATCTCCTCGAATTTCCATTCGCAGCCGTCCAACAACTCCGCAGACAGTTCCCAAAGCGAACTCCCGTCGAAAACCAGCCGCAACTATCGAAAAATCTCCGCCAATTGCCAAACCAAAACGCGGCCAAAAATCTGCGAAAGAAGAACCCGCCGATCGGCCGGTCCGCATCGCGCTCAGCAGCCATTTAAATTTCGACGGCAATCACCTCGAAGTTCTCCGAGAGTTAGGCTTCGAAATTCTCGATGAAAGCTCGCCGGTCGACGCGCTCGTCGTCGATCGAATTCGACGAACGAAGAAATTCTTCATTTGTCTCGCTCGAGGCGCGCATATTCTCGCACCGCAATGGGTCGAAACTATGATCAAAGAAAAACAATACGTTCCCTTCGAAAAATTCTACCTCGAGGACAAACCGGCCGAGACTCGGTACGGTTTTCAGCTCCGTGAGAGCGTCCGTCTGGCCAAACAACGGCCGATCTTCGGAAATCAAGTTTTCTTCTGTACGAAAGACACGTCGCCGCCGTATGACGATCTTAAAGATATTATCGAGGCTGCTGGAGGCAAATTAATCGAGAAAATCAACCCGAAAAAGCTCGAGAAAGACTTGATTTGCATCGTTGCACAGGCGCATAAAAACGAATACGAAGAGTTGTTTAAGAAAGGCTTGACCATTGTCAGCGAAGAGTTCATTCTCAGTGGAATATCGAAACAGAAACTCGATTTCGACACGTTCTCGCTCTTTCAAGTCAAAGCAAATAACGAAAAATAATTTCTCTGTTTATACGAATCAATCTTTTTTTGTTCTCTTTCGTTGTTATTGTTGTTCTTATTCACATTCGATATATATGTATGTATTTAGATGTTGTCTATGAATGTTTTTTTTTCAGCTATTAAATAAATTAGATAATAAAACGTTTTTTACAATAGAAAAACAAACAAAACAGATCTAAATGAGTACGAAGTCTTATTTACAATTGAATAATCACAGAAGTTGAACTGCTTTGATGGCATGGATAAGTTGTTTAATAACAAAAGTCGATTGAATTAAAACATGATGAGATTTTGATCGAAGTAAAACGTTGGACAATTGAGAAGTCTACTGGAGTTGTTCGGTAGGAGCCGATTTGTCAATGACATATTGGGCAGAATGTTAAGCAAAGAGACCGAGAAAATGTTTGACAACCGAACAGTTCTGTCACGTTCTATGTTCTCTTTCTTCAATATTTCAAATCATTCTCTTTCTTCTTTTTCTTTCTCTTTCTCGTGTTCACCTCTAGGTACGATTGAACGTAGTAAAAAAAAATTCATAATGTAAATGCATATGTCTGATAGGAACGAGAGATTTTGTTGGGTAATAAGCAAATTCATTCGCCTATCGGACATTTAACAACAGGAAAAAAGTGAACGAGTGCCTGTCATAAAAAGAACGATGACTGTAATATACGAGGAGAGAGAGAGAGAGAGATTGTTATGTCAATCGACATATCAGTTTTCAATGAGTATATAAATAATCAACTGATTGGTTAAATTTATTGAGTTTGTGTTTGATCAAAAAAGTTTATTACGGAATTTAATTGACATATTCACCTTGTGATTCATAAAACAAAAGGTTTTCTCGGGAAAACGTGGAAAAAACCGTCCGTCTTTTTGTTCATAAAAATTAATTCTCGATCATTGGTGTTTTCTTTTGCTTTGAAGGATTTCTAATAATGAAAAAAACTCAATGGCTGTTTCTTTTTGTTTGATTACACAAAACAAAAGTCTTAATTCTTTCGTTTTAATCTCCTCTTCACACATGCGTATAGAGAAGAAAAATGAATCGAAATGTTTTTTTGCTCGAAAGAAGCAGACCATAGACGACTTTTGACTTTTTGTTTCAAAATGATAAATGAAAACGAAGAAAGATGCGTTACGAGATAAGACAAGATTGAACTTATTCCTTTCCATATTAACCTTGGTTATACATGTTTTATCTACTCTCATTGGAGTAAGAAGACATCAGTCACATTCCAGTTGGTTTAGAGAGCAGCTGCAGTTTGTCGGCATACAATGAGTAAAAAAAACTTTTTTCCTTTGCTTTTTCTTATCAAGCTGATGACGTTAATCGATGATATATATTAATATTTTTCTTTAAATGTCAGTAGAGTACCTTTTCTATTCTTGATAATGTTAACAGAAAATGAGTCAAAATGGGAAAAAAAAGCAAGAGAAAGAGAGCGAGCGAAAGAAAGAAAAAAAAGAAGTCGAGAATTTTTTTTTTATCATTTTCTTTTACTTTAACACGCTCTCCGAAAGAATCAGCAGAGGAAAAAACGTAGTTTTACACTCGTCCTTTTCTTTCACATTTTTTTTCTTCTCGTATCCAAGCTTGATTTCATATTATTCATCTGAGTGAAAACTCAAAGGACAAGATTTCTTTTCCTTAGATACGCAATAGTCAATGGCGTTATTTTTTGTTGGCTATTTAATTGCAATAACTAGTACAATTGCATTTATAGTTGCAATTCTCACACCGAGATGGATCTACCCGAATACGCAATTAGTCAATGGAATCATAGTTTCATCGACAAGTGATTCGAGTTATCGTGGCATTTTTTCTGTGAATTTAAATTTCGGAAATACGACATGTGAAGATTGGATTTTACTTCCAAAAGATTCAATTGAAGCCTGTCGACAACGTAAATTCGATTTTGTTTTACGAAGAGAAAACGTGAATCTGTTATTGTTGTTGTTTATTTAGCTTATGCAATCGCTTGTGCATCATTATCGATTGCTGCTGCCGGTCTATCGGTAATTCTTCTTTGGTTTGCTGCCGGATATTTATACATTCGTCGTCAACGAATTGTTCCACAACTAGTCACGATCGTTGCATGTTTAACATTTCTCATCTGTAACACGACGAATTTTTCATTTTCAATTTGATTTCTGTTTGTTTGTTTTCGTTTAGTTTGGTTGAGTGCCATTGTTTGGACCGTTATGTTGACGATGAATCGCGATGAGAATAGCAAACTTCGTCGAGAAAATGTTGGTTTTTCTCTATGGATCGCTGTGGGTGCCAGTGGCGGTTATCTATTAGCATTTCTAGCATTTCTAATCTATCGTTTCACTCTCAAACGTCAGAAAGTTGTTGCAAGTAAATACAATAAAAATGATCGATTTTAATCAAGAATGTAGATAGTCTCTTCCCTGTTGTGTTTTCACGTAATTTGTCTTTGGTTTTTTTTTCTAAATTCTCAAATAAATATAATAAGGATTTTCGATGAGTCATTCGAATAAAATATGGAAAGAAAGAATGAATCAGAACGATGAGAGATTAGAAAAAAAGAAAGCAGATGATGTCGAAATCGGTTGCAATCGTCGGTGGTGGTGTGTCCGGGCTTGTTTCAGCTGTTCATATGTTGAAAGTCGGTATTAATCCGATAGTTTTCGAACGAGCAGCTGATATAGGAGGTTTGTGGAATGCAAATCTGAAGCCTTGTTGGAGTTCGATGCGTGTTAATATTTCGAAATTTTGTACAGCACTTGCAGATTTGTCTTGGGACAAAGATGCACCGTTATTTCCGAGTCAACAACAAGTTTTTGAATATCTATCGAATTATGTTGAGAAAAGATTATCGAAAGATATATTTCGATTTAATTCTCATGTTGTTAAAGTCGATTACGAAGACGAACAATGGACAATCAATTATCGTGTAAAATCAAATGAAATTCTTTCGGCAAAATTCGATTTTCTCATAATTGCATCGGGCTTTTTCGATTATCCCTATTTTCCCAATGATATCTCGAATCTTTCGTCATTCAAAGGTCAATTAATACACAGTTGTGATTATCATTCTCCTGAACAAGTTCAAAATCGTCGAGTTATTCTCGCTGGTGCTTCGATGAGCGCAGCAGAACTCGTTTCAGACATGGCAAACAGTGCTGAACATATCATTCACATAGTTTCGCGTGGTTTTTATACGCTGCCGCGTTTTCAACCGTTGACACCTTCGGATCCGGCAACGCCATTTCTTCCTGGAGATTTAATTAGTTTTCGTCGATCGAATACAAAGAACAAAACTCAATCATCTCCACATGAACGTTTACGATTGATTACTGGTGACGAACAGAAATCAGCGAAATTCATCGACGCAAATGACGATGAATCACCGGTTTTTATCACCATTTCAGATTTCTATGCTGAATGGTGTCGATCGGAGAAGATCACTTTACAACATGGCCGATTAGTTAAAGTAAACGATGATGGTACAT
>ERZ778027.2184-NODE-2184-length-26071-cov-11.859625_pt1 | contig 26071 bp, 31 predicted proteins | sample MGYA00375757_ERZ778027 | MGnify/ENA primary metagenome ERZ778027 (study PRJEB29350, sample SAMN05389817) | bioreactor metagenome | isolation source: Ammonium sulfate bioreactor | place: South Africa: University of Cape Town | collected 2014-02-18 ...
CAGAGGATTTATTTGTCGAAAGAACACGTGTTGCTGTTGATGAATGAAATCCATTTGTTGTTGTTGTTGTTTTCGTTGAAATGTGATTATTAGTGTTAGTATTACTATGATTAGACGTATGTGTTCGATTTATTAATTGTTGTGATGCGCGAAGTTTTTTCAAAAGAACTAAATTCGCTTCTTCATTTCGTAATTCTTCGATAATTGAATGAAGTTTAAAACGTTTTAATGAACGAATATTATTCGAATTATTTTTATTATTATCATTAGTTAGACCATTTGTCAATTCCGGTGATAACGGTCGTTTATTCGACATGATACGTTTTGTATTTAGTTATATCTAAAATTCGTTTTTGCTTTTCGATATTTTTTAACAACTTAATGGGATTTTATATTGAAAAATAAAAAGAAAAAAAAAGCATGCTGAATATTCATACATACCATAGACTATTCGATCGTTGGATCAATTGATTGATTGATTGATAAATTAGTATTTGTCGAAACATAATCTAAAATTCATTCGAAGAGATTTCGTTGTTGTTTTTTTTTCTTTTTGAAAACGAGCAAAAAAAAAGATAATATCACCACCTCGTGATTATACCTCCATTGTGAGCGCGTGCATGTTTGTGTATGTGTGCAGTACAGCAACAGTAAGAGAGCAAGCAAAAAGGGTAAAACTTAACGGGGCCGTCATCAGCCAACTAACGGAGTAAGCAACCCTCCATCTTTTTCTATCATCCCTCAATACGGAATTTCGTTCGTTCTTTCCTCTCTCTCTCTCCATCCATCCCTTTCCGTCGTCATTGCCGTCGTCTCGGTCAGATCCGAGACTCTTATTTACCAATGATCGTAGGTATTTAGAGGGAAGAAAAAAAAGAGAAATCACAAGCACACAACGATATATTTATTATCTCGTTTTGAACCATGTGAAAATGATGAATTTTGTTTTATTCTAAACACAGAACTCTAAACTGAAGTAAATAAACAGAATGATTTGAAAGGTCTCGTTAAAAATGTGACGATGATTTGTTTCCTCAAGCGTGCAAAATGAAAAGAGACGAATATGTAGACTATGAACAGCAATTGGATATATCACTGTCAAAGGAGAAAAAAGAAGAAGAAAAAAACGACTCCCATGATTTGATTAATTAAACTAACGCTCTCATTGTTCGTTTGAAAATGAAATATTATTATTTCTGTGAATGAAAACAACTGTTCTTTTGTTCCAAATTTTTAGCGCCATAATCAAAAAAAAAACGTTAGAAGACAAAATCTAATTATTATTTGCTCAACGATCTGAATGATGATACTTGTCTTTGATGGATATAAAATGTTGTACAATGAAAAATAGTTGGCTTGCGTATATGTTCTCTCGCAAGATGGAAAATGGATGGTGATGGTAGAGGGAGGAGGGGGGCAAGAACGCGAAAGAGAACATGCCGTGTCGAACGTCGACACAAACGACGCCTGTTTCAACAAAAACGATTGACCTCTTTACTTGTCGACAAGAAAAGAAAACGAGCAGAGAGAGAGAGAGAAGGAAAAAAACGAATATACATTTGATGTCGTACACGGTAACTAGTCTATTAAAAATCCGAAGATTTCATAATATAATATCTGATCGGTATCATTAATGACTGACATCATGTAGTTGAACGTTAATCGAAAATGAAATCGAAGAAAAAAACGAATGAAAGAAAGATAAAAAGAAAGTACGCAGATTTGAAGCGAGAGAAAAAACTATTGGACTAGTCAGTTGTATTCGTTGCTTTTTTCGATTCAGACTTTTCTTTTTTCTTCAAAAAAAAAACGAGCCAGCAAACGAGAGATAAATAACAACTTATCCGAAAAAAAAATGTTGAATCTTTCGAACAGAGGGCGGAAGAACGAAGAAAGAGAAAGGGAAAAAATGACGATTGGAAGATCATTGATCCAGTTGTTTGTACGGTAAACAGGCAATTGTCGACCAGTGGCGGCGCCTTAAATCGATTAGCAATTATTGAGTACATAAATAAACATGTCCGAACCACCGCTTCCAAGTGCTCGTCGTCAACTTTTATTTGCTAAATATGGTCCTTTATTGACGACACCATTTTATTTCGGATTTGCATCTCATGTGCTTTCACCTCTTACATTTTCAAAGTAGAATTAGATTAAATAGTTAGGTTCGAAATTCTGTGTTGTGTTTTATCTTTTGAATAGACTAGTCGGTCCACAATTGAATCTGCCTGTAACGAATTCACTTTTGTTAGGATCTCAAATCGGTGTCACAACATATCTTTTTACTTCGAAACATTTACGAAATGCCGAACCATTCGAACGAATATTATTTAGTTTATATGGCGCAGCCATTTTCAATTTCGGTACAGTTTTAGTTATGTCTGTCATTCGATCGATATTTCCCGATAATTCAGCGCTTCGTTTTGCCGTTGGTTTGCCAACAAGTGCGGCTCTGCTCTATGTTGGCAAACGATATGTTAATTACATCGATCAAATATTTGATGCCATACGATTTCGTGGCGTACCACGACACTAAACAAATCAAAACACTCACACAAGCATGATTTATTTCTACGTAGTTGATTTAGCAAAATTTAGAGTTGAGCTACTTTTTATTATTAATACGTAATAAAAATGAAAACATTTTTTCTATACAATAATCGATTCGTTTATATATGCGAAATGATTGTTTTCAGTTGAATCATCACGAACTGTTGAAACAATTTCGAAACAGAACGGGTCTTGATCGCATCGAACTGACATCGATGGAAAAAACGGATCAGTAAAAAACGGTCGTTCCTCTTGAATCGACTGAAGAATTTGTTGTTTATTAACATTATACGCGTGACTATCATCGTAATCGTCTGTGATTGTTGTTGTTGTTGATAGGAGTTCTTGATTTCGATTGATCGTACTACTATTTGTTGAATCATCGAGACCGAAAAGATCTTTTTCTTCTTGAAGTGTAACTGGCCGAAGTTGAGGCAATCGTGTGAGATGAGTTGCTAATGAACGTTCACGCATAACAAATCGTGGATTTCGTGTTGAATTCGAAAGACTCGATGTATTTTCCGGATAAGTTTCGCTCGATGTCGAATGCAGATCAACGAATAAATACGAACTCAATTGTTTGACGTCGATAGTTGTTGGCTGAGAGTTAGTTAAGTCATTGAGATAAGCATCGAGAACAGTTTGTTGTAAACGACGAGATGGCAATGTGTCCGTTGAGAGACTCTGCTGATGTTGCCGATTGGGAACGAGTCGATCCGATGATCGAGCGGAATACGACGATGCTGATGTCGGTGTGACAGAAACCGGATGAAGATTCGATGGAGGAATGTCGATTTGAGGCGGTAGAATGTTCTGTGATCGATTTCGTTGTTTACGTCGACGTCGTGATCGTCGTTCTCGATTTGAATAATATCGATAGCAGAGAAAACTCGCCGTCGTAACAAAAGCACACGTTAAAACTGAAATTATACATAGAAGTGCGATGAATGCCGGTTGAGTTGTGTCGAATGATGATGAATTTGTTTGAAGAAGTTTTCGGCGAATGATCGACGGTGAATTGTCTACGTACGAAATGAATTGATTTCGAACAAAAACATTCGTTTTTTTTCGTTACTTTGAAAATCATATTCGATCATAATGAGATGCGAATAAAAAATACAAATGATCTTTTTCGTGTCAATTTTGATTGATCGAGAAAAAAGAAATCATCGAAATAGTTGGACGAAAAAAACATAGTCGGACAAATATAAACATAATCTTGTTGATGAAGGATTTCTATTATTGTTGAAAGCCATAATCAAAATGTGAACTAATAATGATGATTCAAGGAATTTCTTTTTCTCGTTGACAATCAACTACAAGCGTAAGACAAACAATTGACGGTTGTTAAATTAGAAAATTAAATGTCACAATAAATTTTTCGTTTTTTTTTTCTCTCTTCGTCGAGTCAATCAATAAATAAGTATATGAAAAAAAAAGAAAAGAAGAAAAAATTGAAGACAGAGAGAGAGAGAACTGTAGTCAATACGTTATGTTTACATTTGCCAATAATGTTCTGAAAGAAAACGAACGAAAAAAAAATATATTCAACGACGAAATCATGTCCGTTGACATCAATCGAACGAGTCATTTAGAGAAAAATCAAAATCGAATATAACGAGAAGCCAGAAGCATAAAGAACACGTTGTTTGTTCAATAAAATTCCATCGGATGCCTGCTGTGTTCATAATATACTTTGTATTCAACAGTAGAATGAATAATATAATTTAATCATTATGTAATATTGTTTGATATAATGATACTCGAAAGGTAAAAGGAAAATATTTTTTTCATCGATCATTGGCGAAATCTATCGAGGGTCGAGGGTTGTGATTGCTTATCTGTAGTTTATCAATGTCTTGCCATCTGACGTTTTCAACGTTTCTTATCATTAGTTTAGTTCGTTTTTCTAGTGCAATGTCCGTTTTGGATTTCACGAATTCGAATGCCAATCAATACACATGGATTCAACGTTTAGCTTGTAATATGATTCGGTATGGTTGTACGACACGTCCTCGACATTTAGCCATTGTCATGGATGGAAATCGTCGTTTTGCTCGTGAACATAATTTCGATCGAGCACGTGGCCATGCGTTAGGAGCTGATAAACTATTCGATGTTTGTCAATGGTGTTATGATTTAGGAATCAATGAATTGAGTGTCTATGCATTTTCATTGGAAAATTTAAAGCGTTCGAAAGAGGAAGTCGATACATTAATGGATATTGCACGAGGAAAATTAAAGAATATAGAAAATTCATTAGACAAAATTCACCAACAGAAAATCGGCATACGAATTATCGGAAATTTAGATCTACTGCCCGATGATATACGAGAGTCAAGTTATCATCTTATCAATGAAACGAAACAATATAAAAATTTTATTTTAAATGTTTGCCTTTATTATACATCAAGAAATGAAATGACCAATGTGATTAAAGACATAGCTAAAGCTTGTGAAAAGAATCTTCTCGAAATAAGTGACATTGATGATGATTTAATCTTTCAAACTTTATTACTTTCAAGCAGTCAAACAGGCCGTATGCCTGATATATTCCTTCGTACGTCAGGTGAACTACGTTTGAGTGATTTTATGTTATATCAATGCCGTTTTTCCTTGTGGATATTTACGGACGTTTATTGGCCAGCATTTAGTGTTTGGCATTTATATTGGATTGTGTTACAATATGAAATGAAATCGAAACAATTGATTCAAGCAAGAGATCAATGTCAAACAATGGTTAAATCAGAAAATCAATTTAATGAAGATAAAACTCAACGGATTCGAAACTATTTCGAATGGCTCGATCAACAGCAGAATGTTGAACGTTTGAAAATGTGATGTCTGTTTTTATGTAGGGAAATAAAAGGTATTTTCGCGCTCGAAAGATTATTCTATTCAATACTTATGATTCGTCCGAATGAAAAACTAGTCAATTGTTCATCGAATATTAAAGATGATCTTGAGAAAATTCGCAAAGAACTAATTGAAAGTTTCTTTCAATCTGCGTTAACTCATACGGATATTGTCATCAAACGAAAAGTAGTTCGATTTAAGCTGTTTATTTTGTTTTTGTTAAGTTGAATTTAGCTCGGAATATTAACCGATGATTTGTATGAATATTATCGTCATACAAATCGAATGAAATCAGTTTTAAGCGACGAAAAACCGAAGTTTGATTATGATGAAAATGACTGTTGTCTTTCGAACGATGTATTAATCAAACATGAACATCGTTGTAAAACTTGTCCATTGAATTTCGTTTCAATTCACGAAATGAAATTAATTTCATCGTCATCATCGTGGTCACATGTTTACATGTGTGATATCTGTCATTGTACTCGTGCGTTAGAAGACAATATGATTCGACATTTAGAAACTGAATTTCATTATTCAGCAAGTGAATATCTAGCTGATAGTTCGACAATGATACTTCAGTATTGTCTACGACGAAGTTGTATTCGGCTAAATCGATGCAAATCCATCATTTCTGAATCGCTCATTGTAAAAATAAACATTGTGCAATTCTTCTAATGATGAAATTGAATTTAGATATGTCCAGTTTGTTATGAACCATTTTCGAATGTGAATTCATGTGGTTTACATACAAAATTTGCACATAATCTCGATTGTATTTATTCGATTGCTTCGATTTCTCGAACGTTAAATCTGACGATTCAATTTGATGAAGAGAACAATCACGAATTTCAATCAACCGAGAAAATCTTCTATCTTTTCCTATGTCCGATTCTCAAATGTGATTATCAAACAACACATTTTTCTCATTTTAAAACTCATTTATTCGTTCAACATAAGAATTCATTCGACCCGATCTATCGAACAATTCAAATCAAAATCAAAGAACTTCTTAAACCGTACTCGTACATGCACACGGCCAATTTCAGACAGAAAACTCGACGAGATATCGATGAAGAACTTCAGGCACTTGAAAATCTCGAACAAGATATGAAATATCTTGTCGATCAGGATAAAATTTTAAATATTATTCAGAAACGATCTGATTTCTTAAGAACTCTCTAGGCATTTGTTTTCACAGTATGTAAATTGCCTGTATTTCTCAAATAACATTTTCTCATGCGAAAAAACAAGAGCGAGAGAGAGAGACAAAAGATTTTCTTTTGTATTGCATGACACGCTACATATTAAGTACATTTGAAACAATTGTTCGATCCAAATCAAATAAGATTTCCATTGTTTTTCTATCGTAGACGAAGAATTTCATGTTTTTTTTCAATTTTTGATAAATGAGGTGATACATATAGCTATCTATATAATCAGTTAGTTATTTTTGTTTTCTTTTCGAGTTTGGCACGTAGTTATTCGTGCTTGATTTATATTCATGAAGATATAGATTTGATGAGTAGAAATCTAAGTAGTTGTGTTATTTCTATTATGAGAACAAATACAGATGTTAGAGAAAATCAACGAACGGAAGAACATTGAGACCGTGTAGAAAAACAGAAATTCAACGAGAAGAAAATGAGAGAAACGATTCTCAAGACAATCATCATCATTCGCATCCTCTTTCTCTTTTTCCTTATAAGATATATATTTTCTTCTCTCTCTCTCTTCTATTTGAGTTTGTTCTCAGCAGGATAAGAGAAGGAAAACAGGATTTCAGGATTTTTAGAGCTTCAATTCAGTCAAACTTTTCTCTCATCTTTTTAGTTAATTATTTATTTCGTTGAGTGATTCAGTAAGTGTCTATAAATTTTTTTCTGTAATTTATATTAATACGAGGATCAAAACAAGCTTCTTTTCATTTCTTTATAATGTCGTCGTTGTTAGATTATCGTTTTTTTTTCTATTTCAAGAAAACTGGTCATTCCACTAGTATGCATTTCTTTTTCATTAGAATCTTATTTGAACATCTGAAAGCTCTTTAATCAAAAAATAAAAATAAAAAGACACAAACAACAAGATAGATATTTTTAGAGATCTTTAATTTAATCAATTATGTCATGTATAGTGTAAAAAAAAAAACTTTTGACGATTATTCATCACCTAAGAAATTTTGTCGAATAAATATCTGTTTGCTTTTTTTTCTAAATTTACTATGACAGATAGAGGATTAATAAAGAGAAAGAAGAAGAAACTCTATGATCCATCCAAGTCTCGCAATATAATCATGTCTCGACATCAGACATTTTCTTTTCTTCTCGATTTATATTTCATTTGATTTGCCTATTCCAATGAGCGAAAACAAAATATTGATTTGATTACTAAGTTTACTAAATCGATAGAGTTTTGTTTAGAATATTCAATGAGATTCCCCTAACACTTGTTTGCATTTGATCGTTTAGTAACAATCTCATTTCATATTCACTGAATATCGTTTAAAGAAATTAGATCTCATGTATGTATATTTGATACTAATGATTAATTATTTCTCGATGATTTTTCTAACTAATGATCGTCGGTTTTTCCTGTTGCAAAGAAGAAGAAGAAGCCTAGAAAGTAACATTGTTTACATGAGGAAAAAGGAGAAGGAAATCGGGCACGATATACTTGAATAGCAAACAAAAATAATGCTATTTTCTCTATTTTGTTTCTTTTTCATTATCTGACATTGATTGTTTGCTGAAAATCAATCTCTAAGCTAATTTTTTTTCCTTATCCCTTCAAATAACTCTCTTCACTAGTCAAATTGATAGATATTTATTTGACAAAAAAACTTTACTTAAGTATCATACTACTACTTCTTCTCCTCCTTTCTCTAAGTATATAAAACAGCATGCACAAAAACTAAATCAGGCTTGTTAATAGTTAATTCACTAGCATGACGATATACTTGAGAGACTAGATTTTGTTTTCTTCGTTCTTTTTTTATTGCTCGATGTTGGAACATGTTATTAGCATAAGATAAAGTGAGATGATAAGCGTTTTTCTTTCTGGAATACTGTTTTACATTCAATCAGACAGCATCTTGTCAGTGCTAAATAGATCTCAAGAAATATAATATTATACGAATAAATGACAGTTTGTTTCTTTCTGTTTTTTGGCCTAGTTCGTTTACACGTGCCGTCACGACGATGATTTCCGTTAGATAATTGAACAAAAGACAATGAAAACACATATGATTAGCATTGTAGATTATTGTCGACATATGTCAATTGTCTGAATAGTAAAATCTTGAAATGAGAGGAGAAAGAGAACGAGAGATGAGGATGTCAATTAGGATTGTCATTGTAACTAAATAAATTTCATTTGACATTGTCTGTAGATCGTACGACGAAAAGCAAAAAAAAAATAAGAATAAGAGATTATTGACTTTTTGTTTTGCGTCGTAGGATAGAAAAGGAAATCATATTTTGTGATCGATCGAAAAAGAAAGTTTCTCGTATTTCGTCTATCAATCAATCAGAAAGGAAACGACATGAGAAAACAAATAGTTGAAACTCACTTGATCTCTACAAATCGTTTCCGTTTTCTTCTTCTTCTTTTTCTCCTTTGTTTTCAACAACATTTATTCTACTGACGTACATCGACAATCGAGTTATGCTTTTGAAAAAAGAAAAATTTCCTTCTCTCTCTCTTCATATTCACTGTAACATTATCATCCAGTGATTCTTCAAAAAAGTTTCTTTTTCTTTTACTAGAAGAAAAAAGAAATAGAACTTGTAATTAATTATTCGAAAAGAATAGAAAAGAAAAATTTTCCTCTCTTTCTCTTATTGAACACGCATAATTCTGCTATTAAATATGACAGTTGGAGTTTTTTTTTCTTCTTATTCATTTCAGAAAAATGTTCTATTAAATTTAGCATCAAACTATGGAAGAAACTACACTAGATATCATCGAATTGAATGTTGGCGGTGTGATATATGCAACAACATTAGGTACATTGCAACAAGCCGAATCGGATTCACCACTTGCAAATTTAACATCAGACAATCGAATACTATTCGGACGTGATAGTAAAAATCGAGTGTTTATCGATCGAGATGGTACTCTTTTTCGTTATATTTTGGATTATCTACGTAATAAGAAATTATCTCTGCCGGAGAATTTCACCGAGCGTGATCGACTTCGTATCGAAGCTGAGTTTTATCGTCTCAATGGAATGGCACAAGCTTTAAGGCAAATACGTTCGTCTTATCATTCGAACGGAAGTCTCACTCATATGGCAGGAGCAACAGCGTCGCTCGATCTCGGTGCATCATTGTCAAGTTCACGTCCTCCACCATCTCGCTCGTCAAGCGGTTATATCGTCATCGGATATCGAGGCACATTCGGTAAAAACAGCTCACCGATTTAGAGAAAAAAACAACAACAACAGTTTTGTTTTCTATTTAGCATTCGGTCGTGATGGTCTAGCTGATGTTAAATTTCGTAAAATTTCTCGTATATTGATTTGTGGTCGTGTGCATCTTTGTCGTGAAGTATTCGGTGAAACATTAAACGAATCTCGAGATCCTGATCACGGGCAAAACGATCGTTATACATCTCGATTTTTTCTCAAACATACATTTCTCGAACAAGCATTTGATATGCTTAGTGAAGCATCATTTTTTATGGTTAACTAAACAAAATTTCAGTTCATTTCAACACTGATTTCATTTGTTATTTTCAGGTCGGATGTGCAGCAAGTGGCTGCAGTAATTCAACGAGTGAAATAGGCAAACAAACTGATAATGAAGAGAATCGTTGGTTACACTACAATGAATTTGTCTTCTATCGCAGTTGAATTCGACTCGATTGACGTCCGATTTATTCTTCTATTTATTCTTCTTCTTCTCTGCATATAACCTACCTCTTATATATCAAATGTACACATTTCGTATGCAAATTTATATGAATACATATATTCTTCGTTTTTTTCTCCTTTTTCGGTATTAATAAAAAAAAACCTTTATGCTTATTGACATGATTTGACGGAGAGATGGAAAATGTAGTCGATCTGTTTACTATATTCGTTCTATTTGGTTAGTTTGGTGTTTTTTTCTCTTTCTTGTTTCTTTCAAATACATGAACGATCAAAACAGAAAAACAAACAAAGCGAATGTGTTCGGTTGATGAATCGATCCGCTTTATGTTGAAGATCGTTTCGTTTAGAATCGTAGTTTTTGAAAGAACCATTTGTGTTTGCCGGTTTTGTAACTAAAATCAAAATTCGATTTCAACCGAAGCGAAATTTTTCTCATTTTTACCGTTCTTCAAGTTGATCTTTAACGGATCGAAGAGCTTTTCGTCGGAGGCCAGCATCACGAAAAACGTCTTTGTTGATTAAACTTTTCTCAAAGTTAATATCAACAGTATAACTAAAATCAAAGAATTTTCTTTACGAAACTAACAATTCGATTTTCTACCGAGTTGCCATTAAATGATTGTAGTTGATAACTTTAACGAATGGTTTAACTCGGTTTCGACGAGCTTGTTTCTTCTTTCCCATACGTTTGGTAACAACACGTGGATAACGAGCGATACCAGCAACGAGTGCGTGACCGTAACCTCGTTCAGTACTGCCTTCATCGTATGGCTTCAAACGAAAACCAATAATTTCAATTGAAGCAAAAAAAATAAACAAATTTTTTTTCTACTTTGATAACAACTGCCTTACGACCGGCATAACGGCCGGCTAAGACAATAACAACTTTTTGACTTTTCATGACTTTGACCATGGTTGCTGATTTTCTTTTGTTAAGAGTATCGAGAAGATGAAAACTAAAAATAAAAAAAACGTCGGTAAATTTTCGATTTTCGGTTAGGAAAAGAAAACAACAACTGTTTAGAAATGTAGGTATATGAATGACTGACTGATGGAATAGTAAATCGATTTCATTGGCTCATATTTTTGCCCTGTCGGCCTCTGTTTGCTAATCATAGAGGATCGACAATTTGAATTCGGTTGTTCGAACGAATCGACCAATCGAAGATTTTCCTATCAATTTTTTCTATTATTATTATTTTTCTATCAAAAAATCAAGGATATATTAATCAATTTTATTTCAAATAATTCAATGCCTCTCATCGGGCCAAGTCTAGCTCGATTCTTCTTTTTTCCAAGCTACGGGTAAATGAAACAACAAAACAATTAGCTACCAAATCGATTAGTTCTAATTAATAGATACACTCATCTACTGACATATCTCGGTATTCGTAATGGTTATGATCGAATTGATGATCATATTATCATTGGAATTTTGCCAACTGTTGCTATACAAAAATATCTAATCGAAAAAGAGAAAATCAATGCAGTTGTATCGATGAATGAAGATTATGAATTAACGTAATAAATCTTTAAAAAAAACGCTTCTCAAAGATCGATTTCTTTTGTTTAGTTATGTATCCGATCAAAATCTTTGGATTCAACATGAAATTCAGCATTTACGTTTACCGACAGTTGACTTTAACAATCCACAAGTTGAGAATCTCTTTCATGGCGTTGAATTTCTTCGAACGATTCGGCAGGAAAATAAAACAGCTTACATTCATTGCAAAGCCGGACGTCAACGAAGTGCCAATCTGGCTGCTTGCTATCTAATCGATGCGTACGGTATGACGCCGGAAGAAGCCGCTCGGCGTATTCGTTCGATTCGACCGAGTACAGTTTTCGGTGCACGTGAAATTAAACGTTTGTACGATTTTGTCGAACATTTACAAAAAGAACGCGAGAAAAAACACGAGCCAACGAAATAATCGTTTTTCCTATTGACTGTTTTAGATGAGTGTTCTCTCACCGAAAAGAAAAAATCCGTATTTGGATAAGATCAATGAGAATCTGTCGGCATTTTTTCGTTCAACGGAAAAATTCGAGCAGATTTTCGAACAATTATCACAATTGATTAATGGAGCGACAGAGCATATCAATAGTATCCAAAGAATTCTCGGAAATACTGATGACGATGATGATGAAAACGAAGAAGAAACAAGTGATTTCGAGAAGGAAGACATCGCTGGAGAGAAATTATGTGAATTGAACGAGAATTTGAATGTTTCGATAAGAGAAATTCAACAGCATTGGTAGAATTATTTGTTAATTAGAGAAGAATTGAGGGATAATGAGAAGTTTTAGGTCGAATTTAGAGATACAAGCTGCAGATATTGCGAAGTCGGTGGTTCAATCACCGAAAATGATTCGATTGTTTTTGAATTCAACGAAAAACGATGCTGAATTTAATAATCCATCATTTCAATCGGAATTGATCGAACTCAGTAATCAATATCCGATTATCGGTCGATTTTATTACGAATTGTAAGACGAGACATACTTTCTCTTGTAACTAACTTGCCTTTCTTTTGATTAGATGTCTGGAAATCCAAACAAATTTTCTCGATCTATCCAATTTCAAATCTATTAAACATTTAGCATCGATTTTTGATCGACTCTCATCTCGATCCGTGCCCGTTTCAGTTTCGATTCAGATTATGCGTCAAATACAAGTCAAATTAATATGATTTTCGTTTTCTTTTCAGATGTAATAGGAAAAAAAATAAAAACGATGACCAATTGTCTAGTCAAACATTTTCGAACTGTTGCAATCGCAAGTCTATCGTTCTATTTCTCATCGGAGAATCGAGTCAAATCGGCATTTCTCGTTCACGCTGCAGAATATGTAAATACAATCGAAACGATAGAAATCGAGTTCATTTGTTTTTTAGGAACGAAAAACTGGCCCTCGAATGCGCTTTCTCGGAGAGAAAAAGATCAATATTGCTAATTATGAGGATGATGATGATGATGACGATGAAGATGAAAAAGATAAACAAGATTTAGAAAAATCGGATGAACACGTTACAAATATGCGAGAGAAACGCTTTCGAGAATTTGCATCGATTGAATACAATGGAGAAATTTATATGGTAATTAATGATTTTGAAGTAAAACAATTTGTTGAACTGCTTGTTTTTTAGACACCAGTTGATTTTCTTGAATCAATTATTGCTGAACGACCAAGACGTAGGATTACTAAAAACAAAGATTTTTAATAAATTTTGATTAATAGCTCGTATTGGCCGACAGCTTTTAACTGATGAAAAAGTCAGTTCAATTCTATACAATACTCCGCCGAAACATCGAGGTTCGAAACGGTTCTTTCGAAATCTCGAGGATGCTGGTTTGTGATTCTTCGGTTTCTTTTTTTATTTTTACGTACGTATTTTTCAATTCAAGGTCTCATCTCTTTTTCTGAATTCTTATTTCTCTGGGTGATCTTAACAAGTAACTCGAAGCCTCTTCTTTCTTTTAAATATAATTCTACTTTTAGAACCTCATACGCAATTCGAAATCGCGTTTGCCATGTTCGATACTGATGGTACATTTGATTCCTGCTTAATGGACTGAAATATACTCATTTCTTTTCTTTTCCCTAGGAAATCAACTCGTCGACAAACGCGAATTTCTTGTTGTAAGCTTCGAAAACAAATGTTTCGTTTCGATTCACTGGTTTTATTTAGCTCGGCAAGGTCATGAGTGACAAACGCATGCTACGTCGACAAACTTCAAAATCTGATCTCAGAGATAACCTCAACTATTCACGTGTAAGTTAGTCGTTTTTTTTCTCTTCTCAACGATCTTTCGTCTCGAGCCATGGAAAAACAATTGTTTCGTCTGTATTATAAATATATATTTAGTTGTTTAATTCATTCGGAAAAAGACATAAGAAAAACACAATAAAAACTGCGCATATAAAAGGACTCGATTCCGTATGTATACGAATAGCATGGAAAAGAAACGAGACTTCTTTTCGCATGATTTATTTTCTTGCTTTCGAACATCATTTGAATCTTGGATTTTCTGCTTGCATTCGACTGTCTTGATTAATTGTCTATGGATTCGTCTTCTAGGAATATGATCACATGAATACAACTTTACTTTTACATTTATTCGGAAAAAATGGACGAGATACATTGAATTACGCAGAATTCAAACGGTAGAATAGACGGAATTGAAGAAAAATTGAATGATTCGTTTTTTGAATAAACAAATAGTTTCATGGAAAATCTGCAAATTGAAGTTTTAGAAATTGAATTCACTGAATTCTCGCATGGTTTTAAAACTATATCTGATCTCGATTTTGCTGAAGTACTTCTTCGTTATACGGATTTCGATCGTGAAACGAAAAAAGCTATTTTACGTCGAGTCAAACGAACAGCAGGAACTTCGAATGTAACTTAAAGTTTTTTTTTCTTTGTATGAAAATGATTGATTATGTTCTTGCGTTAGGGAATTACATTCGAACAATTCAAACAATTCTTTGCGTTTTTGAATAACTTAGAAGAATTTAGTATCGCCATGAGATTTCATCAACTATCGAATAAACCAATATCTCAAGGTTAATCTCGAGATCAACTGATTGAAGATAGATATTTTTCGTCTTTAAATTTAGCTGAATTTCAACGTGCTGTACGAATCTCAACAGGTTTCGAACTTGATTCGAACGTAATCGGTCTGATCTTCCGCATATTCGATGCTGACGACGATCAACACTTGTAATTACTTATTCTTCGCACTATTTATCATCCTTATGCTCTCCTCTCTTTCAGAAGCTACGATGAATTCATGGCTGTGATGAAAGATCGTTTATCTCGTGGTTTTCAAGTACGATCAATCCTTTTTCTCAATTTCTTTTCCCATAAATTCATTTTTAGACAACTGACAACAACGAACTGTCAACATCGAAATTCGATCAATTTAAACGTTGTTTTCGCGATCGAGCGAAGTATGAATCTCGAATTACTGCTCAAGCATCACGCTTATTGTAACTCTGCATGCGTTCAACAAACACATTCTATTCACTGTTCATCTATTTTGCAATCTTTATTTGTCTTATTTAGAGAATTATAATCAACAATTACTGTGCAAATGAAAACAAAAACAATTTTGAATAATTTCATTTTAAATAAAAAGCCATCGGGCCGCTTGCTTGACTGAATAAAAAACAAAAAACTCTTTGCTTTCGCTTTTTTTTTCAGATGTGAACATCTCTTAAACAATGGAAAATGAGTTGAATTTATATCCACTTTCATTATCTGAACAAAGGTAGAAGCAAAAAAAAAGAAAATATGATTTCAATGCAAAAGAATTCTCTAATTAGTTCGAACACGATACAAAAAAACGAGAAATCAATTCGAATTGATGAATATTTGTCATCATCGTCAACGTCTCTGTCGGATTTAGATGATGAACATCAACAGAAAACTCTCGAAACGCCTGTAACAACAATTAAAAAGAAACGAACGAAATCGCATGTTTTCGATACGATCGCCAAATTTCTCCTCAAAAGTCGATTCTATCTAACAGCATTGGAATTCTACACTGAATTACTGGAAAATGGTTACGATCTACCGCGTTTGAGAGAATACTTTTCCAATCCAGCTAATTTCGAAGGTTCGTCATCGACGATACCGACTAAACAGTCTCCCTACATTCGAAATTTGACACACTATGCCGATGATTCCGTTTCTCTTGGTGGTGGCGCACATGAAGATTATCTCTTTCGAACATCGAGCAATCAAACATTCGACTCGACATCGATCGATAACATCACACGTTATTCCGAAGATACGGATTTCAACAATGGAAACGGTAGTGCAGGTGCCATGACAAGTGCGAGTGGTCTCGGTGAATTACGGTTCAATGACGAACGTGTTGCTGTTCTCGAGTTCGAACTACGAAAAGCTCGTGACACAATTCAAGAACTACGGCAAACGTTAACCTACGATCCGTCGGATGATCAACAACAACATCATCATTATCAAAATAATAACAGAAAATTCGACGAACGTAATATTCCATTGAATTCTTCTCAAGGTGTTATTCCATCCGGTCTCACTGTTCGACCGTTCGAACGTCGAGCTTTGAATTTTCTCGTCAATGAATATCTCCTAACGAATAATTACAAACTAACGAGTGTGACTTTCGGAGAAGAAAATGATACAGCAGACTTAGAAGATTGGGACAATGTTGGATTGAATTGTCCGCGACCACCTGATTTAAATCAATTGTATCGATGGTATTGCCATCAACTATCCGTCGAAGATGAAAAACCTGAGAAAGTAGATTTCGAAATGTTTATTAATTTCGATGCAGAACTTCATCAAGAACATCGAAATCTCCAAAAAACCGTTCAACAAATGGTAAAAAAGCCATTCTATTCACCTTCTGTACTCTCAAAAACATCGATTTTTCTAGGAAGCTGATTCAAGTGAATACAACAAACGAATTGATCAAATCGAAAACGAAAAAAATACTCTCAACAAAGAAATCCTCTCGCTCGAACACGAAAAGAAAAATCTTCTTATTCAATTACAATTATTTCAAAATCGTTTGCTATCAGATGAAGATTCATCGAAAATCAACGATGAAACAATTCAATTGAATTCATCTCGACAATTACCGTCGATCTATCGTCGAACATTCGAACGACAGATTGCTTGCTTTGAAAATCCCGATGAGAGACACGATGATGACATTGAATTTAGTCAAGATTGTGATGAGAAAACTTTTCAGGAGATTATCCAAGAATTCAATCGACTTTCGCTTGATCAGAAAGATTTTCTCGATTTTCTAATACGAATTATCGAGAAATTCAATGGATATCTATTCGGTTCAAAGAAATTAGTAATAATCATTTGTTAATTCTTGAATTCAAAGAAAAACTATTCTTCTTAGGATCTTATTCCATTGATAATCTATACTTCAATTCTCCATCCAGACAATAATCAACATGATCGATTACTAAAAATCCTTTTCAATATGTACAAAAAACCGACGATCAATCAACGACATATTCTCTTACAAGCATGTCTGTGTTTCGCGAAGCAAAGTGGCCCGATTCGTGCTCACGCTGAATTGCTACCGCAATGCTGGGAAAATCTGAATAATAAACTCGACGAAAGACGGTGTCTCGTTGCAGAAGCTTGCGGAATTCTAGCGCCATATTTACCTGTAAACTTAATTTCTAAAAGAAAAAAAACTAAAATAACGTCTTGTTTTTAGAGTGACATTCGAGTTAGTTTGATATTTTCCATGTTGCAGCAAATGCTCGTCGAAGATAAATGTGATCAAGTACGATCAGTTTGTAGTAAAAGTTTAGCCATGGTTATCAACGAAATCGATGACGAAACGAGATTCACTCAAGTAGATCAACAAACAAACAAACAAAACAAAAACATTTTCTTCGTTCGTTTGATTTTAGTGTATCGAATTATTAGATCGATGTTTAGCCGATACACCCGATGTTGTTCAATCGGCGAGAAGGTATCTTTTACCTTCCATAGCTCTCTGGTGTATTGAATTGAATAAAATCTGTTCGAATTTAATCGAACATTATTTAATTAAACTCGAGCATGTGATTCAAGTAAATCGAATTGATTTTCATGCAACAAAACTAAAAACATTGATTTTAGAATCAAGCATCCATCGATGCTCAACGTTTTCTGCAATTAATTCGTATTCTAACGGATCTTATTGTTTTTCTTTTTGCATCAACATTGAAAAACATGAATGTAAATACGGATCTCTCACAAGTGATTTCATCGGCTCGAATTTTACCCGAACAAAACGCATCAGAATTCTATCAATTTCATTCGATTTTATCGCCAAATAGCGAGAAATTACTTTATTTTTATGATCAATGTGCAATCAGTGGAGAATTTCTATTTCCTGATGAAATTCATTCGTATCTAGATAATTTGTAAGCAATCAAACAAAGAAAACAGGATTCGACAAAAATATATATTTGCTTTTCTGACTTGCAGTTTAAAACGTACATTTGATGTTATGTCTCATGCGGATATACAATACGGAAAATTAGTTCATGCTTGCAGTGATTTTATTAAAATGATAAGTCGATATTTTGGAAGGAATTTTTGGAAACTAAAAATCAAACCTCTGTACATGACAGCAAATGAATTAGCAAAAACCGAAGAAAATCTATACAAAGGTTAAAGAGTTTCATCGGATGAAAATGTTTTCTTATTTTGTTTTTTCTAGAATCATCATTTGTTCTCTATGCAACAGGCGTTCTCTGCTCGTGGACAACTGAACAGGAGCGAGCTGAATTAACTCAGTATATTTACGATGCACTTTTACTCGTTGCTAATCAGAAAATATCGATAAATACTCTACATGCTATGTACGCCGAGATCGGGTAAATAAACTTGATTAATAAAATGAAATGAGTCTTATGTGTTTGTGTTGTGTTTGAAGGTCTGATACGAATTTTCAAGATATTTTATTGAATATTCTTCGAGATTCATTGACAAACACGAATTCTCAAGTTCGATTGTATATTCTTCAATTATTCAATGTTTGTATTCTCATAATCGATAGATTTCTGTTTTGAAAATAATCTTTTACAATTTAGATAACATTATCGTTAGTTGATCATTCAATTATTTCACATAAAATCCTTCCTGCATTGATCACACTTGCATCCGATGATGATATGTAAATAATCTTCCGAAGAACGTTTGAAAAACACTATTTTTCTTCAATAGAACTATTCGAACAGCAACAATCTCCGTATTCGGATCGATTATTAGTCATTGTTCGGAATCAGAGGTAGATAAATGCAAATCTCTTGCATTGAATTTAACGATTTGTTGATTTACGTAGATTCTCGAACGAGTTTATGCTCAATTTCAAATGTTTGATAGGTAAACAATCAGAATTTAACAAAGAGAAACCAAAATCTATCGTTTAGTGACACAACATTTCGCGATGAACATCGTGTTCAAAGTGAATTTATCAAAACTTTTACTCAAATCGCGCCTTATACCGAAAGTAAATTTCGCGAAGATTTCATTCTTCCGTTCTTAGCCTTAATTGCTTCACAAAACTCTCAACAACAATTCGATCGTGGCCCAGCCAAACGTCTTGAAATTGCCACGTACTTATTCGAAGCTTACAGTGCATTATCCTGTTGTCTACATTCGGGTCAATCGATACTGAATAGTTTTCTGCCTGGACTCTACTGTTTACGAGTTGATTTTGCTCAATTGAGGCCAGATAGTGTTGCAGTTTTAGATTCGATTATCAAAGATCTCGAACATAAACTCGAACAATACCGACAGGACAGGTTAGTGATGGAAGAATTTGAATTGTTTCTTAATTTTTTGGTGAATTTCTTTTAGTTCGTTATTAATTGGTGGAACAAATCTCAATCAAGAAAATATTCGAGGACGAATGCTCAAAGGTTTGACCACCTTTCGAGATTCAACTGAGAAATTAACTTATCGTTTCATGAAGAAAAAATGAAGTCATTCGTTTTTTTTAGCCATGACATTAAAACAATATATTTTTTTTGTTGTTCTTCTTCTTCTTCTTTGTATGATATTCTCTTTAACAAAAATAACAATGACAAACGTTAATAATCAATCTCATACATTCCTTATAAATAAAATCAAATTCTTTATTTTCAAACTAAATTTTACAAAACAAAAACCATGTGTATTGCAAAGGCGGGTAAAAATGACTAAACTAAAGGTTCAACTAAGAGAAAGCAAAGATCTCGTTATGAAATCTTGCAGATGTTTGTATTTGTCGTCATATTTCCATCGGTTCCATCGTTTTTCATTGCATTTACATTGAATACCGAGTTGATTATCGCACGAATCATGTAACCAGTGGAACCGCCGACTAGAGTGATTGGCAGTTTGTAGAAATCTGTGTACGAATCTTTTGAATTCGTTTGTTGTTGGAAGAGTTTGACAGCTTCGCTTATGAGAGAATCAATGTCGAGTAATTGATCAAAACGTAATTCCGGATTACGTTTGAGAAGAACGTTGATCGCTTCGAGCATCTAGTAAGAACTAAGAAGAAAATAGAATTGAAAAAAATGAAAATTACTTCAACAACAAGACAACGATAAGATGGATCGCCGATTCCGCTTAGCATTTCTTCGATTTTCAGCGAGAAATTCAATTCGTAATCTGTCATATCGGATAGAGTCGGTTGCTAGAAAAACGAAAATCAGAAAAAACAATGTATTCTCAATGAAATGATTTAATTTACTTGAGGAAGTAGAATTCCACAGATTTTAATTCCATTCGGTGCTCGTTCGAGGATTGTCCAAACATGCTCGTAGAAATTACTCGGCACACGAGATAATGCACCGTCCATTTGACGTTTTTGAAATGGAGAACTAAATGAATTAAATACGAATTTTCAATATCATACGGAACTGTTTTATTTTACCATTGTTCTTGTTCAACACCTGGCTGAAGAGAATTCGTTGTGAGAACGTAATAAAGTAATTGTTTAATCTCATTTGGAGAGATGATATTCACTGTCTTTAAAAAAGAACACGAGTTTTTTTTTTGTTTTGATAATAAAAATAGCTACTAGAGGATCTTCGGATTCCGTTCTTAAGAATTCCAATCCAAGTTTCATTGCTTCGAGCATCCATCTATTCCATCAAAAAGTAATAAATTGACTGATTTCATCTTTCTTTTTACCCTAATCGAATCTTCAAAATTCCGTTAAACAGTTGCTACAAAACGAAATAAACAAACAACGTTTATCTTTGTCTTTCATTCATTCGATTATTTCTACCGGTGATGTATTCATAAAAACGGCAATATTTATTAAAACTTCTTGTAAAAGCACAGCATGAAAGATGCTTTGACCGAATATTTGATCACTATACAGAATTTGAAAGAATTCTTTTGGTCGAATCTAAAAGTCAATCAATTCATTGAAAACCAATTAATTGAACGGTTGTTTTTCAAAATACCGGTTTGTCAATAACAGTTTCTTCATGACCAAACACGCCTATGGTTACCTAAAGGAAAAGGAAGAACTTTGTTTCTCAATTTTATTAAAAATAATTTTTCGTACAATTTTTCCTCGAACAAGTAAATTTGTGATTGCCGGTGCTAAACTATCCACAAGTTTTTTCAAACAACTCGAAATAAATCGAATAACAGCCCTAAATCGAAAAACGTTTGCATACAAATATTCATCGTTTTATTTTTGTCATTTACCAATTTTGATAGATCTCAGCTTCTTTCATCAAATGTTCGAAATGATTTCGAACTCGATAATTATCTCTAATCATCCAATCTAAACCACCGATTTTATACAATTCATACGCAGCCAACGTATGTCGTTTCAATGAAATCATTGTCACTTCTGTATTGTTAATAAAATCTCGTAATTCACAATCAGGTTTATTCTTCAAATCCTATTTAACAACAACAACAACATTTTCTTCTCTCAATGATTTCTAAAGAAAGTATATTTACATGATTGTTATAATCGATATCTTCGCTTAACATAGGCGTTTTTGTTATATCAGTTAAGGATTTGTATTGTGCACTATCATGCTTATTTTTATGTTCAGTTACTGCAACTGATTCGAGACAATTTGTTGGACAAATTGAATCGTTGAGAAAATCTAAATGCTCGATGCATGCACTTGAGATTGCAGTCTAATAAATCGAGATAAACGAATAGTCAAAAAGAAATTTATTTCTACTTGTAAACGTTCGAGTCGAACGTAATTGTTCGATGAAAGTTTGCCTTGACGAATCTGTGTTAATAATTCTAGGAGATCCGATTTTTGTGGACCACTGCAAAAGTTTATTTTTCGATATGATTGATAAAAGAGTATTCTACTAATTACCGAAGATGACGTTCGCGTAACATCATGACATAAATCGGTCGACCTTTTAATCGCCAACATTTTGTAATAAATTCTAGATCACTCTGAAAATCGAAAGTAAACGATTTTGAATTTTATTATTCGACATTTTTTACTCGAATATTGTCCAATAATAAAGTCATATCAGTTGACATATAAAAATCAGTCGTTTCGAATGTTAATGGATAACATAGAACAGTTTTCGAATTGATTCGATAGACCTAATCGATATTTATTAGAGAATTCATTTCGAAAACTAGATTCTTACTTTGCACGTTCCTAAAACTCCAATCGGGCGTGAAGGACGTCCACTAAAACCAAATTTATCATTGACACCTAAATTCGCATAAGTCTGCAACAGAAGAAAATAGATTTCTATTCAATCTTCTCTCCTACTTTAACCAATTCTTTCTGTGGCCAAATTAAAAGTGGTTCGATTTGTTTCGGTGTTTGTGTTTGAATACCATATGTAGCTAAGACTTGTTGTAAACGGACGGATTCCGATATAGCAACAATATGAATAACGAGATCAGAAAAAGTCACCTGAACGAACAAAAATTTTGAAAATGACGTTGTGTTTTTTATTTATTTCGATTCACATTTGAGAGTATCGTTCCAGTGGATTGTTTTTTCGTCGAATCAGTTGTGATCGATTTCGGAATATTGATCGTATATTGATATCGCATTGAGTCTTGAATAGATGAGTATCGTGAGTTTGGCTTAGGTCGATCACATGGAGGTAAATAACGTCGAATTGGATCGAGATCACTTAGCGTTAAAAGTTTGTCAACTAACGAAAAATTTCGTTTTTTTTTGCAAGAAGAAGAAGTTTGATTTACCAAGTAATTGACAAACAATCCAAATCGATTGACCGAAGAGAAAGAATTTGCCATGTAAAACTTCCGAACTGGAAGCGAATGGGATCTGCGGACTGTTACTTGGTTCACTCGATTCACTCTGACCACTGCTCTGCTGTTTTGAATGATCGATATAGTAATAATGAATCATAATATCACCTGAATACGCAACACAAAAGTAAAGAGAAAATATTGGTGAACAAATACAATGACGAGAGAAAAAAATATCCACAACAAAACAAAAAACTATAGTAGAGGAGTAAATATACGATTCATACGTGTTTTTGTTAGTTCAGAATCAGACATAGTCGAAGATGTACTCGAACGATGTGAGACTGTTAGATGAGCAAGATACGTTTTGTTTTTAGTTAAATATGTTTGAGTTCAGTGAACAAAAAAAAAGGTTTAGTAAATTACCTTCAGTTGTTCGACGTAAGAGTGGATTTAGTGCGTTCAAATATTCGTCAACTTGAGTTTGATTATTTTTGAAAATACCTAATCAAAATGAAAATGAAATAGAATCAAATTTGAGCATAAACATTTACCATCCATTGCCATTAGAGCAAAAAATACTGGCCATTCACATTCGTTTCTATCGAATTTCTATTTAAAAATAAAGATTCGAAAATCAAATTTAGTTCGCTGCAAAACAAAAACTCAAACTTTAAGTTCAGTTGGATCGTAAAAAGTCTTATCTTTCGGTTCTAAATCTGTATATTGTCCATCACGAAGAAATCTTTTAAAACCATGTGTTCCACGTAATTTTCTTATACATTTTCGAATCGTACTGTCCACTAAAGTTGTATCATGTACGGCAAATGTTGGCCATCCAACTGTTAGTAATAAAGCAGCATCACTATTCTAAATCAAGTCGATGCAAATCGGCTCAACTTCAATTGAAGAGATTTAATTACTTTCGAAGCAGATTCTCGTGGAAGAAGAGTGTCAAAAGTTGTTCGATTACGATTATGTGCATCCTAGAATCGATATTTTTCATTTTCATCAAATCAATAAAAGCAAATTATCTTCTCGTACCACATCAACATAAATAACAGACCAATTGGCACCTTTATCACCATATAAATTAAAACCATTCATGACTTCAAGTGCAGCTTTTGCCATGCCGATTGAACTGAATGAAAACGAATGAAATTCACAAATAATAGAAACATATATTCATCGATCAGTGTACCTTGCATGAAGTTCACAAGTATTGTTATTATATTTACTACCTCGTTCCCAAATGCCGTAATCAGGTGTTCGATAAGCACGTTCAATATAGAAAACAAGCTGTTGAACAAGACTAACTTCATCCATTGAGAAAATAATCTTTTTGAAAAACAGTAAATTATATTCACAAATTCGATTTTCTAGGATAAATTACTTCGAGATTCGACGTAATCATTTGAGCAAGTGTTAATAAATAAATTGAAATTGCACAAATTTGCAATTGTCCGACTTCATCAGCTCCTTCGACTTCACTACCATCGAACACATTAAATTTTGAATGCAGTGCATCGTAATGTGATTGTTCGCCTTTGAATATTTCGGCCTGAATTTAATTTCATCATTAGAAGAAAAAAAACTATTCGATCTTGTCTTTCGAAAATCATCTACTTTTTTGGCTTGTTTCATCCAGCAATGCAGAATGCCTCTCATACATTTGACAGCTGCTTGACCTAGTTCATGTGAACGTCCTTGATCATTATCGATTTTGTTATAACACTGCCGTAGAGACCAAACAGCAATGGCACAGAAAACATTTTCGACAACATGTGCAACTTTTTTTGTTGGATCAAGATGAGTCGGGAAAAGACCAGTGGTTAAACTTTGAAATGAAAGAATTTGCCGTTTAACTTTACGATAGTAATTGTCCAATTTTTTGAGAATTAACGTTCGAGAATCGGAATAATTTTCACATTCTTCGCCAACATTCCATACTTTCTGAATTATGAAGAAAAAAAACATAAACATATGTAGGATTCTTTAATTACTTTCGAATCCGACCACGATGAACGACGACTTCGATTTGCGCCAGGTTGATTAATAAGTGGCAATGAACCATTGCTACTTGAATAAGCTCCCGATATTTGACGTCGAACCGAAGGTGTATTCTCAGTCATCACTATTATATTTCTAATTCTATATTAAATTCATTCGATAGATTTTTCTCAAGAATACCATTGATGATCTATCCCAACAGCACAGAAAAAAGAACAATCATGAGATCGGAAAAATAGAGTAGAGCTCGACTGTATTTAATAACAACCTTTTGTTAAACTGTTCTATAGATGACACTAGTTAACAGAAATAATCGTCAAAAAAAATCTCATATCCGGTTTGATTAACAGAATAAATCCAGCTAAGTAGTCAATGTATTGCTTTTTTCATAGATTTTCAAATCTCGAGAATAGCCTTCATAAACAACTCATTAATGTCAATAAAATTCTCTCTAATTATTATTGAAATATGTTTCGAATGCAAAGTATTTTTCGATTAGAATTCGATGAGACATTTTTTTTTCGACGATGATTGAAGATCGATGAGTTAGAATTTAGCAGTGTGCCATCGAGTAATCCCGCTACAACGGGAAATAAGATTCAATTGCATTATCAATGAGTATTATTCTTCGTTTTGTTTTTAAAAGCAAAGCAATTTATTTTCTCAGAACGACTAAGATTCCATTTCGAAATTGTTCTACTATTATTAATCCTTTATTTTCATGAAAATCTATGATTACAACCCAATGACAATCAACATTTCTCGTAATTCTTTTTCCTTTATTTATACATATCTCAAGAGAGATTGTATTTTTTCTAGATGTTTAATTATTTATTGTTGTTGAATGTTTTTACTATCGAACAATAGATTAGAAACGTTCACACAATCACAGCTGCTGCTCTCGAAGATATTCACCGAAAGAAAAGAAACAAACTGGGTAAATATGTTCGTCCTCGCGGCTTTCCAAGTGTTGTCACATCCGATGACGAAGAAATTCTTTATTTATTTAGAAATACTATGCATATATATCTATCTATCTATATATCTATATAT
>ERZ778027.2195-NODE-2195-length-25957-cov-6.003243_pt1 | contig 25957 bp, 25 predicted proteins | sample MGYA00375757_ERZ778027 | MGnify/ENA primary metagenome ERZ778027 (study PRJEB29350, sample SAMN05389817) | bioreactor metagenome | isolation source: Ammonium sulfate bioreactor | place: South Africa: University of Cape Town | collected 2014-02-18 ...
GAGCGTCTTTCAGCTTGCGTTCCAAGTCGTCGAAAGACTGGGCCTCGCCGGCCCGTACAAGCAGGGATTTCAAGCCTTTCGGAGCCGACGCGGGATGGAACGGCCCTTCGAGCGTGAGGCGCAGAATTTGCGTCAAATCATGCAAAAGCTGCCCGGCCGCCGACAGCCGGCGGTGCTCCTCGATCGGGATCAAACCTTCGGAGGCAGCCACATCCAGCGCCACCAGCGTCGTCTGATCGAGAATGCGCGGATGCTCGGCGGCGAACACAAGTTGCAGATGCTGGACGATGAACTCCAGATCGACGAGCCCGCCGCGCACCTGTTTCAAGTCCCAGATGTCGCTTGTGGCTTTTTCGGCTTCGATCCGGTTCCGCATGTCGCGGATATCGGCCGCGATCCGCGCCCGATCGCGCGGCGCAGCCAGAACATTGCGAATTTCCGTTTCAACGCGTGCTGACAAATCCGGCGAACCGGCGATCACGCGCGCCCGCGTCAGCGCCATGTGTTCCCAGGTCCACGCCTCATTCGCCTGATAGCTCGCAAAGCTCGAAAGCTGCGTCGCGACCGGCCCCTTCTGGCCCGACGGCCGTAGACGCATATCAACGTCGTAAAGCGCACCCTCCGCCGTGTGCGCGGTGAGCGCCGTGATCAGCCGCTGCGTCAGTCGCGTATAGTAATGCTGCGGCGCGAGCGGACGCGGCCCATCCGACTGTTCGGCACCCCGCTCGAAATCGTAAACGAGAATGAGATCGACATCGGACGACGCCGTCATCTCGCGGCCGCCGAGCTTGCCCATCGCGATCACGACCGCGGAGCCGCCGGGCACGCGTCCGTATTCCACCTCCATCTGGCGGCTGACTTCGCGCAGCAGCCCGGCGATCAGACGTTCCGCAACGATGGCATACGCGAGCCCCGCTCCCGCCGCCGAGATGCTTCCCGTCAGCGCCCTGACGCCGATAAGAAACTTCTGTTCGCTGCCGATGATGCGTGCGGTGTCGAGCACCTCCTGCATCGGATCGCCGGTGCTTGTCTCGCGTGCCGTGGCGAACGACCGGATCAGCAGTTCGTCGATCGCATCTTCATCCAGGCGGCTGCCGAGCACATGCGGATCGAGCACCGCATCGAGCAGACGCCGCCGCTTCGACAGGATATGCGCGAGACGCGGCGCCGATCCCATGATGTCGGCGAAAAGCCGGATCAGACCCGGCTGCGCCTTGAGCAGCGAAAAGAACTGCACGCCACCCGGAAGTTCCGACAGGAAGCGATCGAAGCTCGCGATCGCGGCATCGGGATCGACCGTATCGGCGAGAGCCGCGATCAGCAGCGGCTGGACCTCCGTCAGGCGCTCGCGGGCACGCGGCGACCTGACCGACGGAGTCCGGCCGTGATGCCATCCGCGTACGATGGCAAGGACCTGAGCAGGCTGCGAATAGCCAAGGCGCTTCAATTCAGCCGCCGTCTGCGGGTCATCCTCGGCGCCGCTGAAGACCATGTTCGAGCTTTCTCCGGTCAAGGCCGGAGCATCCTCGAACAGTTCGGAATAGTGCCGTTCTACGGTTTCGAGATTTGCCGTCAGCTCGGCCGCCAGCTCGTTCGTGCCGGGATAGCCAGCGAAATGCGCGAACGCCTCAAGCGTCGCCGGGTTCGCGGGCAACTCGTGCGTCTGCTCGTCGGCGACCATCTGCACGCGATGTTCGAGACGGCGCAGATAACGGTAAGCTTCGTCGAGTTCGGCGCGGCAGCCCGCCTTCACCCATCGCCGCTCCTCGAGCGCCGCGAGCGCGTCGAGCGTCGCACGTACGCGCAAATCCGGTTGCCGACCGCCCGCGATCAATTGCTGCGTCTGGACGAAGAATTCGATCTCGCGAATGCCGCCGCGTCCAAGCTTCAGATTTTGCCCCGGAACGGTGATCCCGCCGATCTCGCGGTACGCATGAATCTGACGCTTCATGGCATGGATGTCGGAGATCGATGCGAAGTCGAGATATTTGCGCCAGATGAACGGCGACAATTCACTGAGGAAATCGTTGCCCGCGTCGATGTCGCCGCCGATCGGCCGCGCCTTGATCATCGCGGCGCGTTCCCAGTTCTGGCCAACCGTCTCGTAGTATCCGTGCGCGGCAGCCGTCGAAAGCGCAACCTGCGTTGCCCCGGCATCGGGCCGAAGGCGAAGGTCGGTGCGGAACACGTAGCCGTCCGGCGTCCGCTCATCGAGCAACACGACGAGGTCGCGCGTCAGGCGAACGAAAAACGATTGTAGATCGCCCGAGCCTGCAAGACGCGATTTCTCGCGGTCGAAAAAAACGATCAGGTCGATGTCGCTCGAGTAGTTAAGTTCGAAGGCTCCGAGCTTGCCCATCGCGAGCACGAAGTAACCGGACGCCTGCTCAGGGGCGGTAGCATCGGGCGGCTGCCACACGTCTTGCTCGGTCGCCTTGCGAAACAGGAAACGAACCGCGGCCGCGACGGCTGCGTCGGCGCATTCCGACAGAACACGCGTGACCGTCATCACCGGCCAGACGCCGCCGAGATCGGCAAGCGCCGTCAGCACCGCGACTTCGGTTTTGTATTTCCGCAGAACCTTTTTTGCCGCCGCCATGTCTGGCACCGCGCTCATCGTCTGAGCGAGATCTCGCGTCATCGCCGCGAAGTGATCCTCAGGCACCTGTGTCAGCACACGGCCGAGCCGTTCCAGATCGAACGTCGCCAGCATCGTCAGGAACAGCGAGCCATCGAACGTGCCGCGCAGCAAGTCAGCGACCTTCGGATCGCGAAGCACCGCGGCGAGCGCCGGCGCATTGGCCTCCGCCTCCGTCACGAGCGAACTCAGGCGTTCCGCTCCCCGCCCGTCAGGCGCGGAAACCGGGGCTTCGACAATGCGGGAGGCGAGGCTCGATTCGATAGGCTGATCCATACGCTTATTGTGCCGCAACACCGGCCGCCACGTCACTAGGCGTGCTGACGCCGCCCGGCAAAACTGACGTCAAGCATTTCCCAGACAACAGCACCACGACCTTGAGGCCAGGATGGTTGTCCTCAAGCCGAACTTCTCCATGATGCAGCCGCGCCACCGCCGCGACGAGGCTGAGGCCGAGACCCGTTCCCGGCTGCGTGCGGCTGGCCTCGAGGCGCACGAACCGCTTGAGCGCCCGTTCCCGGTCCTCAGCCGCGATGCCGGGACCATGATCCCCAACGGAAAACGCCGGCCGGCCGTTCTGCCGGTAGGCGCGAACCGTGATGGCGCTGCCCGGCTCACCGGCACGCGAATATTTGATCGCATTGTCGATCAGATTGGCCACCGCCTGCCCGATCAGCTGACGGTTGGCGCGAACGCAAACGCCCTTCTCTGCTTCGATCGATAACGCGAAGCCCGCCTCCTCGGCCGCCGGCATATAAAGTTCCGTCACGTCCTCGACGAAGCGCCCGAGATCGAACGTCTCGACGCTGTCCTCGAGCGGCCCCGCCTCCAGGCGCGCAATCAGAAGCAGCGCGTTGAACGTCTTGATCAGCTCGTCCGATTTCTCGATCGTGCGTTCCAGGCCTTCGCGGTAGGCTTCCGCACCACGCGGATCACGCAACGCCGCCTCTGCCGAGTTGCGCAGACGATTGATCGGCGTCTTGAGATCGTGCGCGATGTTGTCGGAGACTTCACGCAGCCCGCTCATCAGGCCTTCGATGCGGTCGAGCATCTCGTTGAGGTTTCCGGCGAGCTTGTCGAGTTCGCCGTTTCCGCCGCTCGTCGGAATGCGGCGCGTCAGATCGCCGTCGATGATCGACCGGCTTGTCGCCGTGATCGCGTCCATGCGGTTGAGAATGAGACGGCTGACGGCCAATCCGCCGATCAGTCCCGCAACCGACAGAATGCCGAAACCGAGCAGAAACGCCACGCGGATCGAATCCGCGAAGGCGCGCTGATCTTCGATATCGCGCCCGACGATCAGGCGGACTTCAGGGCCGAGTTCGACCGGAATGGCGACGGCGAGATGCGCGTGCGCGTTGCCCGCTTCACCTGCCGGTTGATAGTTGAATACGCCGCCGCGTGCGTTTTCGACCAGTTCCGGCGGTATGCGGTTCAGGTTGCCCGCGATCTTCACGCCGTTCTCATCGGAGAGATAATAAAGCCCGGCGCCCTGCAGTCGTGACATCGCGCTGACCGTCTCGGCAAGCTTCGGCCGGCCACCGGCTTTCATCTCCGACGCCATGATCCGGGCTTCGGCCGTCAGCACGCCGAGGACTTGATTGGTCAGGAGATTATTGGTCTGCCAGAACAGGAATCCGACGACGATGGCGGCGGCGAGAAGGAAAAAAGCAACCGCCGCCGCGCTCAATCCGAATGCCGTTGTCGACGCCGCCTTTGCGACGCGTTCAAGTCGGGCCGTCACGGATCGTATATCCTGCGCCCCGGACCGTATGCAGCAGCGGCTTGTCGAAATTCTTGTCGATCTTGGCGCGCAGCCGCGAGACATGCACGTCGATGACATTCGTTTGCGGATCGAAGTGATAGTCCCAGACATGCTCGAGCAGCATCGTGCGCGTAACGACCTGCCCCGCATGCTGCATCAGATATTCGAGCAGGCGATATTCGCGCGGCTGCAGAAGAATGTGCTCGCCGCTGCGCGTCACGCGATGGGACAGTCTGTCGAGGACAAGATCGCCGACCGAGATGCGCGTCTGCTGCTCTTCCGGTGCCGTGCGCCGTCCAAGCGCCTCGACGCGCGCCAGCAATTCGGAATAGGCGTAGGGCTTCGTTAGATAATCGTCGCCACCAGCGCGCAGACCTTTGACGCGATCGTCGACTTCGCCAAGCGCTGAAAGAATGAGAACCGGCGTGCGGTTGCCCTCGGCGCGCAGAGACTTGATGACCGAAAGCCCGTCGAGAAGCGGCAGCATGCGGTCGACGATCAGAACGTCGTAGGCGCCGTCCGTCGCAAGCGCCAATCCCGCTTCGCCGTCACCGGCGAGGTCGGCTGTGTGCCCATTCTCTTTCAAAGACTTCTGAAGGAACTGCGCCGTTTCCCTGTCGTCTTCGATTACGAGCACGCGCATGGCGTTTTTCTGATCCTGGCCGTCTCTCGAACTACTGTTTAGCTGGACGGCGTCCAAACGTCGAGGCAGCCCCGTCGTGTGGTTGACGGGGCTGCCCGAGCTTGCCATGGCGTTAACCTCAGCCCTTCTTGGTGGACAGCTGAACGGCCACAAACCGTTTCTGATCGGACGATTTGATGTGCAGCAGCACGGCTTTGCGCTGCAGACCCTGGGCTTTCTTCACCCCGGCCGACACATCGTCAGGCGTCTTAACGGTTTCGCCCGAGACCTCGAGGATCACGTCCCCGGCCTTGAGCCCCTTCTCGGCGGCGTCCGATGAAGGATCGACCTCGGCGATGACGACACCTTCCTGGTTCGAGCCGGAGCGCGCCGGCATCAGCGTCACGCCAAGCTGACTCAGCTCCGTCTGCGCAGGCTTGCTGTCTTCCTTGTTGCTGTTGTTGTCGTTCTGGTCGTTGTCGCCGCTCAACAAAGCTTCAGCGTTCTTCGGGAAGAGACCGAGTTTGACGTTGATCACCTTCTCGGCGTTGTTGCGCCACACCTTGATGTTGACGGGCGAGTCCGGAGACAGCTCCGCGATCTTGCGTGCCAGGTCACGGCTATCGGCGACCTTGGAATCGTTGACCTGCAGGATCGCATCCTGCGTCTTGATGCCGGCAGCCGCGGCCGGGCCGTTCGCAGTGACTTCGCTGACCAGCGCGCCGTGTGCCTCGTTCAGGCCAAGGCTCGAAGCCGTATCTTCATCGACGTTCTGAATCTTGACGCCGAGCCAGCCGCGCTTGACCGTTCCGGTCGCCTTGAGCTGGGTCACGACCTCAGACACCGTCTTGGCAGGAATGTCGAACGCGATGCCGACGTTGCCGCCCGACGGAGAGAAGATCGCCGTGTTGACGCCGATAACGTCGCCATCGAGGTTGAAGGTCGGACCGCCCGAGTTGCCGCGGTTCACGGCAGCGTCGATCTGCATGTAGTCATACGGTCCCGATCCGATATCGCGTGCCAGTGCCGACACGATACCGGCCGTCACCGTACCGCCAAGACCGAAGGGATTGCCGACCGCCAGTGCCCAATCGCCGACGCGCGGCGCCTTGGTCGAGAACTTCACAGCCGGAAACGTCTTTGTGCTGTCGATTTTGAGCAGCGCAACGTCGGTCCGCTGATCAGCGCCGACGAGCTTCGCTTCATACTTCGTATCATCGTTATCGAAGGTAATGACAATCTTCGTCGCGCCATCGATCACGTGATTATTCGTCACGACATAGCCGTCGGGCGAGATGACAAATCCCGAGCCCTGGCCTTGAACGATCTTCGGACGCTCTTCCTGCTGACCGAAATCCTTCGGCAGATTCTTGAAGAAATCGTGCAGCGGATGATCCGGAGGGAGGTCGGGCATGTTGAAGTTGCCGCCGCCACGCTTGTCGAATTTATCGTTCTTCTTGTTCTCAGCCAATTTCGAGGCGCCGCCGTCATTGACGACCGACACCGAGACGACCGCTGGCTTCACGCGCTCGATGAGATCCGCGAAGGACAGCGGAGCGCGGCCCATCGGCGTTTCGATGGTTTGGGCGGCATTGGTGTCGGCCCGGACCGTGTAGGACGGAATGAAATAGCCAAATCCTGCCGTTGCGACGGCGGCGAGCGCCACAAAAGACGGAGCAATTTTCGTAATACGAGAGGTAGCAATCTTTGGCGCGCGATTGGGGAACAGCATCCCTTGGGTCTCCAAACTGAAATGGCCCTTGTAGGCTTGGCGATTACAGGTAATGGAGCGGGGATTACCGCAGGATGTCAGTCACGTTAACAGTTGGTAATCTGCATCCAGCCAGGGAAGCCATCCGCTGCGAGCGCCGACAGTACGAGAGGATCGCGCTCGCTAGCTTTGGTCGCCGGAAAGGATTTTCGAGAGCTTGGCTTTCTCGTCTTCCGAAAGCGCGGCACTTGGAGCAGCCTTCGGTCTCGCCGCTGCCCGTGCCGCCAACGTGAGCCCCGCGATGAACACCAGAATGGGCGTCAGCCAGAGCAGCAGCGTCGATAACTGGAAGCGCGGCCGCAACAACACGAATTCGCCGTAGCGAGCGACGACGTAATCGATGACTTGCGCGTCGCTATCTTGAGCCACGAGGCGTTCGCGCACGAGACGGCGCAAATCCGCTGCGAGCGGAGCATCGCTGTCATCGATCGATTCATTCTGGCAGACAAGGCAGCGCAACTCGGACGAAATCGTTCGCGCCCGCTTTTCCAGCGCGGGATCGGACAGCATTTCACCAGGTTGAACGGCGAGCACGCCCGCAGCGTTGGCGACAAGCGCCATCGCAAAAATCGCAACTGTAAATAGCCGCCGCATCGCGCGTTACTCCGCTGGAACGGCAATCGCACGCCGTCCGCGACCCGCCGGAACGCCGATCCGCAGCCGCCGGTCGGAAAGCGAAATGCCGCCGCCGAGGAACATGATCAGCGTGCCGAGCCAGATGAAGCGCACCAGCGGATTGAAATACGCGCGAACCGCGTAACCTCCATCCGGCTGTGAATCGCCGATGACGAGATAGAGATCGCCGCGCCAGGACGCGTGGATGCCAGCTTCCGTCGTCGGCTGCGGCGGAGCATCGTAGAGCCGCTTCGACGGACGCAAACGTCCGATCGATGCGCCGCTGCGCGCAACATCGAAGTCGGCGAAGTCTTCGCGATAGTTCGGCCCGCGTCCGCTTTCAAAGCCTGCGAACTTCACGTCATAGCCAGCCACTGAAAGTGTCTGGCCGGGCTTCATAACGAGGATGTGTTCTTCGCGGTAGGCGCTCGTCGCGATAATGCCGACGACAAGCATGCCGACGCCGAAATGCGCGAGCAGCGTTCCGTAGGCGGACCGCGGAAGGTTACGAGCGCGGCGGATACTTTCCGAAACGGGCGCCTGAGCAAGCTTGATGCGGCTCGCCCATTCCGCAATCGCGCCCATCATCACATAAACGCCGAGACCAATGCCGAACGGCGCCAGCCACGGGCCGCGATGGCCCACGGCATAGGTGGCGACGATCGCGATGATCGCGGCCAGCACGGCGAAAGCCAAACGCTGCATGACACCTGCGAGATCGCCGCGCTTCCACGCGAGCATCGGACCGATCGGAAGCGCCAGCAGCAACGGAATCATTAGCGGACCGAACGTCGAATCAAAGAACGGCGGACCCACCGAAATTTTCTCGCCCGTCAGACCTTCGAGCGCCATCGGATAAAGCGTGCCGACGAGAACAGTCGCGGTCGCGGTAACAAGCAGCAGGTTGTTCAAAACGAGGCTGCCCTCGCGGCTGATCGGCTGGAAGATGCCACCGGTCTGCATCTCGCTTGCGCGCAGCGCAAACAAGGCGAGCCCGCCGCCCGTGAACAAAATCAGGATGGCGAGAATGAACACGCCGCGCGCCGGATCGACCGCGAACGAATGCACCGACGTCAGCACTCCGGAGCGCACGATGAACGTCCCCATCAGCGACAGCGAGAACGTCAGAATTGCGAGTAGCACCGTCCACACCTTCAGTGCTTCGCGCTTTTCCATCACGAGCGCGGAATGCAGCAGCGCGGTCCCGGCGAGCCAGGGCATGAACGAGGCGTTCTCGACCGGGTCCCAGAACCACCAGCCGCCCCAGCCGAGTTCGTAGTACGCCCACCACGACCCCATCGAAATGCCGATCGTCAGAAACATCCACGCAGCGAGCGTCCACGGCCTGACCCAGCGCGCCCATGCGGCGTCGATGCGGCCTTCGATCAGCGCGGCAATGGCAAACGAAAACGCGATCGAGAAGCCGACGTAGCCGGTGTAGAGAAACGGCGGATGAAACGCCAACGCAGGGTCTTGCAGGATCGGATTCAATCCGCGCCCATCGGATGGCGCCGGAACGAGACGCAGAAACGGATTCGACGTCAGAATCGAGAACAGCAGAAACGCGACGGCGATCGATGCCTGCACTGAAAGAACGCGTGCGCGCAAGGTCGGCGGAAGGTTGGTGCCGAACAGCGCGACGGCAGCGCCGAACAGGGCCAGGATCAGCACCCACAGCAGCATCGAGCCTTCGTGATTGCCCCAGACGCCGGCCATTTTGTAGATCAGTGGCTTCGTCGAATGCGAGTTCTCCGCGACGTTCGCGACCGAGAAGTCCGACGTTACATAAGCGTGCATCAACGCGACGAAGGCGATCGCAAGCAGGATGAACTGCGAGACGGCGGCAGGCTCGGCGACGCGCATCATGCGCTCGTCTTTGAGAGATGCGCCGGCCATCGGCAGGACGACCTGCACCACGGCGACGAGCAGCGCCAGGATCAATGCGAAGTGTCCGAACTCGATGATCACGGCATGGCCTCCTTAAGGCGTCTCGGTTTTGGCACCCGAGGGATGCGCGCCCGAACCAAGTTTCACGCCCCTTTCTTCCAGAGCGTTCGCGACCTCTCGCGGCATGTAATTCTCGTCGTGCTTGGCGAGCACGCTGTCGGCCTTGAAGTCGCCGTCGCCATCGAGCACGCCCTCGGCGACGACGCCCTGTCCTTCCCGGAATAGATCGGGCAGAACGCCGGTGAATGTCACGGGAATTTCCTTTAAGGTGTCGGTCACCTTGAATTTGATCGTAGTTCCCTCGCGCACGACCGAGCCGTTTTCAACGAGACCGCCGAGCCTGATGCGCTGGCCGCTGGGCACGCCCTTTTCGGCGATGTCGCTCGGCGTATGGAAGAAGACGACGCTATCCTTCAATGCGAAGAGCACGAGGATCAGCGCGACCGCGAGCGTCGCAACGCCGCCACCGATCAGAACGCCGCGCTTTTGTTTCCGTGTCATTCGATCCCCGCTTCCATCGCGCTTCAACCTCCAAGCCCGAGCTCACGCGCGAGATCATCGACGCGCGCCAAGCCGACCTGATCGTTTTTGAGATTGGTTCGCGCATCTGACAGGGCCTTCACCGCGTCGTCCTGTCGACCGAGAACCTGATAGGCGCGAATGAGCTTCAGCCAGCCTGCCGCGTCCGTGCCGTCGGTTTTGAGGCGCGCCGCTAGCCCATCGACCATTTGCGTGATGAAGGCTTGGCGCTGCTCCGGTGTCATCGACATGATTGCCGACGGCGATCCCTCTGGAGGCCGCGGCATGGACGTGTCGCCAGCGTCTTTCTTCGGCAGCATTAGCACCGAAGGCGGCTTGCCGTCTGCGGGTGTCAGATTGGCGAGACGCGCTTCGAGCATTTGCCGCCAGGGCGCCTCGGTCGGCGCCTCCTCGATCAGCTTGCGATAGTCGGCTGCGGCTTCCGCCAGCTTGCCGTCCTGCTCCTTTGCGAGCGCCAGCCAGATGCGAGGCTCTTTTCTCTCAGGAGCAATCACCAGCAGACGTTCGAGCGTCTTGCGCGCGTCTTCCGGAATGACGCCGTTCTCAAGGCGAATTCGTGCGTTCGCGAAGCCTTGTAGCCGGTCCGGAGATTCGCCGACGATGCGGATTGCGTTGGCATAGGCGTTCGCCGCGTCGGCATAGCGACCCATCGCGTAATAGACCGGCGCGATCACGCCCCAGCCCGTACCGTCCTCGGGATGCGCACGAAGCCGCTCCTCGACCTTGGCGACGAGATCGTTCGGGTTGTTGGAGTTCTCTCGTTGCGCGAGCCGCGTGCTCAACGGATCGCCCGGCATTCCCGGTGCTCCGTACGCGAGATAAAGCCCGAGGCTGACGATCGGCAGCGCGATTGACGTCAGGATCGACGCGTAGGCGGCAAAACTCGCCCGCTTAGGAAGCTCAGCCGTATCGATCCGGTCTTTGTCTGCGGTCGAGCGAAGCAGCCGCCGCGCGATTTCGGAACGGGCGCTTTCCGCTTCTTCCGACGCAAGAGTGCCGCTTGCCTCATCGGCTGCGACTTCCTTGAGCTGATCCTTGTAGACCGCGATATCGGCGGCCGCCGTGACGGCGTCCGGGTCCTCGACCGTTTTCGGCGAAGCTCTGAGCAGCGGGCGCGTGATGACAAGCGTCACCACCGCCACAAGACAGGCCACTAGGATCCAGAAAACCATCGCCGCGCGTTCCTCGACTTTAGAAACGGAATAGGATCGCGGCGGCGGGCAGGCAAGCCAGCACTGCCCGTTTCAGCGCTTCTGTCGCGGATGTGACTTAACCTCGATGGCGGCCACAGCGCACTTCTGCAGCGCACGCGGCGTCATCAGCCGACGCCTTGCCACGTCCCATCCTGACCCCGGCAGGCCGTGCCGCGCATCTGTTGCGGCCGTCCGTCGACGTAGACGGTATGCGTGTAGTCGCGGCAGTCGGCGACGCCGCGCTTGTAAGGACGGCTCGGAACAACCTCGCCGTAATGGCCGGTGTCGGGATCACGCCACTGGCGCGAAACGCCGGACTGTCCGCGCTCGAGCGCATCGAACTCCGCTTCCTCGGCAAGACGCCGGTCGCGTTCGTCGAGATTCTTGCCGATCTGGCTGCCGACGATACCGCCGACGACGGCGCCCGCGACAGTCGCGGCGACGTTGCCGCTGCCCTTGCCGAACTGATTGCCGACGAGCCCGCCGGCGACGCTGCCGAGAACGAGCCCCGTATTCTGATTATCTATGCCGCCCTGGCCATTGCTGCACCCGGCCAGCATGGCGACCGCCATCAGCGGAATCGAAAAGCGCACGACGCGCATGGCGAACCTCGTTCCCGTTTTCCCTCGCGCCATGCCCGTTGGGGCGACCCGATCCGGCGCGTGTCCCTTATGTTGGCTAGACCGATATTGTGCGCGCGACAAGGCAGAAATCCACCACAATTCGGGCGAACAAACGACACTTGTCGATGATGCCGCCCGGCAACACACGAACCGAGCACAAATAGCGGAACAACAGCCCTCTAGGCCGCCGGAAGCTCTAGAATGGCTTTGAGACCCCCATGCTCGGAGGCGTCCAACGCCAGGCTCCCCCGGTATGACGTGGCAAGATCGCTGACGATCGACAGGCCAAGTCCCGAGCCGGGTTTGGTCTCATCGAGGCGCAGGCCGCGCTTGCCGATCTTGGCGCGTTGCTCGGCCGAAAGACCAGGACCGTCATCCTCGATCGTGATTCTGAGCCGCTTCCGCCGAGGCGCACTCGCCGGGGCATCAACGGTCGCCGCCAGATAAGCGTGGGCTTTGCCCCACTTGCAGGCATTGTCGAGCAGATTGCCGAGCATCTCCTCGAGATCCTGCTTCTCGCCCTGGAATTGCGCGCCCGGCTGCACGGAGAAGGAAATCGCGATGCCTTTTTCGCCGTGAATACGTTCGATCGCGCGCACCAGTGGATCGACCGTGGTGTCGACCGGCGTGACACGGCCGATAGCCCCCGCCCGCGCGGCCATCCGCGCCCGGTCGAGATAATGGCTGATCTGATCGCGCATCAATTGCGCCTGCTCGGCGACCTTATCGCCAAGCTTCGAGCGGTCATCGCGCGCCTCGTTCGTGATCACAGCAAGCGGCGTCTTCAGCGCGTGCGCCAGATTACCGACCTGCGTTCGGGCACGTTCGATGATGTCCTGATTGGAATCGATGAGCGCGTTGAGCTCGGTCTGCAGCGGTTCGATCTCGGCCGGAAGCTGCCCCTCGAGACGTTCAACCTCGCCGGACCGGATGCTCGCCAGTCCGCGCTCGATGCGGCGCAACGGCAGAAGCCCGAAGCGCACCTGAAACACCGTCGCCGCCAGAAGCCCGATACCGACCAGCGCCAGCGCGCTCGTCAGACGGGTGCGGAATTTCTTCACCGTCGCTTCGAACCAATCGAGCGGGCCAGCGACGATGATCGAGTATTTCGTGTTCTCGGGGTCATGCCCCGGAGAATCGATAAATTCGAGAATGCGGATTGTGGAATTCGTCGGTCCTGGGACATTCATCCAGCGCGTGCCGGACGTGTCGGTCGGAAATCTGCGCTCATAGGGAGAGGGAAGCACGGCGGTCGCGAGCGAGGGAGAAACCAGCGTCCGTCCTGGTGCACCGTCGATCGGACGGATCTGCCAGTACCAGCCGGACTGCGTTACTTCGAACAGCGGCTCATAAAGGTTCGGCGGAATGACGGGAACATCGCCGCTCGTGCCCATGCTGTCGACGGTGATCTGCGTCAGCAGTTTCCGGAGCTGCGCGTCGAAGCTCAGCTGCACGTCATCGCGATACAGCGAATAGATGATGTAACCCGCAAGCGGCAGCGCCAGCAGCGTCCATGCCGCCGAGGTCGCGAACAGCCGCAACGCAAGCGAGTTAAGCCTCATCGGGTCCTTGGCTCATGCGATAGCCGAGACCACGGACGGTCTGGATGACGTCGCCCGGGATTTTTTTTCGCAAGCGGCCGATGAAGACCTCGATGGTGTTCGAATCCCGGTCGAAATCCTGATCGTAAAGATGCTCGACCAGTTCCGTCCGCGAGACGACGCGGCCGTTGTGATGCATCAGATAGGCGAGCAAGCGGAATTCGTGCGACGTCAGCTTGACGGGAAGTCCGTCGCACGTCACCCGCGCCGACTTGGTATCGAGGCGGATCGGTCCGCATTCAATTTCGGATTTGACATGACCCGAGGCGCGCCGGATCTGGGCCCGGACACGGGCGAGCAGTTCTTCCATATGGAAGGGCTTCGCGAGATAGTCGTCGGCCCCCGCATCCATGCCGGTGACCTTGTCGCTCCAGCGGTCGCGGGCGGTCAGCAGGATAACCGGCATCTTGCGGTCGCTGCGGCGCCATTGTTCGAGAATTGAAATGCCGTCGATCTTCGGCAGGCCAATGTCCAAAATCACCACATCGTAGGGTTCGGTATCGCCGAGGAAATAACCCTCTTCCCCGTCAGCGGCGGTATCGACGGCAAATCCCGCATCCGCGAGCGCCGCTGCCAGCTGGCGATTGAGATCCTTGTCATCCTCAACGACGAGCGCGCGCACGCTGATCCACTCCCCTCAATCCCGAATCCGCAAGTTGTAGGGGTGTTGGAGCAAATTCGCTACCCCGGCAACCGCTACTCTTCACCGGACTTTCGCAGTGATGATGGTGGTTCGGAGTTGCCCCGTCGGTCCGCGGACGACAATGCGATAGAAATATCCGTCGGGGGAGCGACACAGGGTGGTTTTTACCAGTTCGCCGATCCCGTCGGCGGCGAGCGATTGCGAGACTTCCTGGACGGTTATGAGATTTTCCCGCCGGACGATCTGCCCGGCCATGCCCCAGTCGGTCAGGCAGTCTTCCGCGCGCGCGGCGCCGGGCAGCACCATCGCCGCCGCAGCCGTCACCGCTACTGCACCCATAAATCCGGTCATACGCATGTCTTCCCGACGTTCGACCGCATTTAAAGGTATCTCGTTGAACGGTCCATGAACGTCATGGACCGCGACGACGTGCCGGCCCGTACCGTTAATTTTTCCGCAGGACGAGCGGCGTGTCGGCCTTGAGGCGTCCGTAAATGGCCAGGGCCGTGCCAAAGAGCCCCGCGAGGGCCTGCGCGGCGGTCATCACCTGATCGCCGAAGCTCGTGATCAGATCCGCCGGTAGAACGATACCGACGGCCGGACCGAGAACCGGAATGACGGTCGCGGCCGCAGTAATCAGCGTACCCCACATCGTCTTTGAGTTCAGCCACCATTTGCTGTCGTCGCTGCTTGAAATTTCTGTCTTCGACTTTTCACCCATCTTGCTTTCTCCTTTTGCGATTTGCTGGGGCTCGAGCAGCCCCCTGTTCGTGGCGTCGGCCGCCGCCCACGCGCGCGCCAGCGCCAGCGTTGCGTCGACCCGCTTCAGCCAGCCGCGCCCGAAGCGCCAGAAATGCGGAAGCGCGCGGTAGCGTGCGCGCCGTGTCTCGGCATAATCGTCGAGCAGATCGGCGAGGCTTTTGGCGCCCATCGCCGCGAGCGTCTCGGGACCGATTTCACCATCGACTGTGACGCCGGCGACGCCCTGCAGCATCCGGATCGCGGCGCCGACGCCGTGGTTCACAGCGGCATCGAAATGCATCAGCGCCAACGGCGCGGTGAAAACCGGACACGACGCCGGATCAAAGTAGCGTTGCCGGTAAATTGCGGTGACGGTCGCATCGGGGATGCGCTTCAGCTCCGCGATCAGCCGTGCGCGCGTTCCGTCCTCGACGGTTTCTTTTCTGAATTTCGCATAGACCTCGAGCGTGATCCCGCGATTGGTCGGCCCTCCAGGATCGTAGGGATCATTCGAAAATCCGCCCTCCATCTCGAGCACGTGTGCGAGCGCTCTCGAAAAGATCGCGTCGTCGCCTTTACTCGCAGCCTCGACATTTTCTTTCGGCCAGCGAAGCCCGAGAAGCCGCGCCTTGTCGAAGCTCGCGACCGTCACCGCATCGCCCTGATTTCCGCCGAGCAGATAGAGCTTGCCGTTCGTATCGCTGAGCAGGAATCCGACGTGCCCGGCGTTCGGATCGTCGCCGCGCGACAGCACCGCAACGGCACCGAAGCGCGCATCATCGAGCCGATCGCCCCAATCGAGATACGACCGTGCGAGCAGCGATCCCGTCCCCGCATAACCGGCGCGCTTCAGCATGGCGCCGAGGAACGCGGCGCACCACGGCGTCGCTTCCGTTTCGACGTTCGTATCGCCAGCATCCCGGAAATAGCGCAGGATTTCGGGCGCATCCTCCTTGCCTGGAATTTCGCGCACGCCGAATTCGGCCCACGCGGCTTGAAGCCACGGCGGCTGATCCATGTTTTGCCTCTGAGACTATGTTGCCGGAAAATTTGAGCGCACGCTCAACGTGTTGGAGACCAGTGCGAAGCGTGACCGTGCCAGCCCCGCGATTATTGCGTCATCACCTCTGCATCACGCTCAATTCGCCACCCCCACCCCTAACCCGTCCCCGCAAGGGGAAGGGGAAGTAAGCGCGCAGATCGCGTGCGCTCTCGTCCTTGCAAGAAGGAGAAGAACAGAGCAACGAATGTTCCCATGCGCTGCTTCCCTTCGACAGCGAGAAGGCCAGATTGAATCGCAACGACATTGCTTCACTTCTCCCCTCCCCTTGACGGGGAGGGGTCGGGGGTGGGGTGAAGGGCCAAGCGTATCTGCGCGATAAATCGTGACAACGTCACACCACCGCCGCGCGCGGAGCGCCCCTGCCGAACAGCATGTTGGTCTGATAGACCCTCACCGAAACCGCCGGCTGCAAGCTGCCAAAGTCGGCGATCTGCTCGGCGCTTGTGTAGACGGCGTTCGCCACCGCCACGGAGATCGTGCGCTTGACCGTCTCGCCGTCGAGAATATCGACCTCATACGTTTCGCTGTCTTCTCCGAGCGGCACCTCGGGAAGCTCCCAGTTGTCGCCACCCGTCCGCGTACGGCGTATCCACGAGATGTTGAGATCGCTCGCCGCACGCACGCCCTTGATATGCACGGGCGACAACGGCCGTCGGCCAAGTCCTTGATACGCGAACGGCGACGTCGCGTAGGACGGATCTCCGATGTCGCGATTGCCCGGACCATACCGCCAGTTGAGCGCCAGCTTGAAATCGCTGTCCTGCAGCGGAACCCGGCTCACGGCACCATCGAGCATGACGAACGGCGCACCCGCAGCGAGCACATCGCTCATCGCCCCTTCGGTTCCGAACTGACCACGCAGCAAGCGGCTCAGTTCATAAGTCTCCGCATCGACGAGCGTCGCATCGAGAAACTGAATGATCTCCCAATCGCCCGCCTCGTTCCGCACGGCCGCGAGGTTGGCGCCTGCGAGCGTCGCTAACAAATCCGCCGACGCGAGCGTGCCGTATGGCAGTCGCACACGCACGCGCGCCCGATTGTCGATCAACCCTTCCGGACCACTGAACAGCGGATCGAGCGTGGTCCCCAAAGTCGCCGGAGCACTCGCGAGCGCGCGCAACTGATACGCGGTCGTCTGCGGCGAGACGTAAAGCGTAACGCTGCCCGGCCACGGCTTTTGCATCGCCGCGACGTAACCGGACTGCGCATCGGCGGACATTGTCCACGACGGCAAATCCATCAGCATGACGGCCGGCGCTCCGATCTGCACGGGCGCTGGCTCGGTCGCTGTCCGCGACGGCACGTCGATCTGATCGTAGACATCAGGATCGATGCTGAGCGCCGCGATCTCGCGGACGCCGCGCTCCGTAACGTCGGTCAGCCGCAGCAATCGGCTGCATCCCGCAATATCGACCGAAACGACATCACCCGGTTCGAGCGCCAGCGTCGAAGGCGGCAAGCTGAACGACGCACGTTCGCGCGCCGCCCACGTCTCATACAGCCAGCTCTCGACGAGCGATCCCGCAAGCCCATCGTCAAGAACGATCGGCAGATCGGCTTCGGCGACACGTCCGCTGGCGCCCGTCAGCCGTCGCGCCTCGGCGACTGCTTGCTGATAAACGTCAGCGCTCGAAATGTACCGCACTTTGGCACACGCAGGCAGATCGGTTTCCTGCGCGCGCGTCACTTCATAAAGCGGATCGCCCGCGCTCTCTTCGACAAGGCCGTCCGCCCTCAGCGTCATCTCGGGCGAAGCGCGCCCGCGATGGCGAAAGACGATTTTGCCTCCGCTTTCGATACTGTCGAAGAAATACGCAAGGCTCAGCGGCTGCAGCGCATCGCGCACCGACATCGTATCGTCGAGCACGTAGCCCGGCACCGTTCCTGTCAGCCCTGACGCGTCGAAGTCCGCGAAGTCATTGTCCTTCATAATTTGCGCAACGAGGTCGCTGAGCGACGCGCTGCCCAGCCGTCCATTGAGCCAATGGCCGAGCATCCAGTTTCCGCCGTCGCCCCAATACGTCGTCGCATAGGGAAACGCCGGATACGGCCGCGCGTCCCAGCAATAGACGTGCATGCGGCTGAGATCGACCATGCGCGCGCCGGTGAGCTCCGACACCGGATTAAGGCCCGGAATATAGCCGCTCTTGGTCCAGTCGAATGCGTCGCGCAGCGCTTCGAGAAAACGCGTCTGCATGAAGTCGTCGCGAATGCCGCGCGAATAATAGGGCAGCATCGACTCCGAGCTTTTCGGATCGACGAACACGTTCGGCTGGTTGGCGCCCTTGTCGACGGCCGGACAGCCGACCTCCATGAACCAGAACGGCTTCGACTGCGGCACCCACGCCGTCGCCGTCGCGCTTTCGACGCCGCCCGGACGATTGTAGTGCGCGTTGCTCCACCATGAGCGGATGTCCTTGTAACGGAACACCCAAGGCTTCCCCGCGCCATCGGTGATCGGCGTGCGAACCTGCGCGTCGCGATCGGCTGCCGACGCATAATACCAGTCGAAGCCCTCGCCGCCCGCCACGTTCGATCGCAAGTACGCGCCATCATAAATCGACGTAGCGCCTGCGATGGCATCGAGATGATCGCGTCCGTCGCGCCAATCGGCGAGCGGCCAATAGACGTCGACGCCGATCGCATCGATATTCGCCGACGCCCACAATGGATCGAGATGGAAATAGACGTCGCCCGTTCCGTCGCCCGGCTGATGCCCGAAGTATTCCGACCAGTCGGCAGCATAAAGAACCTTCGTCGCCGCGCCGAGGATCGCCTTGACGTCGGCAGCGAGCGCGATCAGCACACTGACGAACGGATAAGCGTTCGCGCTGGAGCGCACGTGCGTCAGGCCGCGCAATTCCGTCCCGATGACGAACGCGTCGACACCGCCCGCGGCTTTCGCGAGATACGCTTGGTGCAAAACCATGCGCCGGTACGACCACTCGTTCGGTCCTGAGTAATGAACTGTGCTCCCCGACACCGAGAAGTCCGTGCGCGACGCTGAGCCAACGAACGACGCGATCTGACTCGCCGCAGTCGCAGTCTTGTCCGGCGTGCCTGAAACGCCAGGCGCCGGATGGCATGTGATGCGTCCACGCCAGGGATAAACGGGCTGGCTGCTGCCGCCGTAAGGATTGGCGAGCGTATTGCCCTCCGCAATGTCCATCAGAATGAACGGCGTCAGTGTCACGCTCAGTCCGCGCGCCTTGAGATCGGAGATCGCGGCAATCACAGTTTGATCGGAGGGCGTGCCGCCATAGGCTGCATTGCCGCCGCGCGAGCTGATCAGATGCGCGTTGTTTCGGTTTCGCCCCGCGACAGACCAGTTCAGCGGCGATGTCTTTTTATGCCGCGTCTCGACGCCGGGTTCGATCGTGCAGTTGCCGGCGCGCAAATCGGTTCCGAACCAGCTGACGATCAGCGACACGGACTTTGCATTGGGCAACGATGCTTCGAGCTGATCGACGGCCACCTGCCAGTCGGTCGGACCAATCAACTGGTGGACGTTCTCCGACTGCGAGATGCCGTCGTCGAACGTCTGATGTACCGGCTCCGTGGCATAGACAAACTCGCCGGAGCCCGGAATCATCACGACACCGCGAACGTCCTTCTCCGCGCTCGAAATACTGCGGAACACTTCGAATGAAAGCTGCGGCACGCGATTGCCGAATTCCGCAAGCGGCAGGCGCTCAAAAACGATATAGGCGACACCGCGATACGCTGGCGCATTCCCAGTTCCATCGCGCGCCGCGATGAGACTGTCCGGCTCTTGCGTCTCTGTGCCGGTGTGCAAGCGAAACGACGTGCGCGACAGATCGAGTTCCTGCTCGTCGGCCCAGATGCGCCCGATGCGCGTCACGACGCCCTCGCCGAGCGCCACCGCGAAATTCGCATAATAGCGATATTGCGTCAGCGTTGCGCCGCTACCCGAGCCGCCTTTGCCGCTGCCCGCCGACTCCGTCGTCTTGACGATCTCCTCTTCGAGATCGGTCGCCCAGATGATCTGACCGCCGACACGCGCGCGTCCATAAATGCGCGGCAACGGCGAACCTTCTGTCGACGCGGTCACGCGAAGATCGCTGAGGCGCGGGCCTTCGACGGCGCGGCCCTGCCCGGACGCCCCGAACAAAGCTGCATCGACATAAGCGCCTGCGAACGCGCCGACCTGCGATCCGATCGTCGCACCGGACAGCGCCACACCGAGGAAGCCCACCCCGGCGGGCAGCACGCTGCTGCCGACCGCAGCTCCGACAGCGGCCAGGGCAAGCGTCGCCATGTCTCAACATCCTTCGTTCAAATCTGGAAACCGGAACACGCCGGCCACGCGCCGTCGCCACCAGTGCGAGAACGACACCTCGCAGACCGGCGCGCCTTCCATCGCGTGGATCATCGTCGAAGCGCTGGCGACGATAGCCGCATGCTTCGCAACGACGCCTGCACGCAGCCGAAACACGACGACATCGCCCGGTGCGAGTTCCAGCGCTTCAATTCTTTCGAGATGCCGCGACGCGGCCGCGAGCATCGTTTCCTCGCCGCCGGCTTCCGCCCAGTCGCGACTGTAGGCGGGCGGCATCTCCGCATCCGACCCATAGACATCGCGCCACACCCCGCGCACGAGCCCGAGACAATCCGTTCCGATGCCCCGAACGCTCGCCTGATGATGATAGGGCGTGCCGATCCACAGGCGCGCCGCATCGACGATGCCTGCGCGCGTCGCTCTTGCTTGCATCGATCAGCTCCGGCGTCCGACCTGCGTCAGGAATTTGTTGCCCGGCATCGACGGAAAGCCGCGAAAATTGATCACGTTCGCAAAGCGCGCTTTGCATGTCTCGACGCGCTTATCGCAACCGGCGGTGACGCTGAAGTGATCGCCCACGGCAGGAATACCTTCGGCGTCCGTCCACAGCTCGATGGCATCGGCGCCTGCGAGCTTCGCATGCGATTTGACTTCGATCTTCAATCCGTCCGACGCGCCAGATGTGAACGTCAAAAGCCCGCGCGCGAAAAATCCGCTCGCGAAACTCCCGAGCCCCGACACCGTGAAGCGACGCGCCGAAGCCGCCGAAACAACTGTTCCCGTTCCGTGATAGACGGGCGACCAGAGATCGACCGTGCAGCGCGCGTCCCCGAGATCGGCATCGCAAGTCAGCTGCAAAAGTCGGCCCTTCGGCTGCTGCAGATAATGTGCGAGACCGCGCAACTCCGCCGCAAAGCTCGTTCCGCTGCGGCGGACTTCGCCGATGCTTCCCGAACGCATCAGAACGCGCTGACTTATATCGCTCCAGTTGACGCGATGGATTTCGACGCGCGCATCGTCATAGCGCCCCGCCGCGAGATCGGCGTCAGTCAAAGTCGCGGACGACAGCGCGCCCGAGACTTCTAGATTGTCGACGGCGAGGCCAAGGCCGTCCTTGATGTCGCTTGCGGTGAAGCCGCTCGCCGCCTCGTACGTCGTGCCGTCGAACGTCAACGTCTTGTCGTGATCGGTAAACCCCATCACGACGCCGTCGCGACGCGCGATGCGCCAGCACCAGCAGAGCGTGGTCGTTCCCGACGCGAGGTGCGCCGTGAACTCCGGAGAAAGCGCTTTCACAGACGCACCTCCACAATCGGAATGTTCGGAATGGCGCCCGACGTGAACCCGGAGAGATTGATTTCCAGCTTGTCGGTGTCGAAACGCACAGGCACGTCAAATTCAACCCCCGCCGTCACGTTTTGTCCCGCAGCCGGGACGTGCCCTGCGAGAAACGTCACGATACCGGTCGATGGGTTGACTGCGAAGTCCGTCCCGCTCACACGCTCGACACCCGCGACGGCTATGCGCACCGTATTCGCAACCGGCTTTTTGATATCGCGCGCCCAGGGAGCAAACGCAGTTCCATACGTTTTGCGCAGCTGAAACGCTGTCTTCGTTCCGTCGCCACTGCCGAGATCCTGATCAAGCGGCGACACGCTCCCATTCGGCGCGCACGATTTCCAATCCATCGGATCGCGCCAGCGAAACGCGTGTAGCCGGCCGCGCCGTTCCTCGAAGAACGCGATGATCTGATGCAGATCGTCGAGCGACTTGGCTCCGTAGCCCGCATTATAGCTGCGACGGCTGTCGGCCCAGCGGCTGTTGCGCTCTTCGTATCCGGAGCCCAGCACAACGACATCGGTGCGCCGTTCCGGCCCGCCCTGCGCATTGCGCGAGATAGCCGTCGGAAATCTGACGTCATGAAACGACATGAGATCACTTCTCTAGAGGTTGCGCTGACCATTCGCAGCGGCGCGTGCGATCATTGCCGCGATCTGCGTCTGCAAGCGGTTGAAGCTCGCCGCATCCGGCGTTGAAATATTGATCGTGATGTTCTGGCCGCCGCCGCCCGATGAGGCGACACCAAGACGTCCATCGGGGCCGCGCGTCAGCGGCATGATCGCTTCCGGACCTTTTTCTCCGGCGAGACCCGATGCGCCACCTGCGAGCGGAAATGTAATTGGGCTCGCGATGACACCGCCGCTCGCGAACGGAACCGGCGTTCCATTCTGAATGACGCCGCCTTTCGCAAACGGCATCGCACCGCTGATCACGCCCTGAAACATCGAGGCAAGCCCCATCGTCAGCGGCTGCAACGCCGCCTTCAATGCCAGATTGGAAATGTTCAGCGCCAGCGACTTGAAGACATCGCCGACGTTCTTGCCTTTGATGGCAATATCGCCAAACGCCGACGCAAGCCGATTTGAAAACTGCTGTCCAAGGCGGCTCGTTGTCGCCAGGCTCGTCTCAAGCTCGCTCGTATCGGCGATAATTTTGACGTTCCAAGTTTCGAGCTGTTGCTCGTCGCTCAACGGCATCGTTTCATGCCTCACTGTCTGGGTATTGCCGCATCAAGGCATCGAGCTGCACGCGCGTCGGCGCTGCACCTTCGCTCGAAGCTCCGAATTTTCCGCGCAGGATGGCCTGCAGTTCGCGTGGCGTGAGGGACCAGAAGACGGCGGGTGCAAGTCCGAGCACACCCAGTCCCGTTTCCATCACGAGGTCCCAGCGAAAGGGTCGCGCGCTTCCCCGCTCGCCTCCGCTGTTTTGTTTTGCACCTCAGCGTTTCCGCCGCCGAATGTCGCTGTCAGAAGACGCGCGACGATGTCGACGTAACCTGCCGCACCATCCTCGCACTTCATCGCTGCAACATCGGCATCGCTCGCACTGTGTCCCGCGCCTCTAAGCCCTGCCGCGATGACACGCACACAATCGCGCGCCGAGAGACGACCCGTCTCGAAGCGCGCGGCGAGCGCAAGCATGTCGCTATCACCGAACGCATCTTCGAGTTCGGCAAGCGCACCGAGCGTCAGCACGAGCTTGACAGTCGTACCATCCAGTCGCGCCTCGATCTCACCGCGATGTTTATTGGCCACGATCGTTCTTCCACTTCATTCGTCATCCTCGGCCGAGCGACAGCGAAAGCCGGGGATCCAGCACAAAAGTGCCGAAGGCTCGATACTGCGTCTTCGACAAGTTTTGTGCTTGATCCCCGAACGCACTCGCAAGCTCGTTGCGTTCGAGGATGACGAAAACGCTACGACGCCGCGAACGTCAGCGCGCCCGCGCTTTCGAGCGAAATGTCGAACGTCACTTCAGCATCGTGACGTCCGCTGAATTCCAACGCCGTGATCTGAAACGCGCCCTGGATCGTTCCGAAATCCGGAACGATGATCTGCCAGTCGCGGATCGTACCGTTGAACGCGTAATCGCGGATCGTCACATCGGACGCTCCGTCCTTGAACACGCCCGAGCCGGTAATGCGCGCCGACTTCACGCCCGCGCCCGTCAGAAGCTCGCGCCACTGCCCGGCGCTTTCGGTGTTGGTGATCTCAACCGTCTCCGCGCTGATCGAAAGACTGCGCGCGCGAAGCCCGGCGACCGTCACGTAAACGCCCGCGCCGGTCGTATCGACCTTCAGAAGAAGGTCCTTGCCTTTTTGTGCTGCCATGTTGGGGAACTCTTTTGTTTTGTGTCCGGCGACTCCGCTCCGCGAGCCGGACGCCGGGCACGGGCTTGGTGATCGAACTTCCGTCATCCTCGAACGCAACGAGCTTGCGAGTGCGTTCGGGGATCCAGCGCAAGACTAGTCGAAGACGCAATATTTCTTACGCCGCCTCGACTTCCGTGACGGCGCGAAAGCGTGCGATGCCGTGAAATGTTTCGCCGTCGCTGTCGCGGCGAGCTTCCGAAAACTCATGTCGCAAATTGATCAACCGATGCCCCGAAAGCGTCAGGTCCTGATCGTGCAATGCCGCCCGCGCAGCCGCGATCACTTGCTCCGCTTCCCGCCGGCCACGCGCCCGCGACCAGACGTGTAGCGTCACCAGATGCTCGAAGCCTTCATCGCTTCCCGTGGACCAATCGCGCTCGGACGATTGCCCAAACGTCACGAATGGAAACTCAGTGCGCGCCGGCGCGTCATCGTAAATGCGCGGACCGCCGAGCGCCGCTAGCGTCGACGCGTCACTCGTGAGTTTCTCGAAGATCGCCTTCTGAAGCGCAAAGCCTGCACTCGACATCATTTGCCTCGCGTGTGTTGATGCTGATCATCGTTTTGACTGCCGGAGCTTGCGCGCCTTTCGCCTTGAGCTTCCGCCTCGCGCTTGGCGATCGCATCGCGCACGAGCGCCAAGGCCCGCATGCGCGCCGCTGACGTCCCAATTCCACCGATACTGACGCTCATTTTCATAAGTCACGCTCCTCCACCGGACACTTCAACCACGCTCCCCGATCCTCGACATCGATCACACCGAGAATGTCGAAGATGCGAACACCCAAGCGAATGCGCATCTCAGGCCGGACGTCGGCGCGATGGCGGATCCAGACATCGTGCGTCGCTGTTCCCGCGACGCGATCGAGTGTGAAATTTTCGTCCGCGCTCCGCGACCAGATCGCGGCCCAGACTTCGGCAACGGGCATCCATTCCGTCGTCGAGCCTCCGGCGCCATCGCTCGTCCGCCCCGGCCGCTCGATGACGATGCGATGCCGGAGATCACCGGCTCTGACTGGCGCTTTCATAGCCGGATCGTTCGAAATGGATTGATGAGGTCGCTGACGGCATCTGGAATGCGCGCGCCGTCTTGCCCGATCTCGCGCGGATCGCGGTGCTCGTACCAGTGCGCGGTCAGCATCAGGATGGCGTGCTTCAGCGGCGCGGGAACGCTCGCCGCGCTATCGCCGAAACCCGCCGTCAAATCGATCTCGATGCCTTTTGCGGCACGTCCCGGCAGCGGCGGCACACTGTTGTTCCAGATGAGACGCGGCGGCCGCGATGCGAGATCGACGAGATAGCTTTGATCCGAAACGGTCGTCGCATTCCCGGACGCGTCGATGACGTGAACACTGCCGACGGAGCGTAACGGCGCCAGCGGCAGCTCGATCTCGCGCGACTTCGGCCAGCGATCGAGCGTGAATTTCCATGACTGCGTGATGAGCGCCAGCGACAGCGCCGTCTCGATGTGCAGCCGCGACGTCAGAACGAGGCTGCCGATCAGAATGTCTTCGGCATCGGTATCGATGCGCATGTGCGCCTTGGCTTCGGCAACCGTCACCGGTTCAACCGCTGGCGGGCTCGTCATCACGAGAGACATTGCATTTCCTTATTGATTGCGCCTGACGACTCCGCTGCGCGGAGCCGGCCGTCAGGCGCGGGCTTGTTGCACGAACAGAGCAACAGCAAACGCACTCGGCGGCCGGCTCGCGGAACGCGAGTCGCCGAGTGCAAACAAAAATGCGGGATCACCGTTTTGCGATGACCCCGCACACATTCCGCGCGGGCGGGAGGGAAACCCGCGAGGAATTGGGATGGACGTCATCCTCGAACGGCCGAGCCTGCGAAGCCGCATGCGCTCGGCCGAGGATGACGGGCGATGCTTACTCCGCGAACTTCAGGAGCTTGATCGCGTCGAAGTCCTGCACGCCGCCGCCGACACGCTTCGTCGTATAGAAGAGCACGTACGGCTTGGCGCTGTAGGGATCGCGCAGCACGCGAATACCGGCGCGATCGACGATCAGATAGCCGCGCGAGAAATCACCGAACGCGATCGACAGCGAATTGCTATCGATCGCGGGCATGTCCTCGCTTTCGGCGACGGGATAGCCCATCAGCGACGGCCACTCGCCAGGAGCATTCGCCGGCTGCCAGAGATAGTTGCCGTCGCCGTCTTTCAGCTT
>ERZ778027.2200-NODE-2200-length-25923-cov-4.429565_pt1 | contig 25923 bp, 19 predicted proteins | sample MGYA00375757_ERZ778027 | MGnify/ENA primary metagenome ERZ778027 (study PRJEB29350, sample SAMN05389817) | bioreactor metagenome | isolation source: Ammonium sulfate bioreactor | place: South Africa: University of Cape Town | collected 2014-02-18 ...
CTTCACGCCGAGGTCGGCGGCGATCGACGATAAAACAAAATGTCCTAAAATGCTGAGATACTCGCTTCTGGCCATCGCCGTTCTGATACCGTTGTCGGCTCATTCGCAGACGCAGCTCACCGCCTACGCCGACGCCGACGGCTACATCAATGTGAAGAAGCTGACATGCGGGCAGCTTGCCAACACCTTCCAGGAAGACGCCGATTTTCTCGGCATATGGTACAGCGGCTGGTATAACGGCCTGGCGAAGAAGTCATCGATCAATATCCCGCGCGTCAAAGAAAACATTCATCAGGTCATCGTCTACTGCAAGGCGAATCCGGCGAAGACGGTCATGCAGGCGATCGACGCGACGCTGAAGGCCGAGAAGCTGCGCAGCGCCAAATAATTGGCGGCGGCGCGCATCGCCCTCGTCGCGATCAAAAATGCAGCCGTCGGATCGCGTGGTCCGGCGGCCCCTCTGCGGCGCGATCTTTCCGCCAAATCGCGCAGAGATCATTGCGCCACATTGCGCTTCACACATCGAAACCCGACATGGCTTGTCGACGTATCGACGGATTCCGCATGTCGCGCGGCCGGCCGGTAGCGGCGGCAGTAGTTCGGGGCGCACAGATGTGAGCCGCCTTTCAGCACCTTTCGGGGAATATGGATGTCCGGCGTCATCGGGTCGAAGCTTGCCTGCTCCGGTCCGCCGCGCGGATTGACGGGCACGCAGCAGGCTTTGACCACGTCCTCCGGATGACGATTCGACCACCAGTCGGACGTCCACTCCCAGACATTGCCAATCATGTCGTGCAGCCCATACCCGTTCGCGGGGAAAGCCCGGACGGGAGACGTCCGCTCGAATGCGTCCGTTTTCAGATTCTCGAACGGGAACTCGCCCTGCCAGGTGTTCGCCATATGGCGTCCGTCTGGCGTGAACTCGTCGCCCCATGCGACCTCCACGCGATCGAATCCGCCGCGGGCGGCGTATTCCCACTCCGCTTCCGTCGGCAGTTCTTTACCCGCCCAGGCGGCGTACGCCGCCGCGTCCACATAAGCGATGTGGACGACTGGATGGTCGTCCAGCCTCTTGATTGAACTGCCGGGCCCGTATGGCCGACGCCAGTTCGCGCCGAACCGGAAATCCCACCACTGGCTCCAATCGCGCAACGCGATGGGATGGTTCGGGGGCGAAAAGACGAGAGAGCCCGCCTTCAACATCTCCGGCGGCGCGCCCGGATATTGCTTGGGGTCCGGGGCCAGTTCGGCGAAGGTGACATGCCCGGTCGCCTGCACGAATGCGCGGAACTGGGCGTTGGTGACGGGCGTCTCGTCCATCAGGAAGCTGTTCACCGTGACGCGGTGGACTGGCTTCTCCTCGGGATAGTGGGCGTCCGATCCCATGAAGAACGTGCCGCCTTCGACGAGCATCATCGTCGAGGCCAAGGGAGTCGCCGATGCCGGCGCAGATCGGCGCGAGCGTGCTTTGCTCATGACCGCGTCCGCGCAGGGCCGCTAGTCGCCCTGCGTGAAGAAGGCGTCGTCGTTGGGCAGCGGAGGCGCGCCCCGCGCCGAGGTCTGGACGGCGGCGAAGGCGTCCACCAGGAAAAGCGACTTCGCGCTTTCGCGGGCCAGCTCCTCGCAGCGCTTCTGCAGCTTCGCGACGATCTCGGGGTTCTTGTCCGCCAGATTGGTCGTCTCGGACGGATCGGCGGCGATATTGTAGAGCTCCAGCGCCGACGGCAGGGGCGTGCGCCAGATCAGCTTCCAGTCGCCCTCGCGCACGCCGCCGCGGAACGGCTCGATGTTGTAGACGACTTCCTTGCGCGGGGACGGCTTGTCCTCGCTGATGGAGGCCCAGACATCAAGGCCGTCGAGCGGCTTGCTCTTGACCGCAGTCGCGCCGGCCAGCTTGGCGAGGGTCGGGAACATGTCGACGACATGCATCACTTCCTTGCGCTCGCCCGGCTGGATGCGGCCTGGCCAGTTGGCGAGCGCAGCGACCCGCGTGCCGCCCTCGTAAAGCATTCCCTTGCCGCCGCGATACGGACCGTTGTCGGCCGGCAGCTTCAGATTGGAGACGTCCACGTCTCCGGACAGCATGGCCGTGCGGTTGCCGCCATTGTCGCTCATGAAGACGATCAGCGTGTTGTCGCGCATCTTTTTGTTATCGAGAGCCGCGACGACCTTGCCGATCTCGTCGTCCATCGCGGTGACCATGGCCGCATAGGCTCGTCGCGTCGGATCGGCGATGTCCTTATACTTGTCGAGATACTCCTGCGGAGCCTGATAGGGCGCGTGCGGGGCCGTGAAGGCGAGGTAGAGGAACAGCGGCGTCGCCGGATCATGTTTGTTGATCTGCGCGACCGCGTCCGCGCCCCACAGCTTGGTCACATAGCCGGTCTCGTCGAGAGGGCGGTTGTTCCGGAACCAGTCCTTCACATGGTCGGCCTGGTGCGTGAAGTAATCGACTTCTCCGACCATCGAACCATAGTGGTAGTCGAATCCGCGCTGCATGGGCCAGTATTTCCGGTCCGAATGACCGAGATGCCATTTGCCGACCATCACTGTCCGGTAGCCGGCCTCCTTGAGGGCTTGCGGTAGCAGCCGTTCGTCTGTCGGAAGGCCGTACTTGCTCGGGGTCGGGATGACCATGGTCTGAAGGCCGTAGCGGAACGGGTATCTCCCGGTGAGCAGAGCCGCCCGGGTCGGCGTGCACATCGGCTGTGCGTAGAACTGCTCGAGGCGCGCGCCGCCTTGCGCCAGCTTGTCGATGTTCGGCGTCTTGATGTCGGAGCCGTGGAAGCCAACATCCTTCCAGCCGAGGTCGTCCGCTACGATGTAGACGATGTTGGGGCGCGACGCCGGGGTCTGGCCGCTCGCGGAAGACGAGCCCATGGCGCCCGACGCCAGGCCGGCCAGAAGCAGAGTGCCCTGCAGAAGTTCACGGCGTTGCATTGATGCCCCCAGAAGAAGCGAGCGGCGCTCGCTGCGGCGGAGGTGTATGAGCGGCAAACCAACGCTGTCTTGCCTTTTTGCGCAAAGTCGGCAGTTGTCGTTCGACAAGCGATTTATCCGGCTTGTGCGCGCCTGGCGCGCGCCGCAGTCGCTGCTCATGCTGCCTGGACGGCGTTCATGACCGCAGCGCCCAGCGCCGACGTCATCGACCATCTGTTATCGTCGGGATGCGCCGCGGTCTCCGCCAGGACGCATGATGACGGCGGCTCGATCAGTTCGCGGCCTCCGCCGACTCCTGGGCGGACGGGTCCGTGGCGGCCCTGGCCTGGGCGTATGGCGCGGAGAAGGCTGAGGCCGTCCGCGGTGCGCCTCCGGCGCGAGATCGCGCTCCTGGGCGATCCAGCGGCCGGCGTTGAGGCCTTCCAGCGCCTCGCCGCGCTCGCCGGCGCGCGGCGGCATGGCGTCGTTCTCTCCGACGCCGAAGACAAAGGTCGGCCAGACCGCCGCCTATATCGAGCGGACGACGCGCCGCGCCGGCCCGCTCAAGCTGATCAATCGTGAATACAAGCTCCGCCGTCTCGCTGGCGAGGAGCTGCCGCCCTATCGGGAGTTCGCAGCGCAGCGGCTTCAGGAAGCGCCGGCGGCATGACCAACTGACGGCCTTCGTCTCGGCGCCCGTTTGCGGTGCTCGCGACAAGCCTTCTCGCGCTGCTCGCGAACTTCTGGGGTCCTGCTTCGCCAGAGCCCCAACGCCAAAAAGGCGAGGAAATCTGGCCGCGCTCTGCCGCATCCCCTCGCTGAGCCGCGCCAGTACATCCGTGGCCAAGCGTATGTCACGCGGACGAAACGCCTTCGCGCACGCCCCTATCAGCCATTGTCGGGTTGTTAGCCCACAGCCTCGCTGAAGCGCCGATCGCGAACCCATTTTGTAGCTTACCCGATTGCGCCGGCTCAGGCCGCCTCAGCGAACGCGCCGGGTAGCATTTCCTACGGGCTTCGATGCAACCCGAGCGGTGTCGGCGCGTTAGGAGGTCAACGCAGCGGATGCCGTCGATGCCCAACCTCAACGAAGATTGGCTTGTCCAAAACCATGGGCCGCTGGAGCGCCTGGAAGATGGCCTACTGACAGTCGCAGGCGATATCCGGATGCCTCTGGGCAATTTCCCTCGGCGTATGACAGTCGTGGCGCTTCCCGGCGGGCGGACGTTGATCTGGAGCGCTATCCCGTTGCGCGAACCGGAGATGCGGGAGATTGAGGCGCTAGGCGCGCCGGCGTTTCTTGTGGTCCCAGGGGTCGCCCATCGGCTCGATGTGAGAGCTTGGAAGAAGCGCTACCCTGACGCCAAGGTGGTCTGCGCACCGGGCGCCGCCCAGGCGGTACGTGAAGCCGTGGCGGTCGATGCGACGGCGAACGTGTTTGAAGATACCACCGTGCGCTTTGAACCGGCGCCGGGCGTCGAGGACAAGGAGGCCGTGATGATCGTGCGGCGCGACGGGCGGTCATCGCTGGTGCTCAACGATATTCTTGCTAACGTCCGCCACCCGAACGGCTTGGGCGCCACCATCATGGCTCGTCTTATGGGGTTCGGTGTTGATCGTCCGCGACTACCTTGGCTAGGGAAGTGGCTCTTCGTCAAAGATCGCGCGGCGCTCGCCGAGGGGGTCCGGAGCTGGGCCGCTGAGCCAAATCTGTGTCGGATCATTGTCAGTCACGGCGATGTGATCGACACGAATCCTCGCCAGATTTTACAAAGGATCGCCAAAGAACTCTCACCTGCCCGAGGATGAAAGCGCCCCCCGATCGCCGCCTTGCCGACGAATACGATGCAGCACAGGAAAGAGGGGAACTCGCCACTTCGAAAAATGGAACCTTGGACGTTCCAAAGGGGAACGCCCAGCGACCGTCGAAGACATCGACCTCTCTCGCAAAGACATCCATGAAGCCCGGCAGATCAGGGCCGAGGATGAGGCCTGGGTCGCGATGACCGATCTCCGAGCGACGACGATCGCTGGGGCGGCGGCTTATGCGGCCTATGCGTGCGAATACACGGGGCTTCGGGAGAACGGCACCGGCGGCATCCCCATGGCGCTGACAGTCTTGCGGGACATGCTCGCTCTCATGGCGGCGGGGGAGGCGCGGGCGGCTGCACACTTGCCCGACGCCACGCTTCTGGCCCTCGGGCAGAAGCTCGAGGCGGCATGGGCGAACGAACAAGCGGCTGCGGCGACGACCGTCAACGAGGAGGAGTCGACAACGGAGTACACGCCGGTTGATCTCGCCGTCATCGCCGCCGGCGAGATCGCCGACGCGATCCTGCTCCAGAAGGCGGCATCGCTGGCCGGCGCCAAGGTGAAGGCGCGCGCCGTTCTCTGGTGCTTTTCGCGCAACGTCGGCCACATGCTGTCTCAGGGCGAGTCGACCAGCGACAAGCTGGCCTATTCGCTGGCGCTCGACATGCTCGGCGACGACATCGCGGCGCCGGCGCCGGTGCCGACGCACATCGCTTCTGTCGCGATGCGGGCGGCCGAGGACGGCAAATGAGCGCCGCCCTCGCGCCAACCCAGATCAGGCGGCCCGTCGCACGCCGCTTGGGCGTCTCGCAGCGCCGTCGCATCGAAGACGCCATCGACCGGCTGATCGCGGTCCTGGACGCTCTGGACGCGCCCGGCGAGGACCTGGAGCCGGAGCCGGTCGGCGATGACGGCTTCGGCGACTGCGAGGTCGAGAGTTGGGGCTGAGGGCTTCGGCTGGCGGGAGCGGCCGCCTTCAGATGATATATTCCGCCCCAAAAGTACAATCACGCGCGCCCGGCTTGTATCGGGCGGCGATCGACAAAGGCAGCTTTCGCGCGCCAAGTGGCCATTTGAGCGAATGTTTCGGATTGGGAAGATGGTGGGGATAGCAGGATCATCGACCTGGATTTATTTTATAAAACAGATAGATAGGTGATTTTTCTGGCGGAAGGGGTGGGATTCGAACCCACGGTGGACTTGCGCCCACGGCGGTTTTCAAGACCGCTGCCTTAAACCACTCGGCCACCCTTCCGCATAGATAAATCAATCACTTAAGCTTTCGGCAGCGCGCCAGTTCTTCCCTTTGCCACCGATTTGCCACCCGAATTAGTTCTCATTCTGTAACCGCAGCGATTTTTCCATCACATCAGCCGCCTTATCGTGCTTGTTAGGGAACAAGTGGCCATAAACCGCAAGCGTGATCGCCGGCGACCCATGCCCGAGCCTGCGGCTGATAGTCAATGGATTTGCCCCGGAAAAGCGGAACGTTCCCTTCGGATGAAGGCGAACCCGATGACGAAGCAGCGACGGTTCACGAAGGAGTTTGAAGACGAGGCCATACGGCTGGCGGCGACCAGCGGGCGGTCGCAGCGCGAGATAGCGGAGGATCCGGGCATCGGTCCATCGACGCCGGCGCGCTGGGGCAGCCGCAACCGGGATCGTCTGGCGGAGTCGCCTGGCAAAGCGCCGCAGGCGGATTTGGCCGCTGAGGTGAAGCGCCTGCGGCGGGAGAACGAGATCCTCCGGCAGGAGCGTGACATCCGGAAGCGGGCGACTGCTTTTTTTCGCCCGGGAGGGAAATCGGCGAGGTTCCGGCTCATCGATCGGGCGAAGCAGGATTTCCCGGTCCACCGCCTCTGCCGCGCGCCCGGCGTCAGCCAGAGCGGCTATTTCTCCTGGAAGGATCGCCCAGCGAGTCGGCGCCAGCATGGCGACATGGTGCGGCAGGTCATCGCGGCTAGAGCGGGCAATCGTCCGACGGCTTATCGCCGGAGAAACGGGCCGCGATCCAGGCGATAGCGGCTGGAGCGGCGTCGCGCGCGATGAACGTATGCCCTACGGCTTCGAGGCTCTGATACGCGACCGCATTGCCATGTCGGCAGAGGCTCCGCGCGTAGGCCAACGTGACTTGCGGCCGCACCAACCCGTCGGCGCCGCCCTGCGCCAGAAAAACCGGAATGCTTCGCGGCAACGGCCCCGGAGTGTTCCTGGCCAAGAGCCGGCGCCATGGTTGGATGTCGGCGAACGTCTCTGTCTTTAGGAACGACCGACGCAGCGCCTCCGTCGGCGCGCGGCGCGAAAACAGATCGAACCAACGCTCGATGCACAGTCCGGCCAGGCGGTCGATGACGGGAACCGCATCCGGCGCGACCACCTTCGCAAGCGGCGCGCGATAGACGCGTGACCACGACCAGAGCGTCATCGCTGTGAGGTTGCGTCCGCCGTCGGTGTCGACGTCATCGTTGAGAAGAGTCGACAACTCTGTCGCCGGAGCGGCGGCGGCGACGCCGACGAGGCGCCATTCCGGGGCGTAACGCTTCGCGATCAGTCCGGCGAAGAGCGCGGCATGGCCGCCTTGCGAATGCCCCCAGACCGCGAAGCTGCGGCTGGCGAAGGAGTTCGGCAGCGCGGCGGCCGCCCTGACGGAGTCGAGCACGGACCGCCCCTCGCTGACGCCAACGAGATAGGGATGCGGTCCGGCGGTCCCCAATCCCGGATAGTCGGTTGCGGCGACGATGAAGCCGCGCGCCAGCATGTCGTCGAGCCCTTGCACGGAGGCGAAGAACACGCGCGCGAGCGACGGCGCGCACTGATCCTCGACTCCCGTCGTCGGGTGGGCCCAGGCGATGACGGGGCGTCCGCCGGGCGACGGCGGCGAGGTGGGAATCATGACCATCCCGGAGACTGCGGTCATCCGACCATCGAGCCCGCGGGAACGATAGAGCACGCGATAGCTGGAGGCGTTGGAGGGGCCGCCGGCGACGATCTCCGAACGGATCAACGACCCCGGCGGCCCATCAAGATCAGCCTGGCCGAATGTATAGAAATCGGTCTGCGCGAAGGCGACCGTCAACGGAAAGGCCGCCAGCGCCAGCCCCAGAGCGCCGGCGCGAAAAAACTCTCTCAAGCCGTTGTGTGTGATCCGGCGTGGAATAAGGACCCCGTTTTCGGGGTGATCGGCGTTCAATCGGGACCCCGCTGACAGTGTGATTCATGATGGCTTTCGACTTGGTCGGGGCCGTAATCGGGATGCTTGTGGTGGAGACGATTGCGAAGATTCGCCGTGCTTATTTTCAGCAGGGCAAGGCGATCAAGGCGATCTGCCGCGAACTTGGCGTCTCGCGGAAGGTCGTGAGGAAGGTGATCCGGACGAATGCGACGGAGTTCACTTACGAGCGCCAGCACCAGTCGCTGCCGAAGATCGGGCCGTGGCAGGAGCAACTCGACGAGTTGTTGACCGCGAACGCCAGTCGATCGACGCAGGAACGACTGACGCTGATCCGGATCTATGAGGAGTTACGCGGCCGCGGTTATGTCGGCGGCTATGATGCGATCCGGCGCTACGCCCGAGGATGGTCGAAGGAGCATGCGGCGTCTGCGGCGGACGCCTATGTGCCGCTCACCTTCGCGCCGGGCGAAGCGTATCAGTTCGACTGGAGCCACGAGATCGTCCTGATCGCTGGCGTCACCCCGACGGTGAAGGTGGCCCATGTCCGGCTCTGCCATAGCCGGATGATGTTTGCGCGCGCCTATCCTCGCGAGACGCAGGAGATGGTGTTTGACCCCCACGACCGGGCCTTCGCGTTCTTCAAGGGAGCCTGCGGGCGTGGCGTCTACGACAACATGAAGACCGCGGTGGAGACGATCTTCGTCGGCAAGGATCGCGTCTACAACCGGCGCTTCCTGCAGATGTGCGGGCATTATCTGGTCGAGCCGGTCGCCTGCACGCCAGCGTCGGGTTGGGAGAAGGGCCAAGTTGAGAACCAGGTTGGGTTGGTTCGTGAACGCTTCTTCGCGCCGCGGCTGCGGGTGAAGAGCTATGAGGAACTGAACGTCTGGCTGCTCGATAAATGCGTCGCTTACGCCAAGGCGCACAAGCATCCCGAGATCGCCGACAAGACCGTCTGGCAGGTGTTTGAGGAAGAGCGGCCAAAACTGGTTCCGGTTCCCGGCCGCTTCGACGGCTTCCATGCAGCGCCGGCCTCGGTGTCGAAGACCTGCCTCGTCCGCTTCGACAACAACAAATACTCCGTCGCCGCCAGCGCGGTGGGCCGTCCTGTCGAGGTCAGGGCCTACTCAGATCGCATCGTCATTCGTCAGGATGGCGTCGTCGTCGCCGAGCACGCTCGCGCCTTCGGCCGGGGCCAGACAATCTACGATCCCTGGCATTATGTGCCTGTCCTGGCGCGCAAACCTGGCGCTCTGCGCAATGGCGCGCCGTTTAAGGATTGGGTGCTGCCGGCGGCGATTGAGCGGGTGCGGCGCAAATTGCGCGGCTCCAACGACGGCGATCGTCAGATGGTCGCCATTCTCGCCGCGGTGCTGAGCGATGGTCTGGAGCCGGTGGAGGCCGCCTGCGCCGAAGCGCTGGAGCACGGCGTCCACGCCGCCAGCGTGATCATCAACATCCTGGCCCGCACGCGCGATCCGGCTCCGGTGATGACGATCGTCACGCCCGGCGCGCTCAAACTCCGCCATGCGCCGATCGCCGACTGCGCTCGTTACGACAGCCTGAGGAGGATGAACTGATGGAACGGACCGAACTGTTCGAGATCATGGGCGACCTGAAGCTCTTTGGCATGCGGGCGTCCTACGATGAGATCATGGCGACCGCGATCAAGCGCGAGCATGAGCCGCCGCGCATCGCTGGCGATCTGCTCAAAGCCGAGGTCAGCGAGAAGGAGGCGCGGTCGGTCAAATACCAACTCACCATCGCCAAGCTGCCGCTGGCCAAGGACATCGATGACTTCGACTTCGCCGATACGCCGATCAACGAGACGCTGGCGCGCGATCTCGCCAGCGGCAGATTCCTCGTTGAACAGCGCAACATCGTGCTGATCGGCGGAACCGGGACCGGCAAGACCCATCTCGCCATCGCGATCGCGCGGTCCTGCATCCGCAGCGGCGCCCGCGGCCGCTTCTTCAACGTCGTCGATCTCGTCAATCGGCTGGAGGCGGAGACGCGGCAGGGCAAGCAGGGCCGCATGGCCGATTATCTGACGCGCCTCGACTTCATCGTGCTCGATGAACTCGGTTACCTCCCGTTCGCCCAGGCCAGCGGCCAACTGCTCTTCCATCTCATCAGCAAGCTTTACGAGCGTACGTCAGTCATCGTCACGACGAACCTCGCTTTCGGCGAATGGCCCAGCGTCTTTGGCGACGCCAAAATGACCACAGCGCTGCTCGATCGCCTCACGCATCACTGCGAGATCGTCGAGACTGGCAACCAAAGCTGGCGATTCAAAAACCGCGGCTGAGCGCTCAACCCTTCTCACTTCACGAATCCGCATTCGCCCCGGCCGAGCAACCCAAACCAGCTCGGCCGGGCGAATGCTCGTCCTTAGCGCTCTACGCCAGAGAGGTCCTTATTCGGCGCAGATCTGGGGTCCCGATTCAGTGCCGTTTGACATTCTGCGAATCGTGGAATGGCCTCGTTGGCGCGCTCGACGACAAGGAAGGCGCGGCTGGAACAGCACAGGACAATGCGAAGCGGCTGCCGTTGCTCGCCTACCAGCTGGCTCGCGGCGTCGGGAGGAAGAGATCGGAAGCGGTCTCAAAGGACGGCATCCTTCCCAACAAGACCTGGAATGGCATTTTTTTGTTGTCCGGGGAGACGGCAATCGAGAGTTCCCACACCCGCGCAGGGTGGGAGCGGCGACTTGCCCGGATCAGGGTCCCGTCGCGGGCTCAGGGCGGCGTTTTCGACCAGCTCGAGTCCGGAGCTGGCCTGATACCCGCGTTTCAATCGCTGAAGGACAGCGTCGTCCAAACCATCTCGACAAACTATGGCGTCGCGTTCCCAGCGTTCGGAGAGGCGGTTTTTAAAGACTGGGATCACTGGGCCAGCAAAGCGAAGCACTTTTATGACGAATTTCAAAAACGGCAGGTCTCTGGCTGCGATGAGCTGCTGGTCAACCTTTGCCGCATCTTCGCGGTCGCTGCGAGCGGCGGCATGGTGGCGGCCGACCTCGGCCTTGGGCCGTGGAAGCGCGACGCGGCCCGGGGCGCCTGCGCTCGGCTATGGCAGGGAGTGCGAACGCGGCTCCAAAATCCTGATGGCGCCATGAAAGAGATTCGAAAGCTCCAGTCATGGGCCGCGACGCCAACCGCGTTTCCGATGGACAAACCCGGACAGGCGATCTCTCCCGTCGACGGCAAGCGCGTCATCGGCTTGGCGAAGCTCAACCGAGACTACGGCAAGTTCATCGCCGTCCCCACGAAAATCTTCGAAAGCGCATTTCCGAACCAGACCATCCGGGAGGACATGCTTAGCCGCCTGTTCGCGAGCGGCATCGCCTTGCCCGGCTTCGCTCCCGGCAAACGCGTCCGCCAGATACAGACGGGATCCCGGCGCGACTACTACTACTGCTTCAACAAGCGCCGTCTGCAGGTCTGGCGGACCGACTAGCCAATGGAGCGGCGGGCCGTTTGCCCGTCGCTCCGCGCATCGCACGCAGCCGATAGGGCAAGCACTAGGGCGCAATCTTCAAGATAACAATTATATAAGATATTTCAGTTGATTAGCCGGAAGGCGTGGCGGACAGGGCGGGATTCGAACCCGCGATACGGTTCCCCGTATACACACTTTCCAGGCGTGCGCCTTCAACCACTCGGCCACCTGTCCGTGGGCCGCGCTTATGGCCGCGCCGGCCCCGCAATGCAACCGTCTCGTGTTTTTTCGCGACCGGTCGGGCCTGTCGCTGTTGGCGAGAACTCCCGCCCGGCGTCGAGCGGCGGATAGGCTTGCCCGAACCCGCTACGCGACTCGGTGGTCGCTCAGGACCATTTCGCGGACGCCGCCGCCTACGACATGAACCGTCGTCAACGCAGCGGACGAACCGGGAGAATACGGGCATCGCGCCTTTCCTTTCGGCGTCAAAACAGCAGGCGCCCGGGTAGTTGCGCCGGTTTTGGTCGCGATGTTCCGGCCGCAGAACCCACATGTCGCGCGATTCTGTCCGCGACGATGCGGTTGCGCGCTGATTCCCGGCGCCAAGTCGCCGTTGTTGTTGGCGCGCTGCGCGTGCGGACCCGGCGGCGCGGGCGTCGCTTAGGCGCTTCCGATGGATCGCTCCATGTAGATGTCCGCCAGCCGCTCGACGCCGGTCTGGTCGTCCCGGTCGAAGCGGTTCACGTCGGGGCTGTCGAGATCGAGAACGCCGATCACGCGGCCCTGCCGGATCAGGGGAACGACCAGCTCGGAACGGGACACGGGGTCGCACGCGATGTGGTCGGGAAAGGCGCGAACGTCCTGAACGAGGACCGATGTCTTGCGCGCGACGGCTGCGCCGCACACGCCGCGGCCGACAGCGATGCGAACGCATGCCGGCTTGCCCTGAAACGGCCCGAGCACGAGCTCTTCTCCCGATCGCAGGAAATAGAATCCCGCCCAGTTCAGTCGCGGCAGGCTGTGAAACAGCAGGGCGGCCGTGTTGGCGGCGTTGGCGATCTCGTCCGTCTCGCCGGCGAGGAGCGCGCCGAGCTGAGTTTCCAGTTCGCTGTAGAAGTCCGGCTTCGTCGCTGCACTGATCGACTGGGCGGTGAACATGCTTGCCTCGCGCGCTTTGACCAATTCGTTCGGATGATACGCAGTTTCATGGCTCGCCGCGACGCGCCGACAGGACGGCGCGTCGCATGAAGGGCGGTCAGGAAAGAGAGCTACGCCGCCTCGTAGCCCACCGTCCCCTTGATCTCCAGGAATTCATCGAGGCCGAAATCGGCGTATTCGCGCCCGTTGCCGGACTGCTTGTAGCCGCCGAACGGCGCGCCGGCGTCCCAGGCGGGGTAGTTGATGTAGACGTTGCCGCTGCGCATCCGGGCGGCGACTTTTCGCGCCCTGTCGAGCGATCCGGATTGGACGTAGGAGGCGAGGCCGTAGGGCGTGTTGTTCGCCCGCTCGATCGCCTCTTCGTCATTTTCATAGGAGAGGATGGACAGAACCGGTCCGAAGATCTCCTCCCGGGCGATCGTCATGTCGTCGGTCACATCCGCGAACACGGTCGGGCGGACATAGTAGCCCCGGTTCAGCCCCTCCGGCCTGCCGGGGCCGCCCGTGACGAGCGTCGCGCCTTCCTTCATGCCGCTTTCGATGAGGCGCTGGATCTTGTTGAACTGCGCCTCGCTGACGACCGGGCCGAGCCAGCTGTCCTTCTCCGAAGGCGCGCCGACCTTCAGCGGGGACACGGTCGCCTTCGCCGCAGCCAGCGCCTCGTCGCGGCGTTTGGCCGGCACGAACATGCGGGTCGGCGCGTTGCAGGACTGGCCGCTGTTGCGCATCACGCTTTCGACGCCGAGCTTCACGGAGCGCGCCACGTCGGCGTCGTCCAGGATGATGTTCGCGGATTTTCCGCCAAGCTCCTGATGGACCCGTTTGACCGTGTCGGCGGCCGCTTTCGCGACCAGGATTCCCGCGCGGGTGGAGCCGGTGAACGACACCATGTCGACGTCGGGATGGCGCGCGATCGCTTCGCCGACCGTCGGGCCGTCGCCGTTCACCAGATTGAACACGCCCTTCGGGACGCCGGCCTCATGCATCGCTTCGGCGAACAGGATGGCGTTGAGGGGCGCGATCTCTGAGGGCTTCAGCACCATCGTGCATCCGGCGGCGAGCGCCGGCGCCACCTTGCACATGATCTGGTTGATTGGCCAGTTCCACGGCGTGATCATGCCGACGACGCCGATCGGCTCCTTGGATATCAGTGTGGAGCCGCGCAGTTCCTCGAACTGGAAATGTTCGAGCGTCTCGATCATCCTGGCGAGATGCGCCGTGCCCATCGCGGCCTGCGATCGCTGGGCGAAATCGATCGGCGCGCCCATCTCGCGCGACAGCGCGCGCGCGATGTCGTCGTACCGAGCCTTGTAGGCTTCGAGCAGCCGGCGCATGAGCGCAAGACGATCGGCGCGCGACGTGGCGGCGAATGACGGGAAGGCGCGTCGCGCCGCCGCCACGGCCCGGTCGACGTCCTTGGCCTCGCCGAGCGCGATCGTCACGAAGGGCTCTTCCGTCGAAGGGTCGATGACCTCAAGCGTCCTGCCGCCGCTCGGGGCGACCCACGCCCCGTCGATATAGAATTGCTGGGTGTGCGACATGCCTTGCTCCATGCTCTGTCGGCGCTGCGCGGCGGCCGCCATCTGTCGGGTGCGGCGGCGCTGGCCGCTCGCCCGGCTCCCGCGCAACGCTGCGCTCGTCGACGGGCGCGGTTGGAAGCAGCGCCGCTATAGCAGTTGGAATATATCGGCGCCCGATTTCTCGCCAGTCCTCAATCGGACGGCAGGCCTGCGCCTGCCGCCATGCGATGATCGGAGGGTAAAGAAGAGGCGAGTCCGAATTGGGCGCGCGCACAACGCGGGAGCAGACGCCAAACCGGCCCGACCGCGGGCGCAGGTCGGGCCGGCTGGGTCATTTCTGACCATGACCGCTTCAACCGGGGGCATTGATCGAAGCAGTCTCTTCCGCTGCGCAAGACCCGCGCCATCCGCAGGCGATTCCGAGTGGCGCCCGCGCCACACTTGTTGTCTCAATGCGTCCCAAATGCGGTTAACCGACTGTCAGGAAAGCCGGGAAAGACCAGCAGAAGAAAAAATTAAATCAAATATATCAGTATGTTAGGAAATCTTCGTGAGTCATTCTCTGCGGCGGCTTCGGGGCGGTTCCATGGCGCCGAAGGTTGCTCCACGGGGAATCGGGCTGTATTCGTGAGAGATAGTTTCATTTTCTGCGTTTAGGTTTCTGGCCAGCGAGTTCCAATTCTTATCGTTGGCGAGCTGTAGGGGTGGACATGCAGCGGTCGCATTTTTCGCGTCATGACGGCGGATCGAGCCTGAAAAAAGGCTGGCTTTCCAGCACGTCGCTGCCTTTGGCCGCGATCATCGCCGCGATGGCGATCTCCCAGCCTGCTCTCGCCAATGGCGGCGACGTGACGAACGGGTCCGGAGGCGCTTCCGGCCTTGGCGGCGTTGATTCGACGACGGGAGCGGGGGGAAACGGAGCGACAGGCCCCGACAGTAGCGGCAGCGGCGGCGGCGCAGGCGTTGGGGCAGGGGGAGCCGGAGGAGCAGGGGGCTTCTTTGGCGGCGCCGGTGGCGCTGGCGGCGTCCACGGCGTTGTTGTCAACGGGGTTGACATCGGCGCCGCCTCGGCAGGCACAGACGGTGGAAATGGCGCTTCGGGGGCTCCCGATGGCGGCGGCGGCGGCGGCGCCGGTGGTTATGGCGCGGTGGTCAGCGGGACGGTGGGCGTCAATGCGGCGGTCACTGGCGGCAATGGTGGTAGCGGCGGGCTGGGATCGGCCTTTCGGGGCGGCGGCGGCGGCAGCGGCGGTTATGGCGTCTTCCTGAATACGGGCGGCGTGCTCACCAACAATTCCACGATCACCGGCGGCAATGGCGGCGGCGGCGCGTATTTGGGACCCGGGCCAAGCGGAGCCGGCGTGTTCGGCGACGCCGGCGGCGTCTCCATCATCAACAATGGGACCATCGTAGGCGGCGCGGGCGCCAATGTGCTCACCTTCGCCGGCGGAACGCTGACCGGGAATATCGGCGTCAATGGCGGCGGTGCTGTCAATTTCAATGATGCGGCGGGCGCTAGCACGCTCGCGAACGTGATCACGGGCAACGGCTCGATCGAGAAGACGGGCGCCGCGACTCTCAACCTGACCGGCGTCAATACCTATTCCGGCTCCACGACGATCAGCGCTGGCGTGCTTGGCGCGAATTCGACAGCTTCGCTCGGCGATGGAAGCGCCACCAACACACTGATCTTCAATGGCGGCTCGTTGCAGACGCTGGACAACATGGCCTTCGCGGCGACCCGAAGCGTGTCTGTCATCGGCTCGGGCACGATCGATACCGCCGGCAACACGCTCTCTATCGCCGGCGTGATCAGCGGCGCGGGCGCTTTGACGAAATCCGGCGCGGGAATTCTGGCGCTGTCCGGGAACAATGCCGGATTCTCGGGCGGCATCACAGTCGCCGCCGGCACGCTGTCGCTCCAGAACGACAACGCCGCCGGCACGGGCGCTATCACGACGACGGGATCAGTAATCGATTACGCCAACGGCGTGACCATCGCCAATCCGATCGTGATCAGCAGCAACACGACGCAGTTGCAGACGCTCACGGGCGTGACGGCGACGCAGAGCGGCGTGATTTCCGAGGATGTCGCGGGCCGGCCGCTGGAGAAGATCGGCGCGGGGACGCTGATCCTGTCGGGCGCCAACACCTATACAGGCGCGACGACGATCACGGATGGCGCGCTGTCCGTCGCCGCGGACAACCATCTCGGCGCCGGTGGCCCGCTCGTCTTCAACGGCGGATCGCTGCGGACGACGGCGAGCTTCACGTCGGCGCGCGCGGTCACGGCCAATGCGCCTGGCGCGATCTTCAGCCAGTCGAGCGGCGCGGTGGCGCTGACGCTGACCGGGGTTGTCAGCGGCGCCGGCGCAGTGGTGCAGAACGGTCCCGGCCAACTCGTGCTGCAGAATGCGGGCAACGCTTATCTCGGCGGAACGGTCGTCAATGGCGGCGCGGTCGCTGTGGGTTCGGACGGCGCGCTTGGAAACGCCGCAGGCGGCCTCACCTTGAACAACAATGGCGGCTTCCTCGCGACGGCGAGCTTCGCGACGGCGCGCGCCATCACGCTGAACGGAACAGGTGGAATTGCCGTCGCCGGCGGCGAGACATTGACCGCCAATGGAGTGATCGGCGGCGCGGGCGCGCTCAATTTCAACGGAGCGGGAACGCTGACGCTCGGCGCGGCCAACACGTACGCCGGCGGAACCACGGTGACGGGCGGCGTGCTCAACGCGAACGCGGCGGGCTCGTTGTCGACCGGCGCTGTCGCGGTCAATGGCGGCTCTCTGAATAACAACGCCGCGAACTCTGTGGCGTCGGTCAGCATTGGCGCTGGCGGCGCGCTGACCAATTCCTCGGTATTGACGTCGGCTGCGCCGATTCAGAACGCCGGAACATTCACCACGACTGTCGGCTCCGTCACGAATGGCGGCTTGGTCAACAGCAATCAGGTGAACGCCGGCGGCGGTGCGATCAACGGCGCGATCACGAATATGGGCTCCGGCGTGTTTGCGGTGACCGGCGCCGTCGTTGCCGGATCGACGTTCGACAATATCGGCTCGGCGCAGCTCAATGTGAATGCTGGCGGAAGTCTGACCGGGGTGACCACGCTGACGAACAGCGCGGCCGTGAACGTCAGCGGCGCGCTGACGGCGAACACCGTCGTCAACAGCAGCGCGGTCAATGTGAACGCCGGCGGCGTTCTCACGGCGGCCGGCGGGCTGACCAACACGACCTCGGGCGTCGTGACGGTTGCTGCGGGCGGAACCGTGAATGACGACCTCAATAACGCCGGCCTGGTCGACAACAGCGGAATCTACAACGCGGTCGTCGCCTCCAACACCGGAACCATCAATAACAATGCGACCGGCGTCTGGACCGGCAACGTGGTGTCCAGCTCCGGCGTGATCAACAACGCTGGCGTCTGGAACGGCTCGATGGTCAATTCGGGAACCTTCGCGCAGACGGCGGGCCTTCTCTCCAACGGGTTGACCAACACCGGAACCGTCAATGCGTCAGGCGGCGCGATCAACGGCGCGATCGCCAACAACGCGGGCGTGTTCAACGTCAACGGCTCCATCACGAACAACAACAACGTCTTCACGAACGCCGCGGGCGCGAGGCTCAATCTTGTGGCCGGAACCTTCAGCGGCCTGAACGCCCTGAACAATTCTGGCGCGGTGACGTTCGACGGCTCCCGTTCGCTGGGCGCGGCCAACATCGTCAACAACGGCGTGCTCGCGGCGACGGCGCCAGGGAACGTGCTGACGACGACCGGATCATTGACGGGCAATGGCGTGATCGCGGCGCAGATCGCTGGCGGAACCGTCAGCGTCGTCAACGCGACGGGGGGCGCTTCGGCCGGCTCGCAGACGATCACCTTCAACAACGGCGTCAGGACGACAGCGGTTCTTCTTGCAAACCCCTTGCCCGTTCTCAATCTGGGCGGCGGAACGCTGACGGTGGCGAACACCGGCGTCATTCCGATCCTGTCCAACGGATTCGCCAATAACTACCTGGTTCAGAACGTCCCCGGCGGCAACGCGACGATCCAGTCGCAGTTGAACGCCGCGCCGATCAGCGGCGTCGCGACGAGCCTGAGCGGCGTGATCAGCAGCCTGACGACCGGCTTCTTCCAGGCGGCGTCGGCGATCGTCTCCCGTCCGGAAGATCCGCGCCCGAACCAGATCGGCGGCGGTCCCTTCATTCGCATCAGCGCCGGCGACTCGCGCACGAAGCTGACGGGCGCCGCCATCGGCGGCGGGATTGTATCGGAGTCGCACACGAAGACCTCGATGGACTTCTCCGGCTTCCAGGTCGGCGCCGACCTCGGCGTCTACAACATCAACAACACGGGCTGGAATTTCAATTTCGGCGCCTTCGGCGGCGTCGCCGAAACGAGCGCGAAGGGCGTTTCGGTTACGCCGAGCCCGGGCGGCGGCTCGACGGTGGTCAACACCTCGATGAAGGTGAAGGTGCCCTACGTGGCCCTTTACAGCTTCCTGTCGAACGGGCCGTTCACGGCGGAAGTCAACGTGCGTCGGGACTTCTATGACGGAACCGTCGCGTCCGAAGGGCTGGGCGTGAATTTCGTCAATCCGAACACCTCGCTCAAGGGACTTGGCTTGAGCGTCAACGCGAACATGTCCTATCGCGTCCCCGTTTTCGAAACCTGGTATGTCGAGCCGCTGATCGGCGTGTCGAAGGGGCGCTACACGTTCAGCAATGTGCAGCTCGCCTCGGCCCCCAACGATCAGATGGCGTTTAATCCGACGAGCAGCTGGCTGGGCCGCGCCGGCGTGAATGTCGGCACCAACTTCGTGGTCAGCGACAAGCTTGTTCTTGCGCCATTCGTGCACGCCTCGGTCTGGCGCGAATTCGCCGGCGACAGCAAGGCGCAGGCGCAGGTGGCGGGCCTTTCGTTTGATGTCGCCACCCAGCGCGTCGGCACGTTCGGACAGGTCGGCGCCGGACTGCAGTTCAAGGTATTGGATACGGCGCTGCTCGGCTTTGTCCGCGGCGATGTCCGGTTCGGCGAAAAGGCCAATGGCAAGGCGGTGAATGTCGGCCTGAAGATGCAGTTCTGATCGCGCCGCGAATGAGTTCTGAAACTGTTCGCCTGGATCGCGTCGTCCGCGCGGCGTTTCTGATCACGGCGGTTTCCGCTGGCTCACTCGTCGGTCTCGACGCCCGCGCTCAGCAGCGGCCTGCATCCCCGCGCCCGGCGCAGAACGCCGCGCCCGCCGCGTCTCCGTCAGCGCGCACGGAAATCCTCACCTTCGACAATTGGGTGGTCACCTGCCGGGACGGGAAGGACGACGCCGAGAAGCGGGTCTGCTCCGCCGAACTTCAGATCGTGCAGACTGCGAACAACGCCAGCAGCGTCGTGTTTTCCTGGCTGATCGGCCTCAACGCCGCCGGCGCTCCGGTGTCGGTGTTGCGGTTTCCGTCCGGGGTGCTGATCGGGCCGGGCGTCGAGCTGAAGCTTTTGCCGAAGGATGCGCGCAAGATTCCCTTCACATCATGCGAGCCCGCGCGCTGCGACGCTGCGGTTGTCATGGACGACGGCTTCATGCGCGATGCGGCCGCGGCGCAGACCGCTGAAGCGACGATCTATGCGTCCGATGGTCGTGGCGTGAAGTTCACGATCAACATGAAGGGATACCAGCAAGGGCTGGCCGCAATAAGAAAATAACGCTGGGTGCGCCATCGCACCGCCTTCCCTTGATAAATGGCCGATGCTGCGGGAAGTTTGGCGCAGGCGCCACCGTCCGTGAGCGGCCGCGAACAGGGAGAGCCCTCCGATGGGTCGAGTTGGCTTCGCGGCGCGCGTCACCGATCCGACCGCCCACCTGATGACGCCGCTAGGGGTTGGTCCTGGCAGCCCGAACGTGCTGATCGGCTTCCTGCCCGCCTGGAGAGGCTTGCCGGCCGCTGCGGCGGCGGCGTTGCAGGCTCAGAAGGATGTGTCGGACGCCGCCGTGAAAACGGCGCAGGCGGCGACGATAGCGGCCGCCGGGACGCCGGGCGCCCCCGCCGCCAAGGCCGCGGAGGAGACAGCGAAGGGCGTCGCCGCGGCGGCGATGGCGACCGCCATCAGCGCGGCCGTCGGCGCGAGCGCGACGTCCGGCGGCGCTCCCGACATTCATACCTGTCCTGTGCCGATGGGTCTGGTCCCGCACGGTCCCGGCGTCGTCATCGACGGATCGAAGACGGTTCTGATCAACGGCCTGCCGGCCTGCCGCGTCGGCGATTCGATTCTTGAGGCGCTGGGCCCCCCGAACAAGATCGTGATGGGGCACATGAAAACCTTCATCGGGGAAGGGACGGCCACGAAAAGCAGCGGCGGCGGTTCGCGGGACCTTCCCAAGCAGAGCAACAACTCCCCGGGCGGCGGCGCGTCGGGCGCGGCCGGGGCGGGCGCTGGCGGCGGGGCCGCCCCGGCCCAGTCCACATTCGAGAAGAACAAGGCGGCCGCGATCGAGAAGATCAAGAACAGCAAGTTCGGCCAGACCGAGGAAGGCAAGAAGGTCATCAAGAAGATCGAGGAGCTCGACGCGGCCGGGAAGATCAAGTCGACCGGGATGGGCGAGAACACGCGCGGCGAGTGGGGCGGCGGCGAGATCCGCGTCAACAACCAGTATGAGGATGATCCGGATGCGATCGCGTCCGAGCTGGTTCACGAGGCGACGCACGCGGTCAATGAAGATGAGTTTCCGGCGTCGAAGACCAAGATCACGGTCGACGAGGAGATGCGGACGAACGAGAATCAGCTCGACTTCTACGAGGAGCAGCGAGAGGACGGTTTCCGCGATCCCGAGCTCGAGGACCGGCGGGACGACCGCGCGGACGGCAAGTTGAGGGACAATGTGCGCAGGCGCTATCCGAACGCGCCCGAGCATCTGTGACAGGTCGGCTGCCGCCGATGGCGCTTGCGGTGGCGGTCGCCGTCGCGCCCGTCCCGGCGGTCTCGCAAGGAAATCAGCCCATGAGCAAAATCCATGTCGCGGCGCCCGAAGCGGAGGTTTTCCTCTCGCTGGCTGCGCGCCGACTCAAGGCCCACAAGGAGGCTTTCGGCGCGTTTCCCAAGGCGTGGAGCGATCTCGACATCACTTACGCCAACGGACCTTACAACATGAAGGATGAAGGCATTCGCCCCGCCGCGCAGGATCGCAGCGCCTGGCGGCCGCGAAAGAGCCACTACACATACAGGCTGCGCACGAGCCCGAACGGGCAGGCTTTTTTGCTTGAGGCGGTTAACGAATCCGGCGCTGTTGAATATACAATGGGATCGGACGACGCGGCTCCCGTTCGGGTGCGCTGAAGCCGACGCAGAGGCCCGCCGCCATTTGCCGAGGCTTGGCGAAATCGGCTATATTGCGTTGCAGGAAAGCCTCGCGAGACCTTTGTGCTCAAAGGCGTTGCCGCCCTTCTGGCCGCTCTCGCGGTCGTCTTTAGCTGCGCAACGGCTTCGTTGGCGCAATCGGGCAAACGCGTCGCGCTGGTGATCGGCAACGCCGATTATCGTTTCGCGCCGCCGCTCAAAAACGCCGACCGGGAAGCCGATGATGTCGGCGCTGCGCTCGAGCGCCTCGGCTTCGACGTCACGCGGGCTGTGAACGCTGATTTGAGCGCGCTGCGCGGCAGCATCGCCGCGTTCCAGCGCGGCGCGGCGACGGCGGACGCGGCCCTCGTTTTCTATTCCGGCTACGCGCTGCGCTATCGCGGAGCGGGCTATCTCGTGCGGATCGACGCGAGCCTGAAGGACGATGCGAGCTTCGAGTGGGACACGCTCCAGCTCGGCCAGGTGATCGGCGCGCTCGCTCGCGCCCGGGTGTCGTTTCTCATCGTGAACGGCTGCGCGGACGGCAGGCTCGACAGCATGCTGCGGCGTCCGGGGGGCACAGCCGTCTCCGGCCTGGGCGAGGCGTCCGCGCGCGCGGATGCGCTGATCGCCATCGCGACGGCGGACGACCCGGCGGCCTGCGAGGCGGGCGGCCGCAACGGAGTCCTCGTCGATGCGATGCTCGCGGAGATCGAGCGCGCCGGCCTCGACGCGCGCGCGCTGTTCCGCCGCGTGCGGCAGGTGGCCGATCACCGCAGCCTCGGCAAGCAGACGGTCTCCGTCGCGTCCGGTATGAGCGGCCCCTTCCATTTCGTGCAGGACGACCAGCCCGCGCAGGCGTTTCGCGCGCTGGGCGTCGATCCTGATCTCGCTGTCATGCGCGGTTATGTCGAGAGATATGGCGACGATCCGCTGGCGTCGGTCGTCAAGACGATGCTGATCCAGAAAGAGCAGGCGTCGCAGCGTCCGGGCGCATCGGCGCAGGCGCTGGAGCGCTGGCGCGATGTCATGGACGAGCGCTGGTCGCGCGAGTGGCGTGAACGTGCGCGGGCGAGCCGCCGCGACGCGGTTGAAGGACGCATGAGCCGCGAGGACAGCGATCGCGACGCCGAGGCGCGCGCCCGACTTTTGCGTGAGCAGGAGGCGCTGCGCCGCCGTGGAGCTGAAGCCGCCGCCGCCGAGCAACGGCGTCTGGCCGAGATCGCTGCTGCGGAACAGAAGCGCCAAGAGGAGGAGCGGGCGCGGATCGCGCGCGCGCAGGAGGAGCAGCGCAAGCAGGACGCCGAGATCGCCGAGAAGAAGCGGCAGGAAGAGGTCGCGGCCGCCGAGCAGAAGCGCCTCGCCGACCTCGCCGCCGTCGAAAAGAAGCGGCAGGACGACGAGGAGAAATTGCGGGTCGCGCGCGAGCGCGAGGAGAAGGCCCGGCTCGTTCGCGAGCAGGAGGAGCAGCGGCGCAAGGACGCCGATCTCGCGGCCGCCGAAAAGAAACGCCAGGACGACGAGGAGAAGGTGCGGATCGCGCGCGAGCGCGAGGAGAAGGCGCGCGTCGTCCGCGAACAGGAGGAGCAGCGCCGCAAGGACGCCGAACTGGCGGCGGCCGAAAAGCGCCGCGCCGATCAGGAGCGGGTGGAAAAGGAAAGAGCGGAGCGCGAGGAGAAGGCGCGCATGGCCCGCGAGCAGGAGGAGCAGCGCAAGCGCGCCGCGGAAGCCGCCGCCGCCGAGCAGAAGCGGCTGGCTGAAGCGGCGGCTGCCGAAAAGAAGCGGCAGGAGGAGGAGGCGAAGGCGCGCGTCGCCCGCGAGCGCGAGGATCAGAAGCGGTTGGCCGAGGCCGCCGCGGCTGAAAAGAAGCGGCAGGAGGAGGAAGACAAGCAGCGCGCGGCGCGGGAGCGCGAGGAGCAGCGGCTGCGCGAGGCGGAAGCCGAGACCGCCCGCCGCGCCCAGCTCGCCGAGCAGGAAGCGGCGGAGCGGCGCAAGGCGGAGGAGTCGCGTCTGGCGGCGCTCGCGAATGCGCCGTCTTCGAGTGGTCAGGCGCCGTCTCTGCAGTCCTCACCCGTCGCCGGCAACGCCGTGAACGAGGCGCGCCAGTTCACCGCGACCGAGCAGCGGCTCGCGCAGGAGCGGCTTGAGCGCGAGCGGAAGGCGCGCGGCGAGAATCCGGAATTCACGGCGCCGCTGCCGTCGGAAACGACGCCGCAGATTTCGCCGCCGCCGTCGGATGGAAACGCCCAACTCGCGAGCGTCGCGCCCCCGGCCGTTGATCGGCCGCCGCCCGATCCCAATTTCAAGGCCGACAGCCCCGAGACGATCAAGGCCGCGCAGCAGGAACTGAAGCGGCTTGGCTGCTACAGCGGCAACATCAACGGCAATCTCAACAATGGGACAAAGCGCGCTCTTGATGCGGCGGGCGAGCGGCTTGGCGTGACGGCGAGCCTTCAGCCGATGACGGAGGATGGGCTGCGCGCCCTGCGCGGTCATCAGGAGCCGCTTTGCGCGCCCGCGCCGACGGTGCGCCGCCCCACGCGCGAGGAAGCGCCGTCGCATCGCGTCGTTCGGCCGCGGCCGGCGCCGGCCGCTCCGAGGCCTGCGCCGCAGGTGGCGCGCCCGACTCCGGCGCCTTCTCCGTCGCCGGCGCCGGCGCGCCGTCCCGGCGGCATCCAGCTCAGCATGTGAAAACGCGCCCCGAGGGGCGCGTTACTGGCTGCGCGGTCTGGTGACCAAAAAGGGGCGAGCTTTTGCAAGCCTCCCGCGTCAGTCGGTGTTGTCCCAGACCGCCTCGAAGTTCGCGAGGCCGAAGAAGACCGACGCTTCCGTGCCGCCGCCGGCGTAGGGAACGTCGATCATCAGCACATTGGGCGGGCCGTTCGGATCGATCCCGAGCGTGTCCTTCATCGTTCGCGCCTGCTTGATGAGCTCGATCCACTTGTCGGGATGCGCCTTCATCAGTTGCTTGAGGCCGCCCGGCGTCTTCGCGCCGAGCTTCATGATCATGTCGACCAGCGGCTTGAACTTGCCGATCGACTTCGCGCCTTTCACCGCTTTGCCCCAGTTCGGACCGAGCGACAGGTTGAAATCCCAGTCGCCCTGCTGGTGGCCCATCAGCTTCGCCGGCGAATCGACGCCGGTGATGTACATGATGGAGACGCCGGCGCCGACGCCGAAGCCGGGCCCCACGCGATTGACCGACGCGGCAACGCCGATGCCTTTTCCGACATCGTCGAGCGACACGACGTAGCCGGCGACGGTCTCGATTCCGACCACGACGAATTGCGTGCCCGCCTTGGCGCAGACTCCGAGCCACGCATTCAGCCGCGGTTCTTTCGGCTCTTTCGGAAACTCGTTCACCGGAAGCTTCTGACCCATGCGCGGGATATGGATCACGCCCGGCGCGTCGGCGCTGGAGAAGCGGTAGTTGTTTCCGTCATGGGTCGCGAGCGTGCAGCCGACCTTGTGCTTGAGATACCAGTTGATGGCGCGCGCATCGCGCGTCTTGAAATTGAAATAGCAGAGATCGTTCGCCGACAGGCCGGCGTTCTTCACCTGCGGCAGATCGGCGATGGTCCACCAGCTGTCCTTGGCTTTCACCTTGTAGGGTTCGCTGTCGGGCGGAATATAGTCGAGCGGCGAAGGCAACGGTCTTGGTTCGTGAACGAGCGGCATGGCGGTCCTTCTACTCAAAAACAGGCAAAGCGCTTCCGTCGCGCCGGACGATCGTGCGGCGCGAGAGGAGATGAGTGCGAAACGTCAGCTGACGGCGTAGGCGAAGTCGTTGTTCTCGACGCCGACCTTCGCTTCCGCGAATTCCTCGCCATGCAGGGACTTCGCGAGGATCGCGCGCGACAGGGCCGGCAGCATCGAGTTGGTCACGATGTTGTCGATCATGCGTCCGCCCGAATCCGGGTCGTTGCAGCGCGACACGATGAGGTCGACCACCGCGTCGTCATAGACGAACGCCGCGCCGTGATTGTCCCTGATGCGCTTGCCGATGCGGTTGAGGTTGAGCCTCACGATGCCCGCGAGCATCTCCGGCGACAGCGGCAGATAGGGGATCGTAACGATGCGTCCGAGCAGCGCCGGCGGGAACACCTTGAGCAGCGCCGGCTTCAGCGCCGTCGCCATCGCCTCGGTGTCGTTGGCGTAATTCGGATCGCGCGCCAGCTCCATCAGGAGATCGGTGCCGACATTCGAGGTCAGGATGATCAGCGTGTTCTTGAAATCGATGCGGCGGCCTGAGCCGTCCTCCATGACGCCCTTGTCGAACACCTGGAAGAAAAGCTCATGCACGTCGGGATGCGCTTTCTCGACCTCGTCGAGCAGAACGACGCTGTAAGGCTTGCGCCGCACGGCTTCGGTGAGGCGGCCGCCCTCGTGATAGCCGACATAGCCGGGAGGCGCGCCTTTCAGCGACGACACGGTGTGCGCTTCCTGGAACTCGCTCATATTGATGGTGATGACGTTCTGCTCGCCGCCATAGAGCGCCTCGGCGAGCGCGAGCGCGGTTTCGGTCTTGCCGACGCCGGAAGGGCCGCAGAGCATGAACACGCCGATCGGCTTGT
>ERZ778027.2217-NODE-2217-length-25686-cov-11.479341_pt1 | contig 25686 bp, 22 predicted proteins | sample MGYA00375757_ERZ778027 | MGnify/ENA primary metagenome ERZ778027 (study PRJEB29350, sample SAMN05389817) | bioreactor metagenome | isolation source: Ammonium sulfate bioreactor | place: South Africa: University of Cape Town | collected 2014-02-18 ...
GAATGTCTTGGTGATTATTATTATGAAATGGCCTCGAAATCTTTTTCTTATATCGCCATTTTGGCAGTGACACTCGTAGCACTATTCATAATTATTATGGACATATTGAAATACGGTTTTGGTATTGATCCTGTTGAAGAAGAACGTGAACGTATGCGAAGAGAAAAACGACAAAAAAAGACGAGATTATCAAATAGAAAGAGAAATTTCATTATTTGCTCTTAATATTTTTTATTTGCATGCTTTTGTAATTTAGAAATAGAGCACGTTCAGTTAATAAATAAAAAAAACAACTTTTTTTAATGATTATTTCTGCCTAGAAAATTTGCTAACAAAAATATTGAGAATCAAACACTAAAAAATAACAAGCCAGATAATGTCGATGAAAAGTTTATCTCTACAATTGATCTGTCTATTTCTCATTAGTATTCTACCAGGTAAAGACAAGAAATATTTGCAAACGTTTCTTTTATTATCATTTATCAGAGTCATCTATGTTTGAACAAAATTGTACGAATTCGAATTTTTTTGGTAAATATTGTAATGAAACAATGAACATTTGCACTCTTAAGCAACCATGTCGCAATAATGGAACATGCCATCCAATTCATGATGATACTAGTGATTTTACCTGTACATGTCCTTCAGGATTTAGTGGGAAAACATGTGAACAAGATGATCGTCCATGTAAACCAAAAAATTGTTTAAACGGTATGAATCGACTGTTAGCTTATACTTAATTGTAGCATTTGAGTTCTTTTAGGTAAATGTACAGAAACATCGAACACAACATTTCATTGCCAATGCAATGCTGGATGGAAAGGAATTCACTGTGAGGAAAAAATCAATCATTGTCATAATATTACCTGTTTAAATGGGGGAATTTGTGAAAGTTTACTACTCAATTACACATGCCATTGTGTTGGAGATAATTATTATGGTCGTCACTGTGAACATCAATCAGAAGGTCTTGCAAAGAAAAAAAAATCGACAGTCGCGATTGTTTGCAGTATTGTCGGTGGTATTGCATTGATAGCAATAATTGGTTTTATTATAAAAATACGAAAATATTGTCTCAATATTGAACCAATCGAGGACAGACCGAATGGTATAATTCAAAGAAATAAACCACCTGTCGATCCTGGCACTTATCGAAACGCTTAACATACGTATAGACACAGCAACAACAAAAAAACTATACGCGCGTATTCAATGCTTTTCTTCACTAGCATGTCTGCAAAAGAATACTTAAACTATCAGTACCATTATTCAACACAACCATATCTGATTTTTTGTCATCATTAAAATCTTGAATAACAGTCGAAACTGGATTTGATCCATATTCTAATTGAAATGAGAGAACTGTTGAGAATGAACCATTGCCATATCCACGAAGTACATCTATACTATTACTATCAAGATTTGTAACAACAATGTCTAAATGAGTATCGTTATTAATGTCTACGACTGATAAAGAATGATGAGATGAATAAGAACCTATTGAATGATTGACTAAATTTCCAAACGAACCATTTCCTAATCCAAAAAGAACACTAATAAAATCAGAGTTACAACTAGTAATGACAAGATCTAATAGAACATCATTGTTAAAATCACCAGCAGTGACAGCACAAGGTGATAAAGTTATATCGAAATAATGTTCAATTGGTTTCGTAAAAGAAAAATTACCGTATCCAAGAAAAATGCCGATGGTATACGAATTTGAATTGATTGTGACAATATCATTGATATGATCATTATTAAAATCTGAAATAACTAATGATTTGGGTTTTGATTCGGCCACAGTCTGGAGTGTTGTTTTTTTAACTAAGTCTTTTTCTATATAACCAGTGAAAATGACGGTGTTATTACTCACAGCATTGGCAACAACAAAGTCTAGTCGATTGTCATTATTAAAATCACCAACAGCAACAGATAAGGGATAATCACCTGTGGAATATTGTTTTTCTTGTACAAAAGAGCCATCACCGTAACCAAGAAGAACACTTACATCATTACCAAATGTATTAGCAACAATGAGATCTAGTTGTGTGTCATTATTAAAATCAGCCATGGCAATTGAAGATGGAAAATAACCAACCGAATAGGATGTGGCTTGTGAAAAACTGCCATTACCTTGACCAAGAAAAACGCTTACGTCATTGCTAATTTGATTGAGAACAATGATATCTAATCGATTATCATTGTTGATATCATTAATCATCATATCAATTGGGAAAGAGCCAACAAAATATTTTGTTTCATCTACCAAAAAGTCATTACCTTGATTCAGAAGAATATTCATATCATTACCATCTTGATTGGCAACTGCGATATCTAATCGAGTATCATTATTAAAATCACCGATAGCAATAGCTTGTGGAGAAGAACCAACCGAATATTTTATTGGTTCTGTAAATGAGCAGTTGCCTAGGCCAAGAAGAATATTTACATCATTGTTACTGAAACTGCTAAAAACGATATCTAGTACACCGTCATTGTTTAAATCATCAACAGCAACTGATATTGGATAGCCATCGATTGAATATGGTATTCTTGATGAAAATGTGCCATTATCTTGACCTAAAAGGAAATTCATCTCAGTGCCTATATAATTCACCACTATAATATCTAATCGACCATCATTATTGAAATCACCTACAGCAATATATCCTGGACTGTAGCCTGCTGGATATGATATGGGTTGTGTGAAGCTATCATTGTCTCGACTAAGAAAGACTCTGATATCATCAGTATATGCATTGGCAACAACAATGTCTAATCGATTATCGTCATTAAAATCACGAACAACAACAAAGCATGGATGTGCGAGATCTGAATATGTCGCATGTTGTACGAAAGGAGCAGCATCGTATGCAGTAAAAATATCGATGTCATCATTTCCATCGTAGACAATAACAATTTCTGATTGTTTATCATTATTTAAATCAGCAGAAATCATAGCTAATGGACGTGATTCGAAAGAATTTTTCTTTTCTATTTTATTAGTAAATGTACCATTGTCGTTTCCAATCATTATCGCTAAATTTTTAGTACCATCATTAGCAATTACAATATCTAAAATATTGTCACCATTATAATCTCCTAATGTCATCAAAGTCGGACGAGAGTTCGGCACTTCACTGATAATGATTTGTTTTCCAAAACTACCATCTCCATTTCCAAGAATAACGCCTACATTATCCGTACCATAATTAGCTAAGACAAGATCAAGATAGGAGTCATGATTTAAATCGTGAGCTATAACACATTGCAAATGAGATGCATTTGCAGCTGCATAAGCTACCTTATTCGTCATAGCACCTTTGTTATATTGTAGCAATATGCTCATACCATAGATCTTGGGATGCGTAACAATAATATCTAATCGATGATCATTGTTGAAGTCACCGATAATGCTAGCAGACGGGCCATTACTGACCGAATATATTAACTGTGATGCGAACGAGCCATTACCTTGACCGAAAAGAACACTTATACTATCGTCGTTTGCATTTGTTACAACCATGTCTAACCAAGTATCATTATTCAAATCGCCAATAGAAATCGATGTTGGACTAGCACCAACAATATATATTGTCTGTTGTGCCACAGAGCCATTTCCATCACCTAAAAGAACACTAACATAATTGGTAAGCGAGTGTGTAATTGCGATATCTGTCTTAGTATCATTATTGAAGTCAGCTACAATAACGAAGTGTGGCCTCAGAGCAACTGAAAATGTTAATTGTTTCGAAAAAGAACCATTGCCAAAGCCATTAAGAATGCCCACATTATCATCGTACCAATTAGTAACAATAATATCTAAATGATTGTCACTATTGAAATCAGCAACAGTAACATAATCTGGATAATGGCCAACGAAATATTTTATCTGCTGTGAAAAAGAACCATTGCCTTGACCAAGAAAAACACTGATAGCATCATTGTTCGCTCTCAAAACAACGATATCTAGCCAACTATCACCATTAAAATCACCAGTAGCGATCGATTGTGGTATACCACCAGTTACAGATACTATTTGATGTGCAAATGAGCCATTACCTTGACCAAGAAGAACGCTTACATCCTGACTATATAAATTGCAAACAATAAGATCCAGTCGATTATCGTTGTTAAAGTCACCAACAGTGATACATTTAGGGGCAATACCAACTGCATATTTGGCTAGCTGTATAAATGAACCATTGCCTTGGCCAAGAAGAATGCTTACATCATTCGTATTCGTATTGATGACTGCAATATCGAGTTGAGTGTCATTGTTGAAATCACCGGCAACAACATCTGTCTGTCCGTTTTCAACTGCATATATCAATTCATTCGAAAAGCCTTCGAAATGGCCGAGAAAAATATCGAAATTACCCTCATTGACGACTATCATATCTAATCGATGGTCACTATTCAAGTCACCTATTGTGATTGCATTTGATGACGATGATCGTGTTTGATAAGCAGACGTATTTTCAAAATAACCATTTCCATCTCCAAGAAAAAGTACAATATTCGGTGAGCCTTGATTCACCACGACGATATCGAATCGATTATCTTGATTGAAATCATCAACACGAACTGCATAAGGATAAGCGGAATAACCAACAGAATAGGATGCATAATTTACAAAAGTTCCATTGCCATTATTAATAAAGATTTCAATTTCATGTGTACCGAAATTTGCAGACACGAGGTCGATGAATTCATCGGAATTGAAATAACCTACTGATATTGACCGTGGTTGAGAAGTTAATCCGGTCGAAAAAGTAATTCGTTGATCAAATATTTGATTATCGTCACCGAAAAATATAAGAATATTGCTTGTGCCATAGTTGGCAACAGCTATATCTGTATGATTATCCTTATTGAAATCTGCTGCAGCTAATGCAATAGGAAAAGAATCATATTCAGTTGAAAATGTAATTTTCGATTCGAAATGCGTATGACCATAATAAATAGTAATACTATGAGTTCCATAATTGGCAGTGATAATATCTAAATATGAATCTTTATTGACGTCTGCAGCTAGAATTGCTATCGGTCGTGCCGAATAGGTTGACAATTGAATAAATTCTGTAAATGAACCATTTCCATGTCCGAAAAAGATAATCATGCTGTTGCTACCAAAATTTGCCACTACAATATCTAGTTGATAGTCATTGTTAAAATCACCAACTTCGACCATGTAAGGACTCGAATGAAGGCCTGTTGAATAGTCGATTTGATTTTTAAAGGTGCCATCACCGACTCCAAAATAGATTACGATTTTATTGACTGTTTGTTGAGCAATAACTAGATCTAGCACAGTGTCACTATTGAAGTCACCAATGGCGACAGAATGTGAACCATATTGATATTCAATTGGCTTTTGAGCTGTTTGTTTGAAGTTGAGATTACATTCGAGCTCTAAAATGGAAATGATTTCATTATTTATAATAATAATAAGAGAAGAGTAGTGTACTTGTCGGTGCTGGTGAAGTTACACAAACTATTATAATACCAATAGCGAGTACGAGACATATTACGAGTATTAATAAAAACGTTATTTTTCTATCATGATGTCTTGACCAAAAGGGTTTTGTTCTAGAAGAAAGATTCAATGAATAAATATCGAAGTAAAAATACAATAGAAATTGCATACAAATATGTTGGAATCATTGACGAAACATGATTAATATCAGTTATTGTCATGATTCAACTGTTGTTTATCAATATTTTTCTTTACTGTCTATGAATAATGTTATGGTAATTAGAACCTCGTGACACTTCTATTTTATGGTCTGTCTTTGGGCGAAGGGAATATATCACATAATTATTTCTAATAGGTATGAAAATTATTGTTTACTTGAAGCCTTTAGAAAAAAATGAAGGCCAAAAAAACCATAAAACTGTTTTTTTTTAATTTTCTTTGTCTGAAGAAAACGATTCATTTCGATACACAAATTGTTGATCATAATAATCATGTGGCGCAAACACAGACATACAAATAATACTGTTATTCATGTAGAAGTTGGATTAAAAAAATTAATTTATTCAACTAACAAGCATGAAAAGAAAAATCTTCCAACTAATGAACATCAATCAAAGATGACCAATTCATTATCAACAGTAAGTAAAAAATCCTCGAATCAAATCGATGTTATACTAGATCATCATCATCCAACAGTGTATTGTAGTTGGAATACTAATTATCATTTTGATGCTTGTAATCACAACTGCTATTTCACTCGCTTTTCGAATTAAATCTTCTACAAATAGTACACCTGAACTTCGTTGGAATACGACAGGCATAACCGTTGCTGGAGGTTCTACTAATATGAGTAACAAACTTCTTTTCCCCGTGGGCATTACGTTAGATTATGCAAACAATCTTTATATTGCTGGCAATTTTACAAATAGTTCTTCTCTTTATCAGTTGGCTAATCCAACACATACAATTATGGATGAAAACGGAAATTTTTATATATCAGATGCGGCCAATCATCGAGTTCTATTTTGGCGCAATGATGCCATCTCAGGAACAATCGTTGCAGGAACAGGTATACAACTGTCGATGCCTATAATATGAGAGTACTATTTTTGTACAGGATCTCCCGGGAATGGAAATAATCAACTAAAAGGTCCGTATGATGTTGCACGAAATCCAACATCTAGTACATTATACATAGCGGACTTCTACAACCATCGGTTAATGGCCTATAACAAAAATGCTACTTCCAGTACAATGTTATTGGGATCTGGATCTGCAGGACTAACCAGTATAACCTTATATTATCCTGTTGGTTTATATTTTGATTCATTTTCAAATAGTTTAATTATTGCAAATTACGGTGCACACAATATTGTTCGATATACATCGGGTAGCAATGCATGGACCCTCATTGCTGGAAATATAAACGGTGATGCAGGCAATACATCGACTACATTCAATAATCCCATAAATGCAGTACTAGATCCAATGGGTAATATGTATGTTGCCGATAGATCTAATTATCGCGTTCAGTTTTTTCGAGCAGGAGAATCCATAGGTTCGACAATAGCTGGAATAACCGGTGTTAGTGGTAGTGGCCCAACTAAACTTGCAGTGTTATCTTTTGTAGCCTTGGATAGTCAATTAAACGTCTATGTCGCGGATTCGTCAAATGGACGAATTCAAAAATTCTTACGCTATTAAAAACTGCCATGGAAATTTATTTGAGTAGAGAAGAAAAGAAAAATTTTAAAATGTCGACCAAAGAATCGATTCACCTTGCAAATGAAGTGTATGCATATGTTGTTGTCCTATAAGAATTTTATATGCACCAGGTTCTAACCATTTTGATCCATCTTGAGCTACAGTTAATAATGAATCAATATTTAATGGAAAGAATACTTGTGTTGTTTGGCCAATTTCTAAATGAACACGTTCGAAACCTATTAATTTCTTTAATGGTGGTGATGGATCCTTAGCGGATACTCTTGGCGGAACAATAAATGCAAGAACAACATCATCACCAGCCAAGCTACCTGTATTAGTTACATTTACACGATATGCTTCGAGAAAAACTTTTCTATTGTCTGATTTCTTTGACAATAATGATTGAATTGAAATCATAGAATTAATGGAATCATTGTACCATGAATAGCTAAATGTTGTATACGAAAGACCATAGCCAAATTCATAAACCGATTCACCTGTATAGAATTTATAGGTTCGGCCTGGATTTGATGATGATGGTCGCATATTCATATCAGTCATTTTGACATTAACATATGATCCAGGATAATACGTAATAGGTAAACGTCCCGCAGGATTGTATTGACCTAGTATAACATTGGCAATAGCCGTACCACCTGATTGTCCTGCATAACCCATCCATAGAAGACTTCCAGATGTAGACGAATCACGAACATAGGAAAGATCAAGACCACCACCAGACATCATAACAACATGAATAGGCGAATGAGAAGCTTTTTCAATTTGTTGAAGTAATTTCAATTGAACATTAGGTAGAGTAATGTTAACTCGGTCTTGACCTTCACGTTCAATACTTTGATCAATACCACCAAAGAAAATCACAACGTCGGACGAAGCAGCCAGTTCAATAGCTTCAGCAAAACCACTTTCATCGACGGCATTAATCGAACAACCATGTGCAAATGAAACATTGACTGAATAACTTTGAGTTAGATTACGAAATGCTGTTACTGGATCGATTAAATAAGGTGCATGTCCATTGTAATTACCTTGCATTAATCCAGTTGCATTTGCTGTTGGTCCAATGAGAGCTATTCGTTTATCTCGTAATTGATTGACATCTAATGGCAAGATTTTGTTCGTATTTTTCAATAGAACAATACTTTGTTGAGCAGCTTCTAATGCCAATTGTCTCGAAGCAGGTGTATCAACATCGGCTGCTGATAATTTTCTATATGGTTGTTGTTCAGCTGGATCGAAATAACCGAGACGAACAAGAACATTAAATGTTCGTTCAAGAGCTCGATCAATATCACTTTCAACAATCGTATGTTTATCTAATGCTTCTTGAGTATGTTTACTATAGAAACTTCCACAATCAAGATCTGTACCAGCATTGAAAGCAGCAGCGACTGTATCTTCAACAGTCGATGTGTAATGATGTCCACTCATAATTACATCGACAGCATCACAATCACTCACAACAAAACCATCGAGATGATACGAATCTCTACAAATACAAACGTCAAATGATTATTTATAATCAAATTTTTAATGAATTTACCGAGCAAGTGTTTGCAATAGAAATTTATTTGCACATGATGGGATGCCATTCACTGAATTATAACTACACATAATACTCGCCACTTTAGCATCACGAATACAAGTTTCGAATGGTGGTAAATATGTTTCAAGAAGATCTTGATCACTAACAATCGCATCAAACGTAAAACGATTAACACCATTCCAATTTTCTAAATCATATGCAGCATAATGTTTACAATCAGCGGCAATTTTTAAATAACGTTCATCATCGCCACGTTGTAAACCATTGATCAATGCGTAAACATATTGTGAAGTTAGAAATGGATCTTCACCAGGTGTTTCTTGACCACGTCCCCATCGTGGATCACGAAATATATTGATATTTGGCGTAAAGAAAACTAATCCAGCACGACCTTCGTTATTAAATGCACGTGCTTCAGTCGATATGACATCGGCCATGTGATGGACTAGACTCATATTAAATGTTGCACCAAGATTGATTGGCATTGGAAAACTAGTTGCTGACGGTAGATCACCACCGAATGAAACACCTGGCGAATAAGCGACGCCGTGTAAAGCTTCGGACCACCATTGAAATTTGGGTAAGCCAAGACGTGGAATATCAGCGGCAGAATTAACCAATTGCGAAATCTTTTCTGGTGTAGTCATACGACTAACTAGGTCAGCTGCTCGTTGGCGTGTTGGTAACGATTGATTACATATTGGAAAATGAGCAAGTGGACCTGATTTACAATCAGGAAAACCTCCTTTCACATCATAAATATTAACTGCAAACGTTACAAATAATATGATCCCATTAAATAGTTTCATTTCTGTATAAATAGATGTTTACTTTTAACCAAAAAGAAAAATGAATTAAATCTATGCACGCCAAATCGAGAGCTTTTATGTCATAGATAAGGTAAATAAGAGTGCACGTACTTTAATGTTGTCTTTTCGATTATCTTGACATACCTTTTTTTTGGATAAAATGTAATTTTTCGAACGCAAATATTATCTTTTTCATATATCGAGACATTCGATGATTTTTGTATGTGTTCAAATAAAAGAAAAAGTTTTTTTTTTGCATGCATTATTTAATAATAAAACATGATAGGTTAGCACGTACGTTTTAGCAAATGGAAAAAAAACAACAAATCATTTCTCATTTTGTCTCAAACAATACAGACATATAGAAGATATGTTCATGAAATATAAAATTCTAATTATAAAACTGATTTTCCTATTATCACGAGGTGAGCATCATATACTAAAGTAAAATGGATGACTTTTATTTGTTTAAATATATTGTTTTAGCAAATTCAAGCAATGATCAATCACTTTTTTTAATTACCTTTGGTTCCAAATCTGATCATTGTATTAATAGAACTGCATCTGATTTTAATTTCAGTACGGAACATGATCGAGTGTATGGATGTTCTACTCGAGATGGACAATATGATATTGTTAACTCAATACCAGACTATTATAAGACATGGCATGGTGGAGCGCTAGACCATACTGAAAATGACATAGGTGGTTACATGCTTTTAGTTGATCAGGGTGAAAAGAATGAGGAAATTTTTAATCTGACTATCGACAATTTATGTATTGGTCTTCAATATGAATTTTCGACATATGCAACGAATATTATCAAAAAGTCACAAAATCAAAGAGGTCCATACATTCGTTTTGAAGTGAGATCCGCAGTCAATAGAACACATACAATCGCTAAAAGTCATACAGATGAAATACTTGCGTATGACAATATGACTTGGATAAAATTTGGTGTTTCATTTCAAGCAAATTATAGCTCTGTCGTCTTATTAATGTTTGTAGATATTCGGATTCGCGACGGTAATGATGTAGCAATTGATGATGTTGAACTACGTGTTAATAATGCAAATGGACAAGTTGGTTACTGTCCATCTAATCAGTTTGCTAATACAATTCAATCTCATGGCATTATCGGTCCATTTTGTGGAATTTGTAATTCTCGAAACCATACATTTGACCAAGATTCAATTTTTCTAATCACATTCGATGCTGGTTCTGAATTATGTTCGAATAAAACTCCTGCTTATTTTAACTTCAGTACAACTTACCAGCAGCATGTTACAAAGGATTGCATTCCACAAGGTGGATTTTTCAGTTTTTCAAATAGTATTCCTCAGCATGCGAATGTTTGGCATAATGAATCATTAGATCATACAGAAAATGATACTAATGGATATATGTATTTGGTTAATGTAGGAGCAGCCAAAAATATCATTTTCAGCTACAATGTCACAAATCTCTGCAATACGTGTTATGAATTCTCTGCTTATATGGCCAATATTTTTAAACCTTCGAATTCTACTAAACCAAATGTTCGTTTCGAAGTTCGGTCAGCGGATGATGAAAATGTACTGCTCGCACAAAATTCAACTGGAAACATATCTGAATACCCAATAATGAATTGGCACAAGTATTCAGTTATTTTCAATGCATCCGTTAGTTCTGTTACATTATTATTGATATCAAACGTTAAAAATGACTTTGGCAATGATCTTGTTATTGATGATATCGAACTAAAACCTTGTTCTTTTAGTAAATATCCCACACCATCAGTTCTTTTTTCTCATATCGTTCTTTTCTTTCATAGAATCAAGTCCACCTACAACAACATTTTCAACATATTGCAAAAAACCAGATTTTATAGGCACGGCATGTTCTATTCCTATTGATCTGTGTTCGATGCTTCAACCATGTGGCAATCGTGGCAATTGCACAAGCAAGAATAGTTATGATTATAATTGTTCGTGTCAACAAGGTTTCAATGGTACACGTTGTGAAAAAGATTATCGATTTTATAAATCGAACGACAGTTTAAATACTCCAATCAACCATTGTATCGATAATCCTTGTAAAAACAAAGGAATTTGTCGATCATTCGAGCATAATTATAAATGCTACTGTCTGAGTGATAGCTATTCTAGTCAACATTGTGAAAATGTGTCGAAGAAAATTATTCGTCATCGAATCTACGCAAAAATTATTGCTTCATTTGCTATTTTCATTTTGCTTGTGTTTGCTTTGTTTATTATCATCATGGATATACTGAAATATGGTTTCGGTATCGATCCAGTTGCTGAAGATCGTGAATATCTTCGACGAAAACGACAAGAAAAGAAACGAAAGCCTCGTCAAATTCAACGACCTGTTTATGTGAATGGACTTTTTTCAAAGACCTCTACAGACACAACAACAGTTTCAGTTTAACTTTTATCATATTACGTGCAAATAAATATTATCTTTTTTCTTTCAACACTGTAAAAATTAATAGCATGTTTTCAGCAAAAGATCATATTTTTTTAAGTTGTTGATAACTAATCAAATAATAAACATCATACAATATAGAAGAATAAAAGTAAAACATGTTTTACTTTTAATGTTAGAAGATTTTCTATAACGAGAAAAACAAGAATGTTTTCAATAAGTTTTTATTGGATAATATGGTTATTTTTCTTGACAATTATCAATGGAAAATCAAGTAATTTTTATCATTGATTTTGATTTTTTTCTCTTTCAGTATCGATTTATTGATAATTAAGATTCAATTCACTGTCGTTATTATTTAGATGTTTCTTACAATGAACCAAAATTCTGTTCGTATGCTATGTGGAATCAAAATGCTACGACTTTTGCGCATAGCTTTGAGTTTGGTAAACCTCATGGGATTTTTATCGATAGACATAACAATATTTATGTGGCTGATACTGATAAACATACAATTCAAATATGGTTGAATGAAAATGAAAATGAAAATGAAAGAAAGGAAATTGGTAATATTGGCAATAATCCGCATAGTTTGTTTGTTTCGAATGACAACTATATATATTTCGAAATTAGTGATAGAATAATTAAAAAAATTGACCCATCTTATACCGCTAGGGAACAAGTTGAGACTGTGGATGATAGGTGCTACGGTTTGTTTATTGACATCAATGATACACTTTATTGCTCGGTAAAAGAAAAACATAAAGTTATAAAATTTTCACTAAAAAATGGAACGAACAACGTAATTATTGCTGCAGGGAGAAAGGACTCATCAGGATCAGCCCTAGATACTCTCAATCAACCTTGGGGAATTTTTGTCGATAGGCAATTTAATCTATACGTAGCAGATTGTGGAAATAATCGTATCCAACGTTTTCGACCTGGACAAGTCAATGGTACGACGATAGCTGGACTGGAACCGATAAATGGCAAGAATCTCAGCTGCCCAACTGGAGTCGTATTAGATGGAAATAACCATTTATTCATTGTTGATCAGAATAATAAGCGTATTATTATGTTCAATTCTATTCGTTTTGAATGTGTAATTGGATGTTCTTACGGACATGGTTTTAGTCAATTAGAAAAACCCTATGCACTTGCTTTCAACAGTATGGGTGATATGTATGTTGTTGATTCGGGGAAGAACCGTCTTCAGAAATATAATTTTATTTCAACTTCATGCAGTAAGAAATCATACAAAAGTCATGTCAAACTTTTTCTATAATTATTCGTTTAGCTTTACCTTATAATCGACCGAAATTTTGTTCATTTCCTTCATGGAAACCTGAAGCCGAAACAATTGCTACGAAAAACGATGTTGATGAAAATCCTTATGGAATTTTTGTTTCTGCTAACGATAGTGTATACGTTCCAGTATTAAAATCAAACAAAGTTCTAATATGGCCAAATACAAGTAATGCTTTTATTGAAATTCATACTGGTAATTGGTCCAGGCCAACTAGTCTTTTCGTTACCTCCGATAATATCTTTTACGTGGACAACGGTAAACATAGTTCAATCACAGTCATTGCATCAAATCAAACACATGCTATCTCATTAATCAATGTTACTAAGCCTTGTCATGGTTTATTTGTTGATATATTGAATAATTTATATTGTTCCGTCCCGTATCATCATTTATTAGTGAAAAAGAAACTCAATAATCATACAAATGCGTCAGAGATAATTGCGACTGGAGGTAATACATCATCGTTACCAACTATACTTAACCGTCCGCGAGGAATCTTTGTTGACCAGTATATCAACATATATGTAGCCGATTCTGGACATCATAGAGTTATTCGTTTAGATTCAACACTACATAATTTTACAGTAGTAGCTGGAGGACAACATACAGAAGAAACAATTGGCCTTAACGAGCCCTCTGGAGTTGTCTTAGATGCTGATGGCTATTTATACATTGTTGACGAAAGAAATGAGAGAATTGTTGGATCAGGACCTTACGGTTTTCGATGTTTAGTCGGTTGTTCTAGTACAAACGGTTCAGCATCTGATCAATTACGTCGGCCTTGGACGATGTATTTTGATAGCAAAGGAAATATGTATGTTACTGATGTTATGAATAGGCGAATTCAAAAATTTCTCATCGCAACAAACTCATGCGGTAAGTTATTATTGGCTGTGAAAAGAAACAAATAACCATTATGTTGATTTTAGATCTTCCATATAATCGACCAAAACTCACTTCTTGTGCAGCATGGAATGTCACTGGAACAACATTCGTGAATAATAGTATGACTGGCAACTATGCAAACGGAATTTTTGTTGATAGAAATAATAATGTTTATCTAACGAATAATGATGCTGAATATATTCAAATATGGTCACAAAATGGGACAACAACAACGATGAGAAATGTTTCTGTTCAACCAAACTATCATTTTAGTCTTTTTGTTACGATCGACAACGATATTTATGTTGCTAACATTCATAAATCACAAGTTCAAAAATTCTTGCCAAATGGAACTGAAGAATACGATATCAATCTGCCAAACATGTCATGCTATGGTCTATTTATTGATGTTAACAATAATTTCTATTGCTCAGCCGGTGTTGAACATAAAGTAGTAAGAGTATCATTACTTAGTAAATCAAAAAATGTCACAGTTGTTGCTGGTAATGGTAAATCAACTCTCGAACCATATTCACTTAATACTCCATATGGGATTTTTGTTGATGTACATTTAACTTTATTCGTTGCTGATTATAACAATGACAGAATTCAACGTTTTAAATTAAATCGATTGAATGGGACAACAGTAGTTGGAAATGGTTCAACAAAATCTACGCACAATCTTTATCATCCGACTAGTGTGGTTTTAGACTCTAATGGTAATTTATTTATTGTTGATCATGGTAATCATCGAATTCTGATGTCCAGAAAAAGAAACCATGTTCAATGTTTAATTGGTTGTAATGACAATAATTCAGCATCAAACCACTTATTCACTCCTTTTACAATGAATTTCGATAATTTCGGAAATATGTATGTTGTTGATACAAGCACTAAGACAGTACAGAAATTTGATTTATTGACAAACATCTGTAATAACAACCATACAGATGAAACCACTATACCATCTGAAGTAACAACTACTGCAACAATTTCAGAGACTAATACACAAACAGCCAAGATTTCAACAATTCAAGAATCTTCAACATTGATGACTTCAACCAAGCCTATAGATACATCGACACCATCACAATCGACAACTTTAGAAACAGAGTCTAGTACACAAACAATTGAAAGTTCAACAATTCAAGAATCCTCAACATTGATGGCTTCAACAGATTATAGAGACACATCGACACCATCGCAATTATCAACAACTGCAGGTACTGGTAGAAAAGCAACCGAAAGCTCGACGATTCAAGAAACTTCAACATTGATTACTTCGACCAGTCCTATAGATACATCGACATCATCCACTCACGTTTTCTCTGCGTCTGTGTCTTTATCAAACACAGAATTCATCACTCAAACACCTTCAAGTACGGATCATCATAAAATCATTGCAGTTAATATTTTGTTTTAATTTTAGCAATAGAAATATCAGTTATTACTTCTACGACACGAACGTTAGAGGTGACATCATCAGTGCTCAAGCCAAAACAATGCAACAATTCATCACTTACTGGGATCAATTGTTCTGTTCCTAATACTCCATGCAATCATTTAAAACCTTGTCTCAACAATGGAAATTGCACAAATATTGGTAATGGTTACAATTGTACTTGTCTCGCTGGTTTCAACGGTACTGAATGTCAACATGATCAACGTATTTGCAAACAATTTGGATGTTTCAATCATGGTATCTATCTATTTCTTCGTTCTAAAAAACGATCTATTTTTTTCAAAAATATCTTTTAGGTAAATGTAATAAAACATATCATTGCATTTGCGATCCAGGTTGGCAAGGTGTTCATTGTCAAACAAAAATAGACTTTTGCGTTCATCATCGTTGTCAAAACAATGCTATATGTCGATCATTGATTCAAAATTATACATGTGAATGTCTTGGTAATTATTATTATTATGGTCAATATTGTGAAAAGATGACAACAAAAGTGAGGATATTTAAAGTAGTATCGAAATCGTTTGCCTATATCGCCATTTTGGCAATTACACTTGTTGCACTATTCATAATTATTATGGACATATTGAAATATGGTTTTGGTATTGATCCTGTTGAAGAAGAGCGTGAACGCATGAGAAAGGAAAAGGCAGGAACAAAACAAAAATCAAATAACTCTCAAAAAACTAATAATAAAAAGGCGAAAAAACAAAAAGCTTAATATATATTATTTTATTGGTAATTGTGTTGCTTTGCTTTGCTTTCTCTGTAATCATGTGCGAAATAAAATCATCAGAAAAATATCAATCAGATATATAGTTTATTAGATGAAAAGAAGAGAGGAGTAATTGAAATGTAATCAAGCAAATAACATTTGAAAAGCTATTATGATCAGCATTACGATGGTTGCATAAGTATATTGAGGTGCAAATAAAGAACTATGATTACTTATAAAGATATCCATACAGGAACGAGCAACACGACCATTCGTGTAGTTACATGAATAAATATCAATGCTTTGACACAGCTGTATGCTACAATCCGAACATGTATCTACGTTGATACTTGGTGTCGCACTTGGGATACATTGTCCATTCTTATCATTAATACAACAATCGCAGTGACATAATAAACCATGGGTAGAACCAATTAAAACTGTAATGATCACTAACACCAACGTTACTTTCAACATACTAGAACGCATTCAGAATGAAAAAAAATGAAATATAGTCTGACTGGCATAAAAGTGTATTTATCATTGAATATCAAGGATTTCTTATTTCGACCTTGACGAACAAAAAACAATGCTGAAATTGGTAATTGAATATCGTCATTGTCATTGTTAAAACAAAAGATTAAGATAAATTGCATTCAAACGTAATCAACACCGTCAATATTTAAAATAATAAATTCATGCTTGAAGAAAACGTCTTCTATGTAAACTTAATAATCACTTTTATTAAATAATTACAAAGTATTTTCTCTCTTTCTCAGTATGGTGTAATCCTTGATAAAAGAGCTTCACTTTTTTTCTCAACACAAAGAACGTCGAAAAGAAAAAAAAACACTCCTCTTTTTTTCCCGTCTTTTTATATTACTTGAAAAATGCAAAAACAAAAAACGAGGGAAACTACATGTTAAAATATAGTTGTAATAATAAAGATAACGTCAAAACGTTCTTAATTATCTTTTACTTTGCTTTATAAAAGAACGAAAGAAAGGATTTAACGAGATAGTTTCTTTTTTAATTATCATTCACAAACAATGGAAAATACTTGTCAAATATGCGGTGCATTTGCTCAATTTATAAATTATAATGTTTTATCTTGTTCATCGTGTAAAATATTTTTTCGACGAAATGGAGATCGACAACAGACGAAATATTTTCAATGTAAATTTAACAATCGATGTATAATTAATATCAATACTCGTCATCGATGTCCACCATGTCGATTAAGAAAATGTTTGCAATTTGGAATGAGTACTGATCTATTTCGTGCATCGAGAGCAAAGACTCTTACTTTAACACAAAGAATATATCCAACACAACAGGCAAGAAATATTACATTTATTCGATAAAAAAAAACAAACGCATTTTGATGCTGTTTTCTTGTTTTTTTCTTTCATATAGTCATCAACATTAACTGATGATCAATGGATGTTAGTTAAAAATCTCGTCAATTGTTACCAAGAATCAGAATTCATTTTCTTTGGGCAGCAATTAGTTATACTTTACGAAAATTATTCATTGCCAGATGATGTCTTTCGGAAATATGTTGATCAATTTCTACAATTACTTTATCGTTATACAGGCATGTATATTGAATCGAATGATGATATTCGTCAATTGCCATCGAATGAACGTTCTATTCGAATTTATAATGCTGTTGAGAATATATCATGTCTAACAGGTATCTTCGCTATACATCATTGTCAATTGTTGAAATTAGAAATATTTCGTCAAATTATGGAAAGTAAATATGGATCAAAAACCGTTGATATTCATCTTTGGTCGGGAAAATATTTCGATTCGAATATTCTTCTTATAAAATTGGCTGTTTCGTTATATGCATTTTCAGAGAGTTTATCCAATGATTCAATTCATTCAATTGAAATATTCGAAATACAAAATAAATATGCTGAAGTTACATGGAAATATCTTGTTTATCGATACGGTTATTTTCAAGCTATTCAACAATTTCTTAGTATTGTCGAATGTCTTTGTTCAATAAATGTTTTAAAATATCATGCTCGAAATTTAGTCTTACATAGGAATGATGTTGCTACGATTACTGAACAAATGGAATTAAATTTTATATTAGATGATGTTGAACAGGTTATATAGATTAAAACGAAAAGAAAACAGTGTAAAAAAATGTTCGATGTTATCAATAAATTCAGTATCCTATCTTTTCATAAACTAACATTTGAAAGACTACCATTAGAATCATAAATGTACTTGAAACCGATAGAAATAGCGAATGACCACTATTTCCACCACTGCTGTCTTCACAAGCCGTACTGATATTCGAATTGATTTTGGGACATGATTCATTGTAAGTTGTTGCACAGAGTGTTAACTTGCAATCATAACACGAATCGACGGTAATATTTGCTTTGAAGTCATCATAACAAGCTGTACTCGGCGGTGAATGTTTGCAACAGAAGCATTGACAAGTTGTACTATATGTATAGCCGATCAAACTGACGAACAATAGAGCAAAGAAGATTTTGAAGTTTTTCGAGAGCATATTGGTTTGATTAAAATACGTAAAAAAATGAAGTAAAATAAGAGATTCCCAAGCTTATATATTCACATCGAGATAACTATGATTACTAACTACGCCCTTTCAAACCAATAAAAAATGAGTAAACGTCATGACAGTTTGCGAGTTCGCTTGCAATAAATAAAATACTATAGCTTTTATATTCTCTTTTCATTCTTTTATTTTATCTCCGCATGTTATAAAAATATTTACTCTGTTTTTGACTCATATTTATTTTTATGTCATGATGATACTAGTTTACTATATATTCATATTTTTCCATAAGAAATTCTTGAGTTTGTTTTATAGCTTTCATTTGTTGATCAATCACTTTGTACTCTTTAACATGATTAATTAATTTGTAAATATCTGATAATAGAATCTTCTTTTTCGTTGACTTTAATTTGTTAAATTTTGCTTCGTACATTTGATAAAGTTCTCTCAATCGTTTATGCAAATGTAAATTTGAATTCAGTTCTTTTTCTTCTTCAACCATTTCATTGAAATTCATAGTAAGTGGATCCATCGTTTCTTTAAATTGATATTCAATATTGAAAAGAAAATATGCAAATTCTGCACTTATATTACACAAATCGACACATATTTTCTGCAGATAATCTCTTCCATCTGAAAATGAATCATCAGAATCGATGTCATACTCGAGAAGATAATTCATTGGTTTGTGTTTTTCAAATGCACACGAACAATCGGAATCCGTACATTCATTTTGAATAATTTTATGTGGTTGATGAACAATAATTGAAAATTGACCGATTTTAGTAGGTCTTTGTCGACATCCATGACATTGAAAAACTACTTCATGTAAATGTGTTGCGCACATATCAATCCATTGATTTTTAATATTTTTCTCGTATAAAAATAAATTACGTTGGCTATTTCGTACCGTTTCTAATATTGGACGAATGAGTAATTCAATTTGAATTTGAGCATGTTTGTTTGTTTGTCTTTCGTCTTGTAAATCATAGATCGGTAAAGTTTTAACATAATTCAACAAACGAATTGATTCTTCAACGGATTTCGTCCAACTCGTTTCGTAGTCTCGTTCATCGCATTCATCAAATGTAATTCCATGTCGTAACGACACTAAATAACGAAATGATTCATTATCGAAACAGAATACATTCTTTTTCTGAAAACTAATATTATTATTTGGTAATGATCGAAGCATTTCCATTATTAATGGAGCCGTATCACCTGGTGTATAAAATGTCGAACGAGCATTTGTAAAACAAAAAAGAAGATTTTGCTGAGCATTGGCATCTAACAGAGAGAATAATTTCAAGATACAACTACGAAAAAAGATATTCAATCGTGATGAATTTGGTTTGCACAGAAAACAGATTGCATCCAAATGAGTTAGATTATTGATGAATTGCAAAGTATGTTCGATATTGATATCATCTTGATTAATTCCTCGTGTATCTCCAAACCCTGGCGTGTCAATAATTCGTAGTTTTTTCTCTCGATTTCCCTGTATCGTAAAAACATAGGATCGACATTGTTGAGTAACTGATTGGCCAGGATTATCAAAATCTTCGTTATTCGAATTATCGAAATCGACTAATTTAATAATATGTTCTTCGAAATTTGCACCGGTAGTTATGAGAAACGAAGCTGTTATAAGAACTGTAGGATCTTTTGTTTTTGCTTCTTTGAATGTCTGTGATGATAGATAATTGGCAAAAGCATTGATAAAAGTTGATTTACCAACGCCACTTTCACCAAGAAGAAGAATATTTATTGTATCATATTGTTTAGTTGGAGGTTTTTGTGTTGCATCAGATGAACTTTTCGTCTTCTGAGCCTTCTTTTTTCCTTTGGATTTCTCTTGATTTGAACTATTACGTGGTAATACGATCATTTTTGATAGTTCATAGTCACAATATGAAAAATCTACATAAACTAGTCGTACACTATCGTTGTTCTTCTTTTTCCGGTTCATCAGAAAGCTTTTCAATTGAGTTGAATTTTTTCTATTTAACTCATCCGTAGACCAAATTGCGTGTTCATTGCAATCTTCTTCATTGTTTCTTTTCACTACATCAGCTTTCGTAGCAGTACGATATTCGATATTATTGACTCTTAATTCGTTGATAAACTTTGCTTTGGCTTGAAGTTCATGAATAAGCTCCAATAATTGTTGCATATCGTCTCGTAATTTTGTTTTTCTATTTCTATATGAAGTCGTGTCAATTCTAGAAATTTGTTTCGTAAGTTCGTCATATGCTTTTGCTAATTGTGCCCATTGATGCGATATCTTGGAAATATGTTCTTTCAAATGAGTCGTTAATATGTGCATCTCATTGCTTCTGAAAAAGATTTCTAAATGATTTTTAAGAATTCGTAGATCATATAATTCTTCCAAAACTTTGCGTATATCTGAAGGAACACGATGGGAAATAATTTCTTTTCCGCTATACTGTGGATACAGCCAACTGACTGATTGAAAATAATACTTTATTGGCGCGCATTGCGTATCTTTCTGTCGAAGAGAAGCGATTCGGGATGGAATCTCAAAAAGTTTCGTAACTTGTGTCAGGCTCGAAATATTCGAGTAAATCGTTACATTTGACATTGGTTTCAATGTATTGTGATCTTTCTTTTCTAAACATTCATGAATTGTTCCACCATCAGATAAAATCTTACGAAATTGTTGCAATGAATTGTCTATTGAAGCTATATCCATGTTGTCTGGTATTTGCAAAATAATAAAAGCATCGATACCAGTATCGATTTTACTAACAATATGCGTAGCATTTTCACTAATTTTCTTTTCATTTAATCCTGTCACATCTTTTCCATCGTTTTTTGCCAGAGTTTTTGCAGTGAGCAGATAAGAATAAGAAATAATACGAGTAAATTCATCGATTTTTCGAGGATAATTAACCAACCCACCGATACCAACTGTAGGTGCTATATTTCGTAATAAATTAACTTGTAATTCATTCTCAATACCAATTAAATCGAGCAGATTGTGAACCTCGTTCCTATTGCCTTTTAATAATTTACAGTGCAATAATTTGGGTCTTACATCTTTAGCTACCTGCCCTTTACTAGTCAGTTTGCATTTTTCGACCCAACAATCGGTGTGTATGTCGTAAAAATCACCCAAAGATCCCGAGGGACTGATAGCTTTTCGCTTCAGAAGCTCGCTTGATGCTGATTTTTGTGCCATATCTCTACTTCCTACCTACACAAAATGTCGTCAACATTGTTCTTTTACTATTCTTCGACAATAAAAAATTCTGACAGCACATGTTTTTTTTCAATTTGTGTTAAGCAATCGAGAAGAAATTTTATTATGAGTCACGAAGGAAGAAAAAAAGGAAATCATAACTTTCTATAACTTTCTCGAAAATAAAAACTGATGATTTCCCCATAGATGAGTCAGTTGACACAGGTTTTGTATGTTATTTTTCTTTCTATTCTGCCTCTCCTTATTCATAGTTGTATGTATGACTACACGGATAGTATTGAGACAGGCACCCCTTGTTTTTTTGCGCGTCATAGTTTCACCATACTGAAGTAATCTTTGTTTTTTTACAAAACTATATAAAGCGAATATTTAGAACGTTTTAAAGCACAGTCTTATTTTCAATTTCTCGCACAAAATGAGTGAAACAAATCAACAAGAGCCCGAAGATACCCGAACTGGTGTAAGTTAAAAACATGATTGTCTATGTTCATGTAAAAAAACTAAATAATCATCATACAATTTAGCCATTCGCCATCGTACCAAAATACGATTGTCCACATTTGGGCGACCATGCTTATGTCTTATTACAATCTGACAGTACTCAACAACCACCATGTACTGATTGCAGCAAAACACAAGAAAATTGGGCTTGTTTAAATCCCGATTGTAACTTTGTACGTTATTAATATTGATTTATTTTATTCGAATATGAAATCATATTTTATTCAGATTGGTTGCTCACGATATCAAGAAAAACACATGTTAAACCATAATCAAACAACCGGCCACAATATCTGTTTGAGCTTATCAGATCATTCAGTTTTCTGCTATGCATGTGATAGTTACATCGACAGTCCACAATTGCATTCGCTTAGCCGACAATTAAATCGTGGTGCACATTAAATCGAAGATAACACAGAACAAAAAATTGTAATTGCTTTTCTTGTTTGATAAATAAATTGTATACTCACGAAAAATGAATAGATGATATTGATTTATGATCAAAATTTTTAAAAAAAATATAAGAAAGATAAAATAGAATAACTTTACTTTTGTGCTGTTTAAAAAAAAAAAGATTTTCTCATATGTGATCCACTGAAACGATCAGATTTAAATGAAACCGAAAACTTTTCTTGAATTATATTTACGAACTCTCGTTTGTTTACATTTTTGTCATGATATTTTCGCACACGCTCAACTATCAACACCCTCAAGACTGTAACTCCATTAGAATATTCTTCATCATATTTGAAATTTATTTTCTTTTTTGAAAGTAAATAAATAATATAATGTGTGCATACTGATAAAGGTTAAAATCCAAAATCATGTAAAAACAAAGGGAAAAAGCCATTTGAGTAACTCAAAAGATAAGCAAGTGTGATAGTATATATAAAAGTTTAGTATACTGCATCAGTGCATGATAAGATTTGTTATTAGAGAAAATTATAAAGACATTTGAGTTATGTGTGGCAAATATTTTTATCGAAGTTTACCGTATTTGAATGCATTGATCTGTTTCCTTGAGATCACCTGTATTGTGGCCTTAATTGCAACAATAGTATCAGAGTGGTCATCAGAATCGCGCAATAGTGACTCTACCACAACAACGCCATCAATAACAACGACAGACGTAGTAATACAAACAACTACTGATGTAACAACAGCAACATACATTATTACCACAACATCTGCATCTCCTTCGTTTTTCGATGAAATACCGACACCATTTATAATAGCTTTTAGTATAACTTTAGTAGGCTCTATTGTACCAATTTTCACTGGCGCTGTTTTATTGTTGTCAATACCTTGTTGTTGTTGGTGTCTTATAAACCCTTCTTGTCGACAACCATATCTTCGATTCATATCGTTAAATTGCAAATGTCCATGTTATTCTCCTCGACCAAAATTACGATTTATAATTCGAATTTGTTTTCATTTATTTTGTATTTTACTTCGAGTCATAGCTACAATGATGTATGGAATACTTTATATGCAAGCATCTGATGATGATGAACTTAGAATTATGCGTCTGTTTTTGCTTGTTACTGGTGTATCGTTGATATTCCCATTTATAATAGTTCTACTGGATGTTTATCATTATCGTGTATGGTGGGCATATAAACCAGATATTGGCGATGATTTGCCACCTGAAACTATCAAGAAATCATTTTCTCATAAACATAGACGATTTATTCCATATGTATTAACTGAAGCATATCGAACACAGTCACTCGGTAATCGATCGTGTGCTGATGGCAATCGTTGTAAAAATCGAGAATTAGAACATATTGCTATTTTTCATTCGACAAAACATCAACCACAATCGAGATATACAAAAGAACATAAACGGTATATTGGTTTTCATCAAACAAGACCAAGTACATCATTCCAGATTGTTAAGAGCACATTTCTACCGAGTAAACAGGGAATGTTAGGTCCAGGTGCATATTTTGCACGATCTATAGAGGGTACTGAACGTAAAGTTGGTAAAGATGGTGGACGAGGAGCTATGTTTATTGTCGAAATAGAAATGGGTAAAGTTTATGAAGTCAATTTCGCTGAAATTCGTGACAAAAGTAATCCAGCGTTCAATCAAGCCAAATATGATTTTGTTACGAACGGTGATTGGCATCAGACTTATGATACATGCTATTTTAAACATTATGAAGAAGGTTTAGACGAATTTTGTATCAAAGATCCTGAAAAACAAATCCGTTCTTGGGTTGTTGTCGTTCATGGTCAACATGATCAGAAAATGCGTGAATATCGATTAGTTTCTGAGATGGGTTCCGAAATGTGTGGTTGTATCTAATTGAATTATACCGTTCAGACTCTTATATGCCTATAATTTTTTTTTAAATATTATATTTTAATATTTTTATTTCCTATATGATGAATCATAAAATATTTTTTTATTTATCATATGATTGCACAATAGAATTGCAAACTAGTATAGTATCATTAATATGGCAAGTCGTATGTATTCACATCTTATGAGACCAATGATCAACAGTTTTATTCATTTTTCGATCGAACATGTGGTCATATTAGATCAGCTCGAATTATATACGATAATAGAACACAACAAAGTCGTTGTTTTGATTTTGTTGAATTCGATAGCATACGAAACAGCATTGACACTCAATGGACGAAAATCAAAAATAACGCCGAGTAAATCTCAAACATCTTCTTCTGTTATTAAAGAAAAAACAATAGAAATAAATTCAATAGAAGAATAAAAGACACGTGTCGTTCATTGTAAAAGAGCAAAATATACGATGTTTATATTGGTCTAGATGGTAATAAACCTGAACGTCTTCGAAAATATCGTGAATGGATTATGACACAGCCCGAACTTATAGAACGGGCCAAGCGAGAACTTCGTGGTCGTACTATTGCTTGTTGGTGTAAACCAGAAGCATGTCATGGTGATATATTAGCTGAATTAGCTGATGCTGATTGAATATGACTTTTAAAGGTACTCATGACATATTAATCTATATGTAACTACTATTTTTAATTTAATCTCGAAATAAACCAATATAAATCTCTATG
>ERZ778027.2218-NODE-2218-length-25676-cov-12.333125_pt1 | contig 25676 bp, 33 predicted proteins | sample MGYA00375757_ERZ778027 | MGnify/ENA primary metagenome ERZ778027 (study PRJEB29350, sample SAMN05389817) | bioreactor metagenome | isolation source: Ammonium sulfate bioreactor | place: South Africa: University of Cape Town | collected 2014-02-18 ...
TGTTGTTGCTGTTGTTGTTGCTCCGAATGGAGTGACGGTCGTAGTTGGTTGTCGTAGTATGTTTCCTGTTTGTTGAAGTGTGCTCGTAGAGAGAACTGATTCGACCGAAGGTTTAGACGTGCGAAGTGGAAGAGATTTCTTGAGAGAAAGAGTCTTAAAGAAATGCGTTTGAGAAGCCAAATCTTGTGGAGTTTCGATAGCTTGTAATAATTCTCCTCGTTCGAGTACTTTATCAAGTGCAGTTCTAATTGACTTCTCTTAAATAAAAAGACAAGTTTTAACAAATTCATTTTCGGAATAATTATGAAGAGCTATTTTAAAAATATTCACCTGCATCCATCTGAATTTCAGGTAGTGCACAATCGTTATCTTGAACTTCAAATAATAGATCCAGTTGCGAATCACCAGCTTCGAATTCTTGAAGCCGTTTCGCAGCAGGAGGATCAACAGTTGGTTTTTGAATAGTTGCAGTTGAACATCGAGGAGAATAACTATCATAATCATCAAAGAGACCAAAGCCCATGTCTGTCCCCGCATCATCATCTGAAGACCACCCCTCTTTCTCTTTCTTTTTCGTTGGCGTATCCGCTTTTGCAGCAGCACTTTTAGGCGGCATCTCGAATAACTCGTCGTCGAATTCGCCTACGATAGTTTGAGATAGAGAATATCATATAAGAAATAGTGTACAAAATTAGGACTTATAAAACTTACAAAGGTACTTTGATGATGTCGACTGTGCATCCATATTACTTGTCTAAAAATTCAATCGAATAGTTCTTATCCATTGATAAAAATGACTTACTATCAAGCATCTGCGCGCTTGCATTTTTTTCATTAAAATCTTTGAGAAATCATGATCTTCATGCTCTTCTGCTTTTTCTTTTTCTTCTTCTTCTTCTTCTTCATCATCATATTCAATCTCACTCTCCGTCTCAGATCTAAATTTAATTAACAAATAAAATCGTCTGAAAACTTCTTCTTATATTTGTCTCTCAAAAGCTTACGATTCATTTTCAATAAATCGTTGATTGATTTCATCCAATTGTTTTTCTAATATTTCTCTATCTTCAGCTGTTGCATTACCAATTTCTTTACTCAAATCTACAAATAATCAACACATTGATGAAACTGTTCAAAACTCAATTCTTTCATTCGAACCTGTTTTCATCTCGTCAATCAACTGTTGTGCTTTGAGATCATCTTTTAAAACCGTTTGATACGTATCAATAATTGTCAACATAAGTTGATATTTCGGATCTCCACCTGATCGATACGATACATTCTGGCAAAGTTGTTCATATTGATGAGTCAATTCAGTTTTATTTGTAATCGATGCGTTATCCAATTGACGTTTTCCATTGATTAATTTATCTTTAACTAAATCGATTTGTGATCGTTCACCTTCCCAATTGATATACGGAAGTAGATCGATCTCATTTTCTAACATGACATCCAACAATCGAACACCTGTTTGAATCGGTTGATCATCTCGTTCTTCAATAGCAACGAAACTTGTCAATGAACAAACAACTGAATGTTTACAACTCAGTCGAATTAAATTCTCTTGATTTTGTTTTTTAATCAGCTCATTTTCACTTTCATCTTGACTCAGCAAACCATTTTCATAGTCCGAAATAATCGCTCGAGCTGTCAAACAATGTAAAATTCGTCCTTTCGTTTCAGTTATCCTGTTCAAAAACACATCAGTTAGAAATTCTTGATCGTTAATCGTCGCTTTTAACGTCGCTCGATGGCAGTTATCGATAAATCGATACACAGTCAAACGCATTCCATCGAACAACGATCGAATGATTTTCGGTGCTTGATTAGTAAATAACAATTCTTGCTGTTGATCGATCGTTCCATGCCAATCAATCGAAACATTCGTTACGCATGGTTGATGAATATGTTCGAGAATTTCGACGACTTTACTCTTCCATCTTGAACGATAATTCGAATCGAATATTGTGCAAAGACCACCGGCATTTGTTTGATTAGCTAGTTGTTTTAGTTGATATTTATTTGCTGTTTCACCGATTGAACAAGTAAACAAACGAGTTTGTCGTGTCGATGGTTGATTTTTGAGAAAAGTAGCAATGGATTTGAATTCGTTGATATGACCATCGGAAAGGAGAATATATTGCCGGCCGAGTTTTGATATCGATGGAAAGAGAGAAAGTTGACGAAGAACTGAATACAGATCGGTATTACCACGATGATCAAGTGAATAGAGGACAAAATGTTTAGCTTTTTCAATATTTTCTTTGGTATTTGGCACAGAAATCGGGAAACATTCATCGTTATCTTAAAAGAAAAACGAACAAAATACAATCAATTCGAAACAAAAATCTCGTTCGATTTTACCAGAACCGAATGTAACAATATTGAAATAGATATTTCCATCTTGTTTAAAGTTCGTTAGAAACAAATGTGCCAATTGTTTGGCTTGTTGAACATGTTTGCCATCCATGGAATTGGAAACATCAATTAAAAATATGATTTCCAACAGATCATTTGGATTTTTAGTCATTTCAAATTTGGGATAGAATATTAACATACAAGCTTGAGTATTTTCATCGGAGATTTCGTTTAACATTCGAGGTAGATTCATTGTTTTCAATGTAATCGAAAGAAGAAAATCTTTTTCTAATAAAACATTATCAACAAGTTCGATCATCGAAATACAATCGGTCACTTTCCGACGAAGACGATGAGTTGGCGAGAAGATTTTCAAGATTTCATACGGCATACGTATTGAAGTTTTCAAACTGAATTCAACTGATTTCATCGAATCATTCGCTTGACTAAGATCAATCGACGGTAGGATCGATTGATCTTTGGATTCGAGAGCTTGTTTCGATTGCCACGAGGCGATTTTCGCCGGAAATCGAAAGATAACATCATTGTTCTCAATGGGCAGCTCGGCAACATACGTGATTTTAATAATCACTTCACAGTTTGCTGGTAAATTACCAACAGAAACGCTGAATACTTCGGGTTGTTCTTGATGCATGAGATAGGCGCCGTGACCTTTGGCTATTGCTTCTCGATATTCACGTTTGGCTTGTTCTTTTTCTTTGACAACACCTTTGATTATTTTGTTATTTATATGAGCTTCGAAACCGCAAACGGAACAATTTTCTTCGAGAGGAAATACGTATTTTGCTTCGATTGGTATCGAACTTGTGTTATGATAAACTTGATAGAGAACAACCTGAAAATCGAATGTTGTTTTTTTTTCTGAATGCAAAAGATTTTGTTCGAATTACTTCAGCAGTAACATCGACAAGTTGTGCACGAATATGAAAAGCTTTTAATGGAACTAATTGACCTGATGATGGACAAATTAAACCATAATCTTGTTCTGCTACTTGAATAACTTCGTCTTCAATTGTCGATGGAATACTGATTTCTTTGTTTGTATTTTTCGTTGAGAAATCATCTCGAATAATTGGTAATAAACTCAATGATTGGCTTGAATCATCGTGTGGAAGCCAAGACACTTCGACAATGTAGAGCAATCGTTGTTGATCGAGATTATAAATCACAAATTCATCATCCTAAATAATTAATTTCGAATGAGAATCAAATTCGAGATTTTCTTCTTACGAGAAATTTCGAGTTGTTCTCAGTTGTTCGTTTGACACCATGTGTACTGTGGAAATTCGGAGGTGGTTGAGTTAGATTCGTTGAATACGAATAGAATTTCGCCGAATCGCCTAATGCAACTTGAGAAATACAGATTAAACGTCGACCAGGACGAGTCCAGCTCGCCTCTGTGTATTTCAATGATGTCGAAATGGAATCAGAAAAGTAAATTCCATAACCTAAACATCCAACATCTGTACGAGTTATTCCCAAATCATTGACGACAACTTTCGGCATCAGAAGACCTCTAAAATCATACAAATAATTCCCTTTCGTTCTTTAGAAAAAAGACTCTGCATTTACCGTGATAAAATCCCGAGAAAATTCTTATATTTCGATCCGTGAAAGAGTTGCCGTTGATTCGACAATGTCGTTCGAAAATTCAATGCATCTGTTTGTTTAGCTACACTATAAATCTGATGAATAATCACCGTCTCATCTCTAAAAATCAAACTCAATGTTTTTTTTTTCTCATTCAGCAACTCGATGATATTCATACGCATTTGTTGACGAATTAATCGTTTCACTGATAGTCGAATATTCCGGAGAATCTTTATCCAATGTCTCGATATGACATTTCAATGCACGATATTTCGCTTCGATGGAAGCTGTGATACTCCAATTGGTTAGCTCATTGACTGTAACCATATCACGAAGCATCTAGATTCGAAGACAAAAGTGTCGAATTGAAAATTAATGATTGAATTTGATTTACTTGGCAAAGATCGAGTTTATCGATGAGTGCATGACGATTGTTAATAAGATCGACAAATTGACGATGAGGAATGAGAGAATAAAAACGTTTTTCAGCTTCACCAGCTGATTTACTTTCGGATTTAATTTCAAGTAAAGCAGCTTCAGCTTCGATTATCTACAAACAAAATCGTTTAAAACTCAATTTTCATCAACTGAATGTATTCCTACAGTTTGCAAAGCAATCGTTTCCGGCTCAATAGTAAGTAATTCATTCAAATCTCCGATTGATTCCGTCCACAAAGATTCAATTAATTGACAAACATTATCATCTAACATCTGTGTATCCATTCGATGAACAAACAACGACTAAAATCGAACTTTTCTCATTGATTTTCATTCTCAAATCTTCGTCAACATACGCGTAATAGCAGTTTCGAACCGAGTTTATCCGGTAGTAGATCTCGAATTCGTGTTATTCTCGGCATAGTTGCAATACGATTGTAATACGAAGCGAATAGTTGATGTAATTCATTGATATCATTGCTGAATGCATATTGAATGAGCGAGAGTTTGCCCTGAGACTTCGTGATCGTTTGTTTTTCATAACGAAATCGAATTCGATAGTCTGCGGGAAATCCATCGCGAATGATTTGTAGTTCGAGAGCGAAATAAACTTCAGAATGTTCATTTGTTTCCTTAGGAGAAAAAAAACAAAGAGATTTTTGTGGTTTTATTTTCGAAGAGTTCTTTTATTTTTACTTTAAAAATCGCCCAACGGCCAAGTTCAGCATGAGTTAACTCGTCAAATTGTGGCAATTCAACATCATCGGAATTCCAAATTTTGATTTTTGATACATCGATTTTAACAGGTTTCTGCGTATTGGCAGAGGAACTTCCGCCACCTACCAAAAGAAAGTCTCAATGTGAAAACTTCGATTCAGTTTCGTAAGAAAAAATCAACCTGAAACAGCGATTGTTCCGCTTTTGGCAAAATTTTCTCGATCTTCAGCCGATGTGACAATATGTTTTTTAATATCCACTGAATCGGCTCCCGATCGACATTCGTTAATATACTCAATGTGAACCAATGGTATGCCGAGTTGTTTTGCTCGGCGAGTTTTATACGTATCAACATCATTCGAAACTAGAACATAGTCTGTCTACATACGAAACAAAAAAAAAACAATTAAAATCAATAGGAGAAACGATCGATTGGGAAACGTACACTAGCTGTTAGAATATAGGAAATATGAGCATTTTGCTCTTGAAGATAATTGATAAGTTGTTGTTTAGCTTTAAAACGAATTTGATGGCCAAGTTCAAGCACAAATGTTTTGCCAGACAGTGGTGAAATTAAAGATGAATTTATTTTCATTTCTACGATTGTGAAAAAAAAAATAAAAACGGTTTAGATAAATAAAAAACACCGCAATATATAGTTGCATTATAAATATATGAGTCACATCATCAAGTACCACACATTCTGTCAAATGCATGAAGGAAAGAAAAAAATAACACGTGTGAGTTGTTTCACAATCGTAGCGAAATTGTGTTTTGTAATAAATTAGCCAATTTCGAACAAAAGAAAGTTTGTCCTATATTTATAGCTATATGTTCTCTTTTTTTATATTGTTATTTCATCATACATTCGAAATCTGATTCTCGTATCACGTTTATTTTATTAGCAATATAAAAAAAGCAACAATTAATTTATTCATCATCGTTCTCAGTAGTTGATGAAGAAAGTCTTTCGTGCTGATCGTTATCTCTTCGATTACTATGCAATACATCCATTTGATATCTTTCTGTATTATAAATTCGACTGATTTGCAAAATCATATTCCCTAGTTCGGGTTCGTTGATGCATGTCGTTACAATATCAGGATCTTCGTATAATTGAAGCATAACTAATCAAAATTTTAAAAAAATTCTTTTATTTTAAAATTTTAAATAAAACTAAGTTTTTACTAAAGAATAACTTGGGATTGTTCACTGCACGTTGTATGTACGGATTTTCCATAACTGCTTTGAATAGATTCGAATCAGGATCAAGACCTTCTTGACTGTTTGCTTCTCTGATCGTTTGTTGTTGTTGTTCATCACCAATTAGATAATCACACTGAAACAAATGAACAGAAACTTCCGATGAAAATCAAGAGTCATTTGTTTACAGCTAAAGTCTGATTATTGTGACAGATTTGTAGCGCATCGATCACCGTCTCACGATTGAATCCCATGTCTTCGAGTGATCGAACAGCCTAATTTCCATCGAAAAAAAAACGGGATAATCAATGATTTTATTTGAAAATAAAGATTTACCGTTGGATTTGGTTGAAAATATTTCTGTCGAAATTGTCGAAACGGTATAAATGTTGAATCATGCGAATAGACTGTGGTGGGTGCTACAGTTATTTGATTTTCTTCTTCAGCAATATCCGGTTGGGATAAGAGTAATTCCATTGCTGCATGAAAATCCGATCTTTTCAAACAAAACGTTAGAAATCTGAACTCAATTCTCAAAGAAAATCCACAGACTTCGTTCGTCTCAATGCTATTTGCGCTTGTTTCTCTGTGAAACCTAAATCAATTAGTTTATGTACATGATTTGCATCGATTGGAGTCTCATCGGATTCGTTCACTGATTTCGAAAGCATTTCTTTTCAACCAACAAAACGAAACTAAATGATTTTTGATTTTGAGAGTGAATTTTTACTTTCAACTTGCCGAAAGATTTGTTCGGCATCCGAACGAAACCAAAGTAATTTATGTGCCGTTTCAATTAACGTCAAAAGAATCCGATTGAGATCCGTACGAAACTAAATTTCAGATTTTCTTCTCGATTTTTCCAATCGAAATTCTTTACTTCGGCCCTTCGTCGAAGATTATGCGCGCGCGGAATATGTTCCGAAGTCGCTTGAAGATCACACGTTCGCTGCTGTATCAACGCTTCATCAATCGAAATCGAATCTTCTACTTGCGTAATTCTCGATGATGAATTCAATGTTTTCGTTGTCAAAAGAAATTCATCTAGAGAAACTTAGTTTTTCGTTTTGTTTTTCGTGCAAATCGACAAACAAACCTCCGTTTTTCACTCTTTCGTCGCTCAGTGTTTTGCTTTCATCGATAACTCGTTTTGAATCAATCGAGATTAATTTATAATTATCCATTTCATCGAAATAGTTCTCTTGAAACAAATACTTCATTGCTAAATATTTGACATGAGAAAATTTGGTTTGATGCAACGGAAAATGTTCTTGAAAGACGTCGCCAGTTCGAGACCAGATTTTCACAGAAATACTTGAGCATTGATCATTCATAACATCAGTTAAGATATTGGTTTTCCCTGTCATTTTTTTTTATTAACAAAAGAAAAAAACGAGAAAACGATATCTAGAAAAACGAACCAAAAACATATTTTGTTTGTTTTTTGTTTCTTTGTCTGTTGCATTCGAAAAGAAAAACAAGAGAAATACCAAAAGAAAAAAACTTTAGTACAACAGAAACACGAAAAAAATCAAGACAATTTCTCTCTCTCTCTCTCATTTCAGCCTTAAACACGTATCTGGATGGTGAGATAGAACAAGGGAAATAGAGCATATACACACACGCACACAAACAAATAAACAAACGAAAGAGAAGAAAAAACAAAGAAGAGGAACAAACATGAAGTGAAAGCTTTTTTTAGAGGCAAATTTTTTTGTCTTATTTTCGAAATACATATATCAGTGTGTTTTTAATAGGAATAAACTAGAAGAAGAGACAATGTATATAAGTTGAACAATATACTCAATACAGACATACAGAGAAGAAGAAGAAGAACTTGGCTGTGGTTTTTATATACAAAGACAAAGCACTACAGTGATCAATTACATGTGGAGAGAGAAGAATGCGAACTACGTATATTAAAACAAAAAACATCGTTTTGTTTGTCTCTCTTATTCGTTGTTGATCGTTGAATTTGAATGTATTTTAATTCAAATTCAGATACTGCCCATTCTCCTTAAGCCAATCGACTGCACAGGCTTTCACGTGCGCAGTTATGCCTTGACATTTGAGCGACTTTCGACATTGAACATTCGGCTACAACATCAAATTCAACTTTTTTCAATTTCAAAAACCTTTGAAAATTCTTACGCATTCGTATTCTCCTTCGGCGTTTTTCATCAGTAAAGTGACGATTTTGTTTTTGCCACTACGTCTTTTCTTCACGGCATTGACTGCTAATTGTTGTGACGAACGATCTTGATGATGTGAATTAGTCTGATGGTGATTCGCATGCGCTGTATTCGCATGATGAGTTTGGTGATGTGATGGAAGTTTGTTTGGAGTCGCTTGCGTCGTGCCGTTTTGTTGTCCGGGAAGATTGTGATGCGTTAAGTGGTGATTCGATGCGCCTGCAGCGAGTGCAGCAGCAGCAGCTGCAGCTGTCGAAGCTGCGGCTGCGGCTTGCTGTTGGGTTGTTTGACTAATGTAACCACATTGATGTTGAATCAATGCTGCTTGTGACATCGAAATTTTGCCCACTGTTGCCCAGCGTTCGAGTAATTCACATAGAGTACGTTGTTTTTCATCGAGTACTTGAGCTGTTGCTGACGATGGTTGCTGTTGAGATGTTGTTAATAAGGCTCGAATATTCGCTTTGACGATATTCGTTTCTAAATCCGAGAAAAAAACGTCAATCAATCTGAGAATATCATGTCGTTTGTCGCGTCTTACCATTGATCAATTGTTCGATTTCGTATCGGAGTAGATTTTCATGTTCATGAATATGATCGATACAAAGTAGTAAATGACAATGTGGACAAGAAACATAGAGATTTCTCGAACATGTTAGAAGTCCGTTTTCATTTCTGTGTTGACATTTGACGGATATTGTTTGACATATACCAGAGAAGTAAAGTGATGAGGCTTGGTCATCTGCTGCTTGTTGTGTTGCAGCCATGTGTGTGCCGGCTGCCATTTTATTCAAAGGAACAAAAGAATGTATTTTGAAAGTTGATGATTATCGAATATTTTGGTTTTGCTTTCGTTTGTTTGTCGATTTTAGTTAATTAAAATGAAGAAAAAGAGACACAGAGAGAGAGAAAGAGAAAGAGAGAATAAAATCAGTGTTGATTTTAATGAGTTGAATTGTCTATTATTCGATTGTAAATATATGAACAAGAAAATAAAATGACAAGAATTTTGGTTAGGCTCAACAAGAATATCTAAAGGAAATAAACAAATACGTAGAATTGACGATCATTTGACAAAAGAATATGTATTTCATCCAACTTCATTATCCATATTTTACAATGCAACTGCTGAAGATCAACTGCCATAATGATTCATATTGACATTCATTATGTGTAGAGGTCTTTGTGCTTTTTCTTTCAAAGGCAAATGTTAGCGACATCTATCGACAAACGAAATCGTTTCGTTATTGGTTTAGATGTTCAGCAATAAGAACAAGTGGCGCAGGAAGTCTGATTGAGACAAGAAAACACTTGGATCTGCTGCTAAAGTTTTATTATACGCATTCAAATTGTGCATGTAAATGATAATATGTGCTGTTATTTTCCATTCGAACGAAATGGATACACAAAAAGACCAAAAAAAGAAGAAGAAAAGGTTCAACAATTCTTAAACAAGTTTAATTGAGATTGTTGAGAGAGAAGGCATATGAAAAAACGGAGGGTTAAATATTTAAAAAAAACGAGAGAGAGAGAAGGTGAATAGAAACGAAAGAAGAAGAAAAAGAAAAGAGTGTTGATATTTTTAGAATATGTTTAGTTTTCGTTTTTGTATGTCACCAGTGTTTGTTAGATACAAAATAAAAAATAAACTAAAATGAACTTTTTGTTATGAGATGCGACGATGATGAATTTATTTGAATAAACGTGCACGTAATTGTTTGATACCATCTAATTTACGTTTCATGTTGTTTAATTCATAACGAGTTTTTAACTAAAAGACAAAACAAAAAATGTAAAAACGAGAAAATCGATTCGATTCGGTTGACTGACACTGTCGGCTTCCATTTGATAGAATCGCGGTGCAACACCATCCGAATTAAGAAGCCATTCACGTGATAAATCACTTCGTTCGCGAATATCGTAGATTTTATCAGCACATTCATCGTTAATACGTAAGAATTCCCTGGGAAAAACCACAAATGAATTCATAATTTTGAATTTGATTCAAAATAATTTTCATTTTACTTTCCGGCTTCGGCTTGATCTTCGCATCTCCATGTTGACGGTTTATGATCGACTTTTTTGCCTAACGAATTGTATTGTGAGCCAACTTCAGTGACGTGATTTTTTTCGAGCCAGGCATACTAAACACAAAAACAAAGAGCATTTTCATTTTGATTTTTTCTTGAAAATATTTTACTCGATTTTGATAACGATCACGAAATTCTGCTCGGTCACTTCCGCTGCCCGATGAGCCTAAATCCAAATAGGGCGATGGCGAGTGAAGACGAGTGTTTCGAACTGTCGACGAACTACGATAGGTATCCAATGTTGAATGCATATTGCCTGTTTGCTAGTGATTCGATGAAGTGCTTTTCTGAAAATAAAAAAAAAACGTCGAGTGTCGTCAAATCAATCGGATGATTAAGAAGAAAAAGACCAACAGATAATCGACACACGAGTGATTGATTGAGCGAGAACAGCCGCTCTATTATTATCACACGCACGTACAGACACAATTGTATACAAAGAGAACAAAAATCAATCTTTTTTTTCTCTCTCGGTCTCTTAAACAATTTTATATAATCTTTAACTTACATCTATCCTGAAGAGTTGTTTTCGAAAAAAAAATTGACGACAACGACTTCTTCTTACTCTCTGTTTCTTATTAGATACTCGCACGATCACAAAGACAACGCAGCCTATAGCTGTTGTGTTGTTTTGGGATTCTTCCTTCGTCGTTTGATTCTCTCTTTGTAGCTCGACAAAATAAGATAAACAAGCTCGATTATCCTCCCAAAGAACATGTACAAAGCGAGAAAAAAACGCCGTTTTCTTTGCCTTTTTTTGCATGTATATCGACGACGGCGACAAAAAAAACCAACAGCGCACAGAGAAGGATAATGTGTATATAGATATTTGTAGACCGAAAAAATACGGAGACAATTTTCTTTTTTCTTCTTCTCTCTTTCGCTATCTGTCTCTTTATGTCTATCTTTCCTTCAAAATTCTTTCGCTCGTTCTCGCTTGGATGCTGCAGTAATGTACGATACGATGATGATTGGGAAGCCAGTTGTTAGATATTCTTGCCTCATGGCCAGATAAGCAACGACGAAATACTAATAATAATAATAATAATAACAACAGTAACAAGAAAAGGAAAGAAAACGACGAGGAAAAAAGAAGAAGAAGAAGAATTCTAAATAGTAGGAGATCTTCCTATAAATAAAAACTGTACTATTTCCGAGAGAATCATGTTTATCTTCTATTTTTACAACGAAAAAAGAAAAGAAAGGAATAAAATTGCGTTCAAAACAGAAACGAAGAACAATATCGATGAATTTCATAATGTAGTGAATGCAAATATTTATCTAGAAAAATAATCACAGTGAAGGTATTTAATATAATGTTTATTCATATTATATATATACTCGATATACTCAAGGTCATTCCTCTTATCTTTATAACAAGTAGGCGTATTAATACGTATACGTATGTAGGCGAATGTTTGTATCGTTTACAAACTGTTGCAATATTCCTGTTCCTAACACTTCTATACACTTTCACAGACGGGTTACTCGGAACACTATTATTATTATGACTGAGTCATCATTTTGGTTGCACAACGGCAGTCCGTTTTTTTTCTCTCTCTCTCTTTTTATGCGAGAAAAGATTATCGATTCATAATGACAACTACTTATCTATGTTTTCTTTCTCTTCATTCTCTGAACGATTGTCTAATAGTTTATTTACAGTAATATTTCTGTCATAATCCGAATTTGATTTACTCTCGACACCTAAATAAATACTACTAACATGAATCGATCGGATATCTTCGAATGACACCAATGTTCAAGTGAATCATACTGAGATAGACGTATTTCTTAAGTAATCAACAGTTTATTAGTACGAATGATAATGATGTATATGCTAATTCACCTTTTTTTTTGAGATGAAAATCCGAAGCAAGGTTGCGTTGAAATTTAATCATATACTTAGTGTATTGGCAAATGAATGATATTAGTAATAGCTATTGATTCTTATCTATAAACCATGGAACGTATTTATTCGAACAAGGTCAACGGATATTGCTTGAGTTCAAGACATTACATAATAATTTACAGAAACGTCAAAGAGAAAAGGACGACTACTGTGAAGACAAACGTCATTTCTATTCAATCATACACATGAAATGTATATCTTGTGCTATTGATATCAACAAAAAGAAAAATATGATCTGCGTCTTGAATTTATTATTTTTGTACTTTCAATTCTCAATGTCGCATTGTTTTGAAATTAATTAATTAATTTTCATTGTCATGACGGATAGAGAAAAGAAAAGGAAATTAGAATAAATAGGAAAAGTACAAAATGCAATGTTAAAAACGAATACACCAAGTCTGTCACACATTGAGAATTAATTCTTCAATAGTTGCTATCAATTATTTTTCGAATACCAAGATTTGTGAAATCTTTACTGATTATGGTTCAACAGTTCTTATCCTTCAATCAAGTCACAGTAAAATTATACAACTAAAAACATGTTCATATGTTCTGTTTTTCTTTTCATTTAGTAGGTAACACATCGGACTATATGACAGTGTCAGTTGAGCAACCACAAAATCTTTGCATTCTGTAGCACTTGCTGCATTGAGTTGCAACAATGGTATTTATTACATTGGCTCAGGTACTCTCACTATGACCCAAACAAACAACACAAGGACCTATCCGACAATGTGCATAATTGCTCGTAACAATACGCTAATGATAGTTACTGCACAGTATCGTCACAGTGAACAATACACTCTTTTATTTTATTATCTATCGACCTCAGAGATCGATATATACATTCACAGTATCATTAGATCTACTTAATTGGACATTTGGAACATTCAACATGCAAGGTTCCTCTCTACAATGGATGTCGAGCATTGCCATCGATCCTCTTGGCCGAATCTGGGCAGTTGATGAAGACTTGCGTATTTACATTTACGACGGTAATACCGGAGAACTATTGGGCATCTTCGATAAAAATCTATCGAATACCACCGAGAGTTCAATGATATTTTTTGCTTGAAGATTAGTGAAAAAACAAGCAGCTGTTAGGAAAATATCTGTCAATAGAGACAATGAGAACATATAAATGATGATAAAAATAATAAAGAATATATATAGATTTATTTCCAAGTGTTTCTGTCAGTAAAACAAGAAATAATGTTATGGTTTTGTTTTTGTAAGACAGCGAATAATAATAATTGATATTAGAAGCAGAGAAACAAAACAAATACAGTAACTGTAGGTCAAATCACACTGTTATGGAGGAATGAGCAAAAAAAATGTACAGAATAAAGAAGAATTTAGATATATTTATCAGACAGATTTATACAAAATCGAATTGATTATTTGTCATATTTATATTTTCTATATTCGACAGTTGGACGGAACGTTTGCATATCACCACCGGAAGAGATACAAAAGAGAGGAGGAGAAGAAAAACAAACATATTCATTTCGATATTTTCGATAGACTTCTCGGCAAAGGTTTTTGTACATTTAAATTGTCATCAGTTCGAACAATTAATCGATTGAAATACAACGGTCGTTGTGTTGTTTCTCCGTAAAACGATGATTGTCGATTGACAATGACACTATTATGATAATGTTCTTGTTCGAAGATTCGCCGTCGATATTCTTCTTTGACACGCGGTGATTGCGAGTAGAGTTTCTCGAAAATCAATTGTAAATCATTCGGTCGAAAGAGTTTTATCAGAAAAGCTTCGATAACAATATAAACAAATCGTCGATTGAATGTTTCATTTTGTAATAATTCGAATAAACGTAATAAACCTCGACGTGTTGTTTCACTGCCGATGATGTGTCGAAGTTCGTCGGAAACAATGCCGAGTAGTTTAGCTTTGCATAGAACTTGAGTGACATTTCGAACGCTTTTATCTCGTTCAGGCGCTCGATCGCCGAGAATTCCACCTGGCCAGAAATTATCTCTACGAAATTAGTTTTTTTGAGTGAAGAATTTGCGTTTTGGAAAGTTGAGTTTTACTTGAAACGATTGATTTCTTTGGCGATTTTACTGGTCGATGTCCAATGTTGAACGAACATCGCAATTCGACTGAAGTTTAAAAAGAAACAAGTGGAAAATCTTCGATTTTGATGTTGAATTTACCGATTCACTGAATCGCCCATGAACGCTCGCAAGACGCCTTTCAAAATCGCGACAAATCTCGATCGAAACCAAAGATTTTTCTGTTTCAAATCGAAGACTTCATCCATAATTACTAATAAAACTCGTAGCGGGATATTTTTCGCATTCTAATAAATTCAAAAACAAAACAATGATCAATCGAATCTCAACGATCGAACCTCAGCTTGAGTATCTTCAACAAGCGAAAACGTGTTCGTATCTTTATTCAAATTGATATTCAAATGATTGGAATTGTTTGTGCGAAAGATTTTGCCGGCATTTTCTCTCACACTATCAGAAACAATGGTTAAACCGCCGCCGATTTTCGATACGCCTTTGACAAGACCCAACGAGGCTTGTTTAAACGGATTTACTAAAGTATCGACCTAAACAGAAAACAAAATTAAACAAAGGAACAACACAGATCGGTGCAAGTCGAGAGGGGTGAGGAAAAAGAAAACAAGGTGGCTAAACAAACCGTTGATTGGAAGAGATTCTATAACAATGAAATGCAGGCGAAAGGTTTATTTCTCCGATACGAGAGCAAATCGATTCGAGATGAATTCGTTTACCTTGCGAGCTAATTCTGTTTGCTCGTGTTTCCACTGTTGATTTCGAAGGAATTTCAATAGAAGTTCGCCAAGACCTGGATTGTGTTGGATAACTTTTGGTTTAGTCAATGTCTTTTACAGAGAAAGAGAGAGAGAGAAAATCAACAAATACAAATAAGAATTGGTCTTACAACTAAATAATCATTTAATTCCTTTTGTCGTTTGACACGAACTTCTTGACTTGTATTATTCATAAAACTTTTATTCGGCAAATGAATAAACTCTTTTAACGCTGGAAAACGTTTCTTAATTGTCAAATGAAGGTCATTAAATTCACTATAACGACGATAAGTTATCCATTCGCGTCGTTGATCATCATTCAACGCATTCATTGGTTTACAAGACACGGATATAACATAAATTGCGTATTTTTCACCTTTTTCACAACAGATTCCTACAGAAAAACTCAGCTCGAACTTCGATCTTTCGCTCGAATTCTACCTGATTCATTGATTTCAGTTGTTATCAAATAATTCTCGATATTATCCAGCACATCAGGCGCATTCGCCGTCGTACTGCCAGTGCTCACGCCTGGACTTACTTGTTGAATACTTGGCGATTCAAGCGAATCTGTTAGCAGTTCGTTACTATTGTTACTACAGAGAGAAGCAGCGTCTATGCAGAGAAGAAGATTTTGAAAAATAGAATTTCGGAGGGAAATTTCGAACCGGAATTGTTATCGTTTAATGATTCAGTGAAATCGATTTCACTTAGCACTTTGAGATACTGTGGTGTAGCTTTGAATTGACCGTAGTATTTGCTCGATGAGAGAATTTCAAAAACCTGAAAATCAACGGAATTTCAAGCAAAACGAGCGGAATTTTTTGCAAAAAACAAACAAACTTTCGCTTGAAGTTCATCGAGAAGAGTTTCATCGATCGTTTCGTTGTTTAAATTGTTCAATGTTCGATGAATTAACTCTTCATCCATCGGCAATTTAAATGTCCCCTAGAGAATTTTGCAAGATAATCATCGATTCGAAGGGCGAGGAAAATCCTACTGTCGGAAGGAAATATTGTTCAATAAGATCATTAGCCATTCGGCGGAGAATATCCTGATTGATTTTCTGTTGTTCGAGAGTTGTATTTGCTTTGTTTATTGATGCTGATTGACCAGCACAACGGAATGCCTGAAGGCAAAATCAATTGTTTTGTTTTGTTTTTTTCAATTCAAAATCTTCGTTTACTTCAGCGTTTAAATAAAAATTTCCGTAACCATTCGCATCAATTGATTGCAGAAATTCTTCGAAAACCCGAAAAATCAATTTGAAGAACTCGATTTCACTCGAAATTTTACTTAGAAAATAATCTAAACCATTGCAATTATTGAGAATTTCCGTTAAAGGCAAATCTCGAAAGGACACTTTCGGCATAATTTCTTCGTCATCCTACAAAATTTCTCGAAAATTCTCTCGAAATTCAACTCAAAATTTGACAAACAAAGATCATTGGATCCAATCGAACTTGAATATCTTTCTTTTCTATGAGTAATTTCTTCAGATACTGATAACTATTCAAAGTCGCACGAATATCCGCGTCTAAACAAAAAAACCAAATCATCGAAATTGCAAAAATAAGACGCTCACCATTCTCTCCGCCGGTATCTTTCGAACGCCATCGATTCGTTTCGATGTCAAGCCGTTCGATTAGCGTTTCTAATTCAGCTTTCGAATCCGTTGTTCGAACAACGAGAAGAAAATTATCGATTGTCAACGGAATTTGTTGACACTGAAAAACACAAAACCAAACTAACAACCGTTCTCTTTTGCTTTTCTTTGGTTTTACCATGGTTATTATCAATTGATTGATCGCATCGGGATCGGAATACATGTCAATAAAAGGCACTAAACCTAAATTCACCACCAATTCCTTCGAAAACAAGAAAAATCTCGCGTTGAAATTCGATTACAAATTGAAAATCTACTCGAATGATGGTCCGCGCTGGAATACAGCGAAATTCATTGGCTGGTAGAAGAATATAGATCAAAACTTCGACAATATCTCGAAGAAATTCTGTAGAAAATCAATTTTAACTTCAAATGAACAAAGTCAATGATCGTTTTCACCTTTTTCTTTTTCCTTATCCATGCAAACTTCATCTCGGCATATTCCTCGTTCGTATTCCGCCTCCAAATCGAAGAAACACGAACGAATATCCGTCGATTGTTCTAAACGCATTCGTTCCTTTGCTTTTCGATACAATCGAACGTGTGTTGCAAAACTATCGACAATTGTTCCCGTACAAAAATCAAGCCAATCGATTTCTTTTAATCTAAATTCAACAATCGTCGACAGAAACAACAAAATTTTCAAGGAAAACCTCTCGGCAAGATGTCGAATGCTTGTATAAATGCCATTTTTAACATCGTCAATGAACGATTCATCCGAACTTATCTGAGTTTTATACCAAATTTCAACATAATCACGAACAAATAGGTCAACTAACTAGAAATCAAATCGATTCGAATTAAGACGAACAGAAAATCGAATTTTGTTACTTCATAAATCGGCTCATCAATATCCGCGATTCCGGTTAATGATGCTCGATCAGTCGATGTTTTTGAATTGGATTTTGATTCAAAATCAACGTCCGTTATCTAAACAAAGAATTCCAATGATCAAATAGAAATATACGAAGAAAATTTCTCACATGAGTCACTAATTTAGATTTAATAAACGAACTTAGCAATCGATTATAAATCGAACTTGATTTGAACCATAATTGTTTGTGAAAAATAAGATGAAGTACAAAACTAAATGATATAATAAATTCGTTGAAGCAAAATTCGAATAACTTCATTGAACAAACCCAAAAATGATTGTCGTGAAAAAGAGCAACCAATAGATCGTTCGTAGAACACCAATTATTCCCAAAAAAAGGCAAACAAAAGCAATTATCAAATTATATTTCGAGATCATTTGAAGTCCATTCAAAATACAGAACCAAATATAGTCGTTCGATTAAGACAAACAGAACGATCATCATTTCAATTGGTTACAAATTATACACAATGGCACGCGTATAGATCGAGCTACATTCAATTGCTTTCGTTTCTTCCTCAGTAGCTCTCAATTTCCATTCAACTTCTTATGACTACAAATGAACATTTCAATGTATCAAATTTGACACCTTCAAACTATTATTTTTTTATAAGACACTTCCTAGAGTCGAGAGAATAATACCTTTTATCTAAGGTATTCTACTAAAATTTCAAATATGATACCAGTCACAGGTATTTATTAATATAAAACGAAAATTAGAAGTTATCAGCCAGCTTTTCATGCACGAAACTAGACGTATATTCCCAAAATTAGCCTTTTCTCCAACAGTTCACTAAGCAACTCTTCACTTTCCTCTCCCATTTGATTCTCCGAGAGGTTAAGTTTGATGAGCGTCTGAAATAAATATAGAAGACTAATGTACAAGTGAACAAATAAAATAAGTATCTCACTCGATTTATTCCTAATGCTTCAGCAATTAATTGTGCACCTGCATCACCGATTCGATTCCATGAGAGGTTCGCTGTGGTGAGTGTCTGTCATCAAAAGAGAAGAATGCTGATAGAATGATGGCATACTAGTGAGAAAAGAAAAGAATTGTTTGAAAATCTTGGAGCGGAGCGGAAAAGTGAAAAGATTGCAATTCGTTACAACGATATTAGTTGGATGAATCATACATACGACGGTTGTTTTTTTTTAGTGGTGTCACCGTTTTTCAATGTATCTGACGGTAGAGAAGATAGGAATGAGAAACAACTGATTTAGATCTTTTGATAACTCTAAAAAGCGATTCTAATTAAACGGTTGTACATATTGTGATTGTGACAGAGAATCCTGCGGACTATCTCCGACCTCAACTACGTAGGGTTCAATCAAGTTCGAACCATCAATGGTCACCTATTGCAAGTTTGTAAAATGGATGTTCTTTTGAGCTCAGTGTAAACAGACAAACTATTTTTTCATTGTGGACTATTATCTATTTCATGCCTGCTGCTTCCTTGAATTCCCTTGTTGTAGTCTTCACCGATGGAACAAAAGAAGTTAAAATCGCAACATCCAACTATAAAATCGAGAGGAATCTTTTAGAAGCTCTATTCAAACAGCACATTGTCGGTCTTGAATGCATTGAAAAAACTTCAAATGTACTGTTATTCACGTAAGTTTTCGAAACGTGTACGAGATTTTGATAAAGTTTTCGTGTTTTATTTAGCATTGCTTGTGGACATGATGAATATTCGATTTCTGGTAACGAAAATCATATCTTTAAGATCATTGTTAAAAGTAAAATCAAATATACATTCTTATGTTTCCGAAATAACACGATTTATATCTTATTATTTAGAGAGATTATCAACATTGAATTTTCAACAAGAATCAATTGAAATCAATAATTCAACAAGATCATCCAGGTCGAACTAGTACGACCGTTAACAGTCGTGATTTGCCGTGAATGACCCATTTTGTACCGTCACGGCGACCGTATTGATCGATTCGAAATTTAATCAATTAAACAAGAAAGTCGATGGATTAGTAGCTCAGTGTAAGAAGGGTTAATTCAGCCAATGATGGCAAGAGCAATCAATCCATGGAATGTAAGGGCCAGATCACAATGTCAATGTTCATCAGGTGCAAGTTTATCAAAGCACGATATCATTCGATATTATCATCTTGGAGAAAACGAATGTATGATGTGTGGCTATTCACCGAACGTTGTCAATACTTAGTTTAAAAAATGAAGATCTAAATATCCTCGAAATTATTTACGATAAAATACGACTGTAGACTGTGTAAAATGGTCGTAGACGCTATCGTTCTGGGTTGGTTTAGCAACATGGACGTTAAAAGACAATCTCTAAATTATCTTCGTATATTCTTGGCTGTTTTTTCGACGGTTAATTATCGTACAATTTTTTTGTATGTGCTATGCAACAGCGATTTTTTATTTCTCTGATATACAGATAAACCTCCCTTAATGAACACCTCTGAATTCTGAACAAATTGAGACAAAGTTTAGACGTTGAAATTAAAAAAAACAGTAATGATACGACAATTACATATTTTAGTTAGTATTGAGCAACCACAAGTTCACCTAATGATATCTCAACTAGATTCACAGCTGATTCAGCTTTTTATCGAGTCCAAAGGTGCTAAGCAAACAAAAATCGAAGGTTTTTATCGAAAAACTGCTTCAGCATGTTTAATATTCGTATTGAACTGTGAATCTTCAAATATGACAGATGAATGAATGATTCGCAATTCGATATCATCATCATTTCAATTGGCTACAAGTTACACAATGACAAGCGTATAGATAGAGCTACATTCAATTTCTTTTCTTTCTTTCTCAGTAGCTCTCAACTTGCATTCTCTTTTTTTTCGAGTGAATCAACAATAAATATTTATTTCCTCTAGCCACATTTTGATCATTCTACTTGTTATGATTACACATGAACATTTCTATGAATCGAATTCGACAACATCAGATTCAGATAATGATTCGGCTTTAATGGAAGATGCACATTCGGAAACCATTTCGTCATCAGTTACGACAAATGGTTCATCATCGTTGAGTGATGATGAAACATTTGTTTTCATCAATAAAACACTTTCAGATCGAATTAATAAATGTTTGAGACAGAAAAACCAACGTAAATTAATCAAATATGCTCGACTATCGGGTTTAATGAATCGAGATTTACGAAAACAAATCTGGCCTTTACTAATCAATGTTCCGTCGTATTGTCAAGTTGAATTCGATGAAAATAAAAACGAATATTTTTGTACAAATGATTATTTTGCAGCTGGTAAAGATCAAATTGAATCTCATCGATTCTACGGACAAGTTCGATTGGATGTTGAACGAACATTGAAACGATTTCCACCGAGTAAAATTCGAAAAGATCTCTCGTCTTTGAAATTTGCTTTTATTTTTGTTCGAATCAAGATTATTCGCATTCGGATCGACTTGAACTTCAAGAAGAATTGATAATTGTGATCGTAAAAATGCTTATCAAACATGATCATCTCAATTATTATCAAGTAACTTCTTCGAATTGAATCACATCGAAAGAGACTTTTGTTTTCATTTTGAGGGTTATCATGATATTTGTTTGACATTTTTACTTGTTCTTGGTGCAGATCTATGTCTTCCATTTATCGATACCATTACCAAATCACATTTCACGTAAAAATCTCAACAAAATCAAAATAAACTCTGATCCGATTTGCGCTTTGTTCTGTAGAGATTTTATGGGGCGAACAATGGAAAAAACTCGAGATTTGCTATCTTATCTAATGCCTTTGATCAATTGTATAAATAGTGATTGTGCAGAATATATGCAGAAGTAAGAGCTCAAACTTCGAACAACTTTGTTTCAATTTGATTTTCAGAGGTGGCGTTGGAAATGTCATGTTTGCCTTGTCATGGTTTATAACCTGGTATTCGCATGTGTTAGATGATCTCGACGTAATCCTACGTCTCTATGATTTGTTTATTGTTTCCCATTTTCTCATGCCGGTTTATGTAGCTGCTGAAGTAATTAGATAGTTTTGTTTTGATTTCGAGATTTCGATGGATTGTACTTAGATTGTCAATCATCATGCCGAGCAAGTTCTCTCGGTTGAATGTGATATGGCTTCGTTGCATCAATATTTAACTCGTTTACCCAGTGATTTAGATAAAAATACTTGGGAAAAGATAATTAAAAAGTCTGTACATCTATTTCGAAATCATCATCCGGATACACTCGATGTTTTGAATGATGAATGGCGAAAGAAATGGTATTGATTTCTCTTTGAAAAGCAAAGAAATTCGTTGACAATCTTGTTTTTCTAGTGAACATCTTGAAAATCCACCGATCGAGATGTATCTTCGACAACGATACGCTAAATCTTCGAACGGAAAGGACAATGATGAGGAAACTTCATTGGAGAGAAACGTCCAGCCAGGAGCTTTGCCACGAATTGTTCTCTGGGGTGTGACGTTGACAATTAGTGGCCTTGCAATTTACATTTGGAATCATACACAACGAACAGATCCGACGACAATTATTAGTCTGGGCGACTTTCTCGCCCAATTATACGGCAAATAAATTCTTCGATTTGTTTTCTTTTTCTGTTGTTTTACTCATCTGTTCGGTTTTCATTCCCGGCTCTAGTCGTTCTGTTATTTTTGTCGCTTAATCGGTGTAAATAGCTTTACTAATACGTATTCAAACGAGAGCGAGCGAGCGAGCGAGCGAGAGAGAGAAAAATCAATTTAATCGGATCTATTTCTGTTGTTGTTGTTGTTCTCTTGCATTTTAAAAGTTTATTTTTTTGGGTCTTGTGCATTGAACAGGAGGAGAAAATAAATAATATATATATATTTGACAAAGCAAAAATGATTTTTTTCTAGATGATTTATTAGATAAATACCAATGGAAACAACTGAAAATTCCAATGAACCAATTGAAAACACCGATTCGGTAGAAAATCCGGATAAAATCGAAATCGCTCGTTTATCTTCGATAATCACCAATCAAACCAATGAAATCTCGGAACTCAACGCTCGTCTTACTGCTTCCCAACAGCACTACGAATCGATCATCAATCGATTGAAAGACGAAAACACCAAAGAAAAACAATCGAATGTTATGCGCTATGCTCAAGCCGAAAAGGCCAAACTCGATTCGGACAAACGTTGCGAGTTGTTCAACGCAAAATACGGCGATTTATTGAAAGAAAAAGAAAGTCTGCAAACGAAATTAGCTGAATTGAAACTGATGAACACGAAATTACAACAGGGTTACGAAAGTAAACTCAGTGAATTGACAACAATGAAACGAGAATCCGACAAAATCAAAGAATTAAATCAATCGATCGATGCAACACTCAAATCAACTTTAAATCATTTAAAAGGCGAATCTTTGCAGTTAAAAGAACAAAAAGAACTCAGTGAAAAGCTAAAAAAAGATCTCAATGATTTGCAAGAAGCCAATGCTCAACTGAACTCTCAATGCCAACAGTTAACCGAAACTATTCAATCGATTCCAACAGACGACGAACGTACGCAAACGTTCGAAACTCTTTCCAGCGAACACAACGCTTTGAAAAGCAAATTGGATAATGTTCAAGAGGAAAACAATTTGTTACGAGAGAAATTAAAATCAGCTGATGAAGATCGAGTTGCTCTTGAAAATGTCATCGAAAATTTCCGACAGAATGCGTTGAAGGAAAAAGAATCGACGAAGAAACTGTACGAAGATTTACTGGCTGCTCGACAACAAGATTCAGTGGAAATTTCACGTTTGAAACAAATCGAAAGTCTTCACAATCAAACACTTGCTGATAATGCCGATCTAAGACAATTGTTGGAGAAAGAGCATGAATATTTGGATTTAACACAGAAATTAACCGAGAAAAATTCGATTCTGCAAAGTGATTACGAACAAATTCAGAATTTGTATAAGCAAACATCCGATGAATTAGAAAATCTGAAGAAAACGAACGAAGAAAACTCGAATGAGATTTCGAAATTTGAAACAACGGAAAAATCACTGAAAATTCAATTCAATGAATTAAATGATAAATATCAAAAATTAAATAAATCTTATGAAGAAAGTGTTAAACAATACGAAGATAGTTTAGTCGAAATTCAAACTTTGAAAAAGAAACATCAGGCAAATACAAAAGATCTCATCAAACAATTACAACAACTACAAAAACAGAAAACACCAACACCACCATCAACTGTTAACAACGATGATCAATCGCCTGTTCTTCTCACGACGAAGTATTTTTTCTTAACAACAACAACGCGAAGAGAAAAACGAACTAACTCTTTTATTCTTTCTAGTCAAAGCAAAACCATTCCAACTAAAGAAAATCTCGGTGATAACACGTCAAGTCGTGGTTCTCCAACAGGTTCCAATTATTCGTTAAATGAAATGACACCTCCAGTTTCTATACCTGATCAACCTCCTCCAATGTCTCATTCGCACGTCGACGACGAACCTGAAGTTCTCGTCAATATCGTCGACATCGATCGACAGAAACTAATCGAGAAACTAGTCAAACAACAGAAACTTCTCGTTAAACGAAAAGAAAAAATCGAGTTTCTCAACGATCATATTCAATTGCTCACACAAGATCTGCAAAATAAACGAAAAATCATTCAATCTTACGCAATGAATGAAGATAGTTTCATGTACACATCCAGCGAGTCCGATTCTGTTAAACAACAACTAGCGAATAAAAGTCGAAACCATTCGTCATCGCTGATGGCAACATTGTATAGTCGTGCTAATAATCATCATCAATCAACGACTACAACGCAGAAATATTTCGATCAATCGTCTCCAATGACACTTGAAACAGCGTTGGATGTGATGGGCAAATTACAATCGGTTTTAGAAGATACACTTTTGAAAAATCTAACTTTGAAAGATAATGTTGATACGCTTAGTCAAGAGGTTGAGAAATTATCGAAACGAACAATTAAATAGATCTGTTTTTTTCTTCTTTTTTCTTGTCAGATTCATTTTATTTTTTGTTTTTGTTGTTCAACAGTGGAATTTGTTTTAATGTGAATCGATATAAATATATATTACACACACACACACACACAAACATTATATTATTTATTTATTCTCCTAAATTTATTTGTTTTTAGATACCTTCATTTGACTTCAATAGAAAACTAATTCCTTCGTTATCAGCAAGAATGATTCCTATGACAAAAGGGACGATCTATTTTTATTATATTATCAAAATGACACTTGGCTACTTCTACTCTTAATTAAATTTGAATTAATCATATCTTTGGTCATCTTGTCTATTGTAGATTAATAAAAATGTCCGCTGCAATGTTTTCTGTATCTTCGCCAAATGTAGTTTTTACTGATGGTACAATACAATTTCTAATCTCGTTAGAAAACAATCGAATTCAAAAAGAGTTTTAGAAACTCTATTCAGACAACATATTATTTGTTTACGATGTGTTGACAAAGATTCGAATGTAGAGCTGGACAATATGCAAGTTTACAAAATGTACAAGATATTTTCATAAATGTCTATTTTTTTTAGAATTATTTGTAACAACAATGATATATTTTGTCTTCCATCTGAACAAAATATCAAATTTAAAATTATTGTCCAAGGTAAAAGTTAAAATATCTTCAACTCTCTCTTTGTGTAATAATAAGTTTTCTGATATATTCTTCAGAAATATGATCAACATCAAATACTCAACAACAATCAGTTCAAGTAAACGATCAAAGAAGAACCACTCGAGAGAGAAGTTTTACTCCAACAAATACTATTGATCGAGCTGAACTTAATCATGCATTGTCTCAGGTCAATGATAAAAT
>ERZ778027.2228-NODE-2228-length-25519-cov-11.448084_pt1 | contig 25519 bp, 25 predicted proteins | sample MGYA00375757_ERZ778027 | MGnify/ENA primary metagenome ERZ778027 (study PRJEB29350, sample SAMN05389817) | bioreactor metagenome | isolation source: Ammonium sulfate bioreactor | place: South Africa: University of Cape Town | collected 2014-02-18 ...
TCTTTCATCCAGTGCCTAACATTTATTAGCTTATTAGAATAAATGAACAAGAGCGACTTGTTTCTTTTCTTTTTTTTCGAAGACGATACACAAAACAAATGAAATATGTATAGATTAGATATTGAGAGAGAAAATAGCTAAGCAAAAAAAAAAACAAGAAGAAATTTTGATTCGATCTATCTGACACACACACCTATATATATGTTTAAAAAACTGTTCGATATTTGTAGGAATTTTTCAATTATTGTCGGGTTTGTTTGTTGGTTTTCTCTCTTTTGACACTAAATTTACATCGATTGTGGTGATAAATGATTAAGATCTTTCGATGAAACTGTTGTGCGATTAGTTTGTTGTTTTAATTGATTGATCGTTGGATTTAAATGACCTCTCATCATCGCATTTTTAACAGCATCAGTTAACGATGAAAATGAAGCGACTTGTTGAATAGGTTTGTTCGTTATTGGTTTCGGTAAACATGATTCATCCGCTGATGATTTGCTTGGTAACGATGTTGATGACGAAGTTTTAATCGATTCAGATAAATGTTTCATATTGAGAAGTGGTGTCCAATGTTTTGGAATTTCATGTGATAAAGTCGAATCTAAATAATTCAAATGAAAATTTTTGGATTATTCTTGTTTTTTGCTGTTTACTATTGTAATTATCTGAAAACATGGAATCCATACCATGACCTTGATTGGTCACGTGAACACTAAGATGAAGCAAAAAGGAAAATAGGTCGAATGAGGTCTTTGGGTAAAATCGTACCGATAGAAATCGAACGTGCCCGGTTCAGTGGGACTTAGAGGATAATCGAAACCCGAATCATTCGAATGCTGACCCATTTGAATTGGCTGCGTTTGAGTTGACGTTGTCGTCATAATTTCTTTTTTGAATTTTTATCAAAAAGAAAACAAAACTGCAAAATAAAGATAAAACTTGTGTTTTTTTGCACTTAGAATATACTAAAGAATGCATTTCTTATTTATGTCCTCATGTCGATTTATTGTTTTTTCTTTCTTTTTCTCCTTCTTCTTCTCCTCTCGTAACACATTCGCTTGCAGTGGTGCGATTATTCGACCAACAAGACGGCGCGTCTATCATTTCTTTTTTTCTTCCTACTACTACTTTTACTCAATATGCCTTAGCTTTGTATGTAATCGTCGTCTTCCCACACACACAAACACATGCGCGAATTTCTTTCTTTTTTTTTTCTATTCTACCCACTCGAGATCCCCTCTTCCCCATTTTTTGAGCAAGGTAAAACTTTCCTCTGTCGATTTTTTTTGTCTAAAAAAAAGCTATTAGTGACAAAAAAACGAAAAAAATGTGTGATGTAACAATGACATATTGATTCTCTAATAAACTTTTTCTTATATATGCAATGTTTGAAGGTGGGCGTTTTTTTTTGTTCGTCGTCAAATCAGAATGAACATGGGTGACGCAGCGCAAAGCATTTTCATTGGCCTTCCGTATATGAGTTATCAAAGTTCACGGACATGACTCATGTTTGTCTGCTATAACGCTTAGACAAAGACTCGATTTGGCCTCGTTTCTGGTTATTGTTGACGTAAACAACGAGCATCTTGAGGACATTTATTTCAAGAGGATGTAAAAGGGTTTGATTAGAAAAGCGAGAAGAAGAAAAAAATATAAAAAAAAACACACACACAAACATAAACGCACATATTTTATCTGACAACATACAGAAGAAGAAAAAAAAAACTATCGAATTGTTTTCGTGCTTAGACAATACTCTCCGATCGAGCGTAGATCGGCATCGAGGGTAATCTCAATGTTCCCGTCGAACATTGTGCCGCATAATGATGACAACAGATTGGCATGACTACTGTTCCATTCGGATGAGAATTGATTGGCATGTGTGGTGTACATAGTGTATAAGTTAGATTTTCCGATGGAATCGTTTCGTAAACATGATAATCGATGGGATCAGGTTTTAAATGAGCATTTCGAAAGCATAGTGTCGAAGGATTCGATGATAATTGAAAGAGATTTGATGATGTTGCCATAGTTTCGTTTGATTTGGAGTTTTTCGATGAGGATGATGTTGATGTCGATGAAATTGTGTTGGTTTGTTCGTGATAGAGATGATGCATAAGACTACGATGTAATTCTTCTTGATTGATCGAACTATTCGAATCGTTTGGATTCGATTTCAACGGCTTTTGAGTTTGTCTAAATTGAAAAATAATTTATTGTTTATTTACTAAAAAAGAAGAATAATGATGACGAATTGTTGTTACCGTTTACAAAGAAAACAGATAATTATATTTAATGAACATACAACAATCGCTATTCCACATAGAATAGCTGCGAGAATTGCTGAAAAACGAAGAAAAAAATGAATAAAATATTTCGATACTAAATCTTCTCTTTACTAATATCAATAGCTTCGGTTTTTTCAACATTCGTTTGTTGAGTTATCGTTAATATCTTTTGTGTTATCAGTGTTGTACTTGTTGTTTGAGCATTTCCGCAACGAATTGTCAAAGGAATCGATTGTTTCGCAAGATCTCGTTGGCAAATAAACGTATGTTCGGTTTGACACGATGTTTTTCTCCATCCATCGATCGTTCGTAAGACGCACTTCTCGTTTTCGTTCGATGATCGCCATGGCCACCATGAATGTTCGAATGTTTGTTTATTATTCGAAATCCAGAATGTGCTCGATTGATTCGAGGATTTCGATAGGTAGAATGCAAGTTTCTTCTCTTGAATGATGTCATCGATCGAAAGTAAACTCGAACCAATCGAAAGACAAGTCGCCTGAGCTGTGATTTGATTTTGTTTTTTCGAAAAGATTCGTAAACATTTCGAGCCAAGTGTCAACTCATCGGAATGACACGGTTGATAGCCTAGATCAAATCAAATGTGAAATTTCTTGTGGAAATTTGTTTTTTTTTACCGTGAAAACGAATCCAAAAACCTGATTGACTTAGTGTTTCGTCGGTTTTAAATTGAATAGTTAGTTGATTTTTTGAGGTTAATAAAGTCGCACCGAATGGATACGAACCGGAGAGAGACAAGAATCGATCATTATCTTGCAAGTTAAACGAAAGATTCTAAATTTAAATTGTCCAAAAAACGTATTTTATTTTTGTTTTTCTGCGAAAATTACTTCAACATCGATGATTATGTTTGATTTTTTCTTTGTTTCAATCGAACAAGTACAATTGAGGTTATTCGGATATTCATTGGGAAATAAAGGACTGATTAAATTCAAACCATTCGAAGATGTTAAACTTCGTTTCGAACAAACATCAATCATAGTCAAATCTATAACAACACAAATCGCTCTAATTTTCAATAAATCCATCGGATAAACTCGTACTTTGAATACATTGATACGAAATAAATAAATAATTAGCCTCGTCCGAACATTTATGAATAAATTGTTGAGTTAAAATAACTTCACATTTCGCTAGACCATTGCATAATTCTGCTATTTTATGCGTATAATCCATAATACAATCGTTGTCTGCCGGTTGACAAGTTTGATTTTGTTGTCGTTGTTTGGTTCCATAATGTGACCAACCGATAAGTATGAATTCATTCGATTGACAATTGATATCCATATGATTAGCGAATTCTTTTTGTGTACATTGAGATTTCGAATACCATTGTTCCGAATAAGTCAAATGAATAGCAAAACAGAAAATCCAACAAACTTTCGGAAACATTTCCTTTTGCTTTTCTTTTCTCTAGAAGAAATAAAATGTGCCTCGAGCAAAATGTATATGACACAATTTAAATATGTCAATCTAACTTTAAAAAATCATGAGTTTATTCTCGTTAACGAGATCTGTGTATGTGTGTATGTGCATACTTAAGAGAGAAACGAGGACGAACGACAAGTACTTATCGTTGTCTGACAGACTGAACAAGCTAATTGTAAATGCATATTTCACTCTGATGTTAGCTCTAGAAATCAATGATATTCGACAAGAAAAAGAGATCAAATAACAACTATCACTTGACCTTTTTTTATTTGAACGTTGTGATGAAACTTTTTTTTCGAAATATTAGTTCGTATCGTTTCTTTAATTTAAATGAGCAGTCATTTGTCAACGAAAAGAAAAGAATGAATGAATGAATGACATAACAATGAATAGAAGAAACCTCTAATCTTCTCAGAAATAATGAACAAGAGAGGAGGAGACAAAGTTAGAGATATAGAAGGATCAAGTATCAGGCATTTGCTTTTTCTTTTGCAAACTATCGAATGTTATATAGTCGTCTTATCCTCGATTAATTAAAGAGAGAATCGAAATGAGAGAGTCTATTTGAAAATAACTTGATTATATAGTTGATGACAATCGAAAATGTATATGCTTTTTGTTTTCACCTGCTCGAAAGATTTGTTTACATTGTCGATTGAAGTCGGAGAATAGACGAAAAGTGAGTCTTTTGATCGAATCAAGAAGAAAAGAACCTATTGAAGATGTAATCAACCATAAAGTGTGCGCTTACTCGTACACAGATGTTCAAAATCCAACTTACAATGTATACATACATTCGCCAACAAAAAAAAAGAAATGAATGCCACTATTGACTTCCAGCTGTGTAAAGAAAAAAAAAAGGGAATAGCTCGTTTTTCAAGGTAGATAAAAAATGTATGCATGTTTGAACTGTAAATACGAATAATTAACAAGAAATCGAAATCGAAATGATTTATGACTTTCAGTGATGGATCAAGATAAAAAAAAGAGGGAGAGAGAGCAAGAAGAGAAAATCGTCTTCTCTTGTCTAACTATCTGCCTATCATCATTAAACATGAAATAATCTCATCGACTTCCGAAATAGAAACAAAGATCTAACAAATGTTTAGTTTATAGACATCATTAAGAACGAGTGATATGTTAAAGAAGAAAGAGAGACAGAGAGAAATGACCGATGTATATACACGCTGAGAAAAAGCGAAGCAGAGAGAGAGAGAGAGAAAGAGAAAAGGTAGCATTTCCGCTTCAACTGATAAACGTCAAATCTGAGAGAGAGAAAAAAAGATACTTTCGTTTTTGTCTAACAATAGGATTTGACAAGATTATCAATAAGCTAATGTTCATTTTGCCTCGAGTCAATGTTTTTAACATTCAGTTTGAATCCTATTTGATCGACACATTTATCAGTAGACATATGCGCGCCGATATACGAGACAGACATAAACGATTTGAATTTCATTTATTTACTTATTTTACAATGTAAATATACTCAAGAGTTTTGAAAATGATGAAACTTTACTTATCCTTTTTGCCGACAAAACATAAACTAACTAGCAAATAATTTCCTTCCTCGCTCTCTCTCTCTTTTCTTCTTCTCAAGGACAATGTTTTTAGACGTTCCCAAAGGTAGAATATAATATCACAAAAAAAAAAGAATTTCTCATAAATATATTCATTCAATCAGAAACATCCGTCAAGGTCTATTTAAACTAGTCCATTAGATTGATTTTTAAATGTTCATTGCCAAATGTCTTGCTGATGAACACATGCAAATGAAAAGAAAAAAAAATTCTCTTTTTCTTCAGCTTCGAATAAATGATAACACTTTAAGCTAAACATCATTAACTACTTGTTCTAATGAATTGTTTTTTAAAAGAGAAAAAAAATCACCATGAGAATAGACAAAAGCTGATCGATTTATACAATGGTAGAAGAGCAACTTAAATAGAGAATATAGACAAAAAAAACAATCAAGAAGCACTTGTTCCTAATTACAATGACGATTCATTATGTTCTAATGCCACATTTACTTGTCTGTAGGCGTTCTATAGTTGCTAATTTTAAGCATCTGTGAATAGATTTATTCTTTCTTCACATCGTTTTATGTCGAACATGTTGTCGGCTAATTCCGATTACGTATAACAAAAAAAAAGAAAGAGAAAGAGGAAAATCGATTGCATGCGCAATACAACAGTGCCATCGGCGGTACACTGGACAATTATGTTAGATGTTGACGAACGGGAAACGACATATCCAAAACGATCAGCATCAGTGAAAGGTCGTTCTTTTATTAGAAGAAAAGGTATATGTTCAATGTGTCAATATAACCTTGATCAAATCAGCATGAAATCTGATCATAAGTAGCTTCTTATTAAAACTCGTCGAGTAACAACAAACAGCTGTAGAGTTAATCTTCTACAAACACCTGTCAATCAACATTCGTTCATTGTCATATAATGTTGTGATTACTTACGTTATATGGTATTTGATTTAAATATAAAAAGAGAAGGAAAATGTCATATAATCATGAAATAGAATCGTTTTCTCTCGATTGAAAAGACGCGACCGGAAAAGAAGAATAAGCATTCTGTTTCCAACGATATGTTATTAACATGCATGTGCATGTTGTAATCGTTCTCGTTTTTCTTTCTCCCTCAATGTCCTGCAAAATGTAGGAAAGTGTAATTAACTCATCGTTGATATATCTCAAAGAGAATCCAATCTACATATCCGCACACGCACACGCACAATTGTAACAAGGCGACCAAGGTTAAAACGATTTCTCGAACTGATGTTCTTTTGTTAGCTAATATATTGATACTGTTTGATGCAGAATGGAAAAAAGATAACCATTACTTTAAACTCCTTGTTATATCAGCATTATAAACATTTCGAAGGTCATATACGAATGGATTTTGTTTTGAATGAGTGTTTATTACAAAATATTCTCTAGATTCACTTGAAATATACTTGAAATCTAATCGAGTCATAACAATTCTCACATTCGAAGGTCCATCTGTCTGAATATTTGCCTTGAATATGACACTGAAACAATTTCTTTTTTTCATTTGGATATACGTATCTGTCACTTGACAAATTGTTAGTGTCCAAGAGACAATAAATTATGTCGAGTCTCAATTATAGACATACTTCAATTATAATACAAATCTTGATTTATTTTTCTACTTTGTCTATTCAACGTACATTAATAAATAGAAAATAAACGTTAATAGTTATTCAAACGTTGAACAACTTCACTGTATTTCAGTTGCATTTTACTATTTTCTTCATTCATTCGTTGGCAAACCCCTATTAAATCACGAACAGCAGGTTTCAATGAGACAATATCAGCTTGTTTCGGAATGTTTAAACTTTCTAAACGCATATTCCAACGATCTTCGAAAGCGTCTATTAATTCTTCGAAGTTCCTAAAGAGAAACAAAAACTTGAAACCAATCGTTTGAGCATCTTAAACAAATACATACGATTGTTGCTCGTCAACTATTGCTTGTAAACGCCATTGAAATGCGGTGTTTGTTGGACATTCACGTGCTATATGTCCTTCTTCATTACATCGATGGCAAATCAATGGCCAAAATGGTTGAACTGAATGTTCCCGCTTGCCAATAACAAATTTGTTCTTAAGCAAAATACGTGCAACTACATCTTCGGAATTGAAATCAACTCGAATCGAATTCATTTCATTATCTGATTGATCATAATTTCGTAAAACTCGTTTTACACTCTTGTATGTGTTGTTGATCGTATTGAATAACCGATTGACATCTCTGTCTGCGGATACTCCATAGACTAGAATTGATTTTGCTGGTGATTGATCCGATGTCAACGATGACGTCGAATTTGATCGGTCCGATCGACTATTCAAAGACATAATTATAAATCTATTGAAATGATCTTTTTTCGTTTTGCTTTTATATAAACACACAAGAAATTACATCATTGGCAAGTAACAAATGACTCAGCGATGGTAGTTTCCTTTCTGTTGTAATGTTAGATAATCAAAAGAGTATTTTGCACCATAAACTGCAATGATTAAACTATGGAGAAAATCATAGAAAATATTTTCTTGCACAATTTTCTTGCACAACTTTTTGGGTTTTTTTGTTATTAGTTGAAGTATGAAAAGGAAGTGAGTAAAAGAGAACAATGAAAATTATTTAGCTTTATGTTGTAATTTCCAGATATACCAGATGAACGAAACATTCTCTTTCGTTATTATTTAATTGTATGTAAAAGATTCTCAGCATCAACTACTATATTTGACTTATTTGAATGTGATTCATTCGTCAATGTGACGAATAGAAGATAAAAGAAAATATATAGGTAATAATTACTACAGATATCACTATCAAACACATGATACGATACGATCTTTTGGGGGTTCAAATATTTTCCTTTTCTTCGAATCAATCATAGAACGCTTTCGTTTCAAAATTTTGAAAACGATAAATAATAACATTGACAGTAGTTTTTTTTCTCTTACACGATAAACTAATGTGGTATAATAGGCCTTTCGTATGTTTTCTGAAAATTCCTTCTGAATATTAAAAATTGATGGCAGAAATTCAAGAAAGATTTGTAGTCTCTACAACAAAATCAACTCATATCAAATAACATAGTTCGTATAAAATATTGTATTATACTGCCACATAATACTAGTAATACAGAGAGCTTATAGGAAATGATGAATCGTAACCGGCAAAATTACAAACGAATATGGACCATCGTATTTATATTGATCTCAAAATAAGTATAATTTTTCGTTTGAAGGTTGAAATTCTTTAAGCTTTTGGCGAGAGGAAACTTGTATTTTACTAAAGATCATTCTACTATTTATAGATTGAATAAGGAAAAAGCTAGTAGAAGATCGAGTGAACACCAATTTCTTCTGTGCAAGAGAGAAAAGTCGAGTGGCTATCAAATACATAATCGACCATCATTACCAAGTAAAGCAATAAAAAGTTTAGCTTTTCTCCCTTGTTTAAATGATAAAATCATTAGTCTTCTATATGTTCTTTAGAGACAGGCATTTCTCCAGATCAAACAACGCGGCTCGTTTACGGAATATTACGAACTGTAGACGGCAAAATTCCGAGCGAATACCGACAATCGTATATCGATTGATCTGAGCTTGATTAAATAGTACCAAAATATATATACAGAATCACGAAACCACCCGTCAACACCCAAGAGTGGATAAACTGTCATACTTCAAGGAAGAGATCTGACTCATTTCAACGTATATGTTATCGTCTGGTACCGTCACGGCAACCGTATTGATCATCATGGGTGTGACCAAATTACGCTGAATGAAGTAGAAGAAAAAAATCAAGGTGTTAAATCTTTAATATATTAAAAAATTCTGTTTCGTTTGATCTTTTTACTTTGTTTTTTTTCTCGGTTTTGTACTTCAGTTATAAGACTCAAATAAACTTTAAATATCTAAGAGAAGTTTCGATTTTTCAATGTCAATCGTACTGAATTCATGAAAACAAGAAAATATTCATCGATAATAATATCTTTTCGAAATAATCAAAGATCATCTATTAAGATTTTATTATTTTATTTCTAAAATTATATAATATAAGCAAGACAAGTGCAAGTCTCTCGTGTTTTGTTTTGTTTGAATCAAGAAAACAGAATAACATATCTGACGTAATAAAGCAAAAAAGAAGAAGAAGAAGAGGAAGTGAGTGAAGGTGAACAGAGACAATCGTTTTTGTGCGTTGTAATTTTCCGACACACTGAATAAATGAAAGACAGTGGAATATTGATATTTCTCTCTTTCGTTATTGTTTAATTGTACGTAATGGACTTTCTGTGTAAGCTGTATTTGTAAATGATGATGAACTAATTGGCAAAATATGATCATAAAGATAATTTTCAATCGGTTGTTGATTAATGGACGAACAGGATGTTGCTGTCGATGAATATTCGTCGGCATTTTTCGTTGTTTTCGATGTTTCATGAATTGAAATCGATCTTGTTGTAAGATCATCGATGGTCGATGGGCAATCTTTCGTAATGGTCGTTATTTGTTGATCATGAATACTTGTTAGAAGAGTTTCAGAGAGATTTTCCGATGAAATCTCTTTGCCTTTGCCGGAATCAGGCGAATCACAAGATAGTTCTTGTTGATTCGATGTTAACATACTTGAAAATAGACTCGGGTGTAAATGTAATTGAATTGGTCGAGATGGAAGATTCTATTCAAACGAAAATTCTCTTTTGAAAACATAAAAACTCGAACAAACTTGAAATGGTTCGATATGTTGATTAATTTTGATTTCTAATTCATGTGAATAGACCAATAATTGTTGAATATGTATTAATAATTCTCGATTACGATCAACTAATTGTTTATTTTTATTCTAAACAAACGAAACAGCGAATGTTTGCAGAAGAAAGTTTTCATCGAGTCGAACTTGTGCATCGATTCGTGCAGCAACTTCGACATTTAATTGTTCTTTGAGGATTTTCATTTGATTCAACGCAAGTTCGGATTCATTTTGCATTTGTTGTAATTGTTCTTGCATAAACTGCATCTGATGTTTGAGTGTAAAATCACTCGATGACTGAAACAAAAGAAATGATGCTTTGAAAGAAAAAAAACATTCGGTTTTTACAATTGGTAATTGAACACTTTGTAAATATCGTTCGGGTGTTTGACTTGGCTGTTCGATTTGTTCTAGAGAAAAACGAATTGTTTGATCGGATTTTCGTTGAGAATAAAAACAAACGATTTTGTCGGAGAGATAATTTATGACAAACATCGAATGCTTGACCGATCGTACGAACGATATGAATCGCTTCGTTCTATGAGAAAATAACCGTTCGAAGTTTGATTTTTTCATGTTTTTTTTTTACTTTTTTGTAAGCTTTGAAAACATTACAACGAAATGTATTGCTCGTATTGTCACGAGCGATGAAACTAAAGATTTGAAGATCTTGACTATCGTGTGAAACGTAGAAAACGCTAGAGAAAATGTTGAGAAATCGAAAGATAAAATCAATTTCGAATGATTTCCTACCGATAGATCGGATTTTGCATGAGAATAGTTTGATTTTGTTCGAAAAATGAAGTCTTTAAAACGGATCAACAGATTTTGTTCGATGAAAAAGTTCAATCGAATTTTTACTCGATTTGATTTGCAAAGTGTCACTTTAACTCCATCGATCGAGATCGATAAATCAACCGATCGTTTCTTCACAGATCGAGCTTTGAATTCATGCTGAAATCGATGATTTCATTGTTTGTTTTTTTTTGTGCAAAATCATTTTCAACTTACACGAATTCGTCGCATTGAAGTGATAATCTCACTTCGACTTGCCGGTTTGATAACTTCAAGTGAGCCAATGAACTAATTTCATCAAATCCTTTCGTTTTTCAAGTCAAATCAATTCATTTGTTAGTTTACTTTGACTTTAAAATGAATTCCTTGCTGAAATTCTTCATCTGTATGCAATAAAAGTTTATTCTCGATTCCATCTTCATACATTTGATCGTACGATTGATTTTTCATCGATGTGAATAACGTTCTAAATCGTTTACTATAGTTTTCTTTCTTTTTTTTTCAAACCAACGAACGAACGAACGAACAAATATATAAATCGATTTGAACAATAGAAAATCCTCTTTCTTCTCAGATAGATGCCACTAATTCAAAAGCGAGCTCTTACCTTTTCCAGCGCATTTTTCTTCGTTTTCAATCGATTTCAAATGACAATATCATATATAAAATATGTTCATATATACATATGCATGTGTATATATATATATACATTACACGTTTCTCTTCTCAAAGCAGCTCTAACGATATTATCATCAAGATAAAGTGTTACATCGAATGAGAGTCTATATGTATATCTACATGTCATTTGGCTCATTACTTGAACATATGTATATTTCAATGTAAATGAATAAATCGACGGTGATGATCATATCATATCATATATGTATATACACACTCGTTTTTTTCTCGTTTCGTTTTTTTAAAATTCATCAATCTCATTCATTTATCGTAAAATATATTTCAGAAGAAAGCCTTGATGATTCTCTTCTCTTTTGCTATCTCGAGTCAAAATATAAATACTTACTTGAACAAAGACATTGTTGATTAAATCTGTGTGTGTGTGTAGACTCGATTTTTTTATGCGTCTCGATATATAATATATCCCGAGCGAGATAAAATATCCATCTGCTTAATTGATTTTTCTTTTTCGCTATGAAAAAAACAGACAACAACAACAACAGTTCGACGCTCGTCTTTGATCTATTTCGAGCAGTGGGTCTTTCTCGTTTTTTTTACAAGGTTAGAAATCGCATTAAGAGAAAAACGAAGAAGGAGAAATCTAAATAGTTGTAATTTCCTTGACGTGCTTTTTGATTTATTGAGATGAATTCGAAATGGTTGTTTGGATTTTATCTAAACGTATTCGTTTGAGATCGGCAGCTAAACGAAGTTGACGAATTAATTGAATTTGTTCGATATTTAATTGTTCTTTGGCTTGATTCAATGCTGAAATACGTTTGAGTAGATCGTGTAAAGTCTTACGAAGACGATAGTTTTCATTTTGAATACTAATCGTTCGTTCGTAGAGAAATTGTTCGGCTTCCTAAATCAGATAGAAAATCAAATGAATGGTTGATTCGAATAGATAATAACTTCGTCGGCTTGACGACGAATTTCTTGAACTTTCGAATCTTCATCTGCACGTTGTCGTTGAAGTTCTTTGTCAAAAGTCGATCTCATTTGAGTGATTTCTCTCACATGTTCACCACGAATTTGATTGATTTCATCTTGTAAACGTTTTATTTCATTATTTTGTTGGATTTGAATATTCTATTACATTTTTTTAAACAATAAATAGAGCAGAAAAAAAACAAGAGATTCACTTTGTATTCTTCCATGGTTTCTAATTCACGTTTAGTTTGAGCTAAAATTTGTTCTTTTTTCATTAATTGTGAACGTAATTCTACGAGCAAAGACGGGAATTAAAGAGAAAAGAATAAAATATTCGATTGATTGAACCTTCTTTCTTTTTTTCGTATTCTTTGAGCATATTTTCTTTGTCATGATTGATTTCTTCGATTTCCTGTCGATGATAATCTGTCAATGTCACAATTTGTGCTTGACGAAGATTCGTTTTTTTCAACATGTATTGCACATATTCGGCCTTGTTTTTAAAAAAACAAGAAAACTTTTGTTTGTCAATGTAAAATCAGAAGTCAATTTTACAGTTTCGGCGCGAACTTTAGTTGCTTCCTCTTCAAGCCAATTATTTTCTTCTTGTCTAAAACGAACGGAGATGAGAATAAATTTTGAACATAATCAAACTTACGCCGTCCGAACACGTAATTTAGCATCGGCTAATTCTTGAACTTTTTTATCTAATCTTTAATTGAATCAGAAATATGAATATATTCGAGAAGAAAATAAGACAAAGTTTTTTTCTTTTACTCGGCTTGCAAAATTAATTCTTTTTCCGATGGACGAAGAATTTCTTCAGTTTTTTCTTTAGTTTTAGTTTCTGTTTTGCCTTTTTTTCCTTTTGGTGGCATGATTTGAAGTGTAAATGATCACATTAAAAATCAATCTCAAGTCACCATTTTCACTTGAGTTACTATGGTTACCAATGAAATCAAAATTCACAAGACAGAGGTCCTCAGTGCAATTATTTAATTAGTTAACTTGATTTAATTGAGAGTAAATAATTAAATTAAAAATAAATTCTAATTTTTCCTCAGAGAATAACATTCGATGAATTATGCTGACGTTTTCATTGCGTCAGTTGATTATTCACCGGAATCCAAGGGTATGACATCATCCCATTAAGAAAAGGAAAAATATTATTTATTTATTTGAGTCAAACTTTGAGATCAAATGACTTAACAAATATGCAATTCTCGTGAATAATCAGACATTCGACTGTATAAATTGTTTTCGAATGCAACAGTCGATTTGTATTTGTTGAAAATTCTTTCTAGATTAATTATGTCGGGAACACCGAATTTACCCAACGTAAATACAGGCACGCAAGGCATCCCACCGGCCAGTGTTGCACCACAAGCCAGCGACAACGCCAATAAGCGTTATGAAATTGTCGAACGTGGTCAATTACATACGCTCAATTATCGTTCTTATTTTCTTGATACACAAACACAAAGCATTATTTCACCATTCCACGATATTCCACTTGTTAACGAACAATATACAGCATTAAATGCAGCCCAAGGCAATGTTGTTTATAACATGGTCGTTGAAGTGCCACGATGGACCAACGCTAAAATGGAAATTAACAAACAATTGAAATTAAATCCAATTGTTCAAGATGTCAAAAGTGGTAAACCACGTTTTGTTCACAATGTTTTTCCGTATCATGGCTATTTATGGAATTATGGTGCTTTACCACAAACATGGGAAGATCCAGGTCATGTCGATGCTGATACGCAAACAGTCGGCGATAATGATCCGTTAGATGTTTGTGAAATCGGTACAGGTCTTCATGCAACTGGCTCGATTGTGCCAGTGAAAATTGTTGGTGTTCTTGGTTTGATTGATGAAGGTGAAACCGATTGGAAATTAATCGGTATTGATGTTCGTGATAAACTTGCCGAACAAATCAATGACATTACCGATGTCGAAAAATATCTTCCAGGTTTACTCGATGCTACACGACGTTGGTTTAAATATTACAAAGTACCAACAGGTAAACCACCGAATCGTTTTGCTTTGAACGAACAATACGCCAATCGAGAATATGCACAAAAAGTTATCAATGAAACACGAAAATATTGGGAAAAATTAGTCAGTGGCGAAACAAAAGTTGATGAAAAAGTTTGTTCAATTGCAAATACAACTTTGAATAATCAAGGAACACTCAATCAACAACAAGCTAAAGAAATTGTTGAAGCCAATGAACCACATCAAGCTCAACCGGCTAAAATCGATGCAAGCGTTCATTTAGTTGCCTATGTTCAAGATCAATAAGATCGAACAACAAAACGATAACAAGGAAATAGATTTTTTTCATTTTATTGTATTTCCGAAAAAGATTTTTAATAAAATAAACCTGAACAAAAACAAATATTCAGTCTCGTGTATTTTTTTGGGCTAAATGTCACTGTGTCATCGAATACTCGATCACGGTTCGCTATCATTGTTGTCAATCAGCAAGGTTGATTTCGAATGTATTGAATAACGTCAAAAGATTAGAATTAATTGGTTTTTCTGATTAAAAAAAAAAGACGAAAAATGCTCAAGGTGATTTTCAACATAATATTATCCTATTTTTCAGTTATCCGTCGACAGTTATTTTTATATTACAGAGGAAATGTCAAATTTTGAACTCTGGTCGTACAAATCTCATTGGAAAGATCTGATTGAAGAAATGTTTCGAAATCACTTTCATTATCGGACAATAGTTTATCAATTTGTATAAATGATTGTTCGTTTAAATTGTAGAGTAGATCTTGTTTTCGTTGTTTGAGCTCTGCAATTTCATCTTGTAAGTCACGATATTGTTTCTCTAGTGTTTGAATTTCTTTACACAAATCATTTTCAATCGACTGTCGTTTTTGTTTTAAATGTTTTGCTGCCTTTCGATTTTGCCATCGATGTTGTTCTTGTTTCTGGATTTCGTCACTAACTACGGATAAACCTTTCTTTGTGCGATTCATCGATATCTTTGAATTATCAGCTGCACACGAATATCGATCTTGTAATAAAGAGACTAGTAACGATGATTTTCTCTTAGTATAACATTTTGATTTAGCTGATGCTGTTAACTGTTTAGTTAACATTATTCTGTTAGATGGAATCAAAACGTTTAGCATAATTTACCGGTATATTTATAAGAAAACATTGAATATGTCGCTATGACCGCAAATAGTTTATATACGTAGTATGATTGAATACTAATGAAACCATATTCGAAAGAAAGACAAGCAAAGAGAGAGGGAGAGAGAAAATGGAACAGTTCTATTTTTATTCGATTGTGTTTGGTTTATTTCTCCAAGAATAAGGTGATAGGTTTTCTTGCCATTTTAAAAATAAAAGTTCTTTATATTTGCACGGGCACATCAGCATTTTGACACGTTACACACATTCTATTACAGAACATTCAACATTGAAAAGAAAAGTGCTTCTTTCTGCTTCGTCTGTGGCTCATAGTGACATTCACAGTATGTACTGCATATGCAGAGAGGAAAAAAATCTATCGGCGAATAAATATTAATGGAAGTATATATTCTCACGACATCGAAGAATATGTTCACGATTTATTGAAAAAGAATTATTAATTAGATTGTAAATATGTGTCAAGAAATTCTTCAAAAGAGTCATCGAATAGATTCATTTCGACTGAATATTGTTCAAATGGTGATGTGTTGTCTAATTGTTCGTTGAAAACATTGAGTAGATGTTGTTTTCGTTGTTGAAGTTGTTCAATATAATCTTGCAAATCAGAATATTGTGTCTGTAACACTTGAACTGTTTGAGACAGACTGTTTTCGATTGATTCTTGCTTTTGTTTGAAACGCTTTGCAGCTTCTCTATTTTGTCGTCGACGTCGTTCTCGTTTCTTGGCTTCGTTGCTAATTAATGATAAACGTTTCGGTGTTTGATTAATCGATGTCATTGGATTGGTAATTGCACAAGAAGATCGATCTTGTAATAAAGACAGTAGTATCGGTGATCTTCTTTTATAACATGCTGTTTTAAACATTATTTGGTTAGATGGAATCAAAAATTCTGGCATGATTTATCGATATATTTATATTTTCCTTTTGTTTATTTCTCCAAGAACGGACTGATATGTTTTTTTGCCTTGTGTAAAAATAAAACTCTTTAATAATTCCACGAGCACATCAGCAGGCTGACACGATACACGCATTGTGTTGTAGAGCATTCAACATTGAAAAAAAAAAACTTTTTTTTTCTTTAACGATTCAGGATGACATTTAGAGTGTGTTGTACTGGATAGCAGGAGAGAGAGAGAAAAAAATTCATCGAGGAATATGTGTTAGTAGAAGTGACTAAGCAATGTTAAGTGAGAAACAAGTCTACTTCATGAGTATATTGTAACACAGTCAAATTAGAATTTTCAAACAATGTATCTAAATTTTATTTAACACGAAAAAAAACATTTATGCACAACGTTGCAAATACGAATTGAGAATCTGTTCAAAAGCATCATCGAATAGATTCATATCTAGTGAATATTGTTCGGGTTCGGGCACGTTAGTCTGCTGATCTTCAGAAATGATTTCATCGAGTTCATTGAGTAGTTGCTCATTTAAATCGGCGAGTAAGTGCCGTTTTCGTTGATCGAGTTCAGTGACTCGACTTTTCAAATGTGAATGTTGATTTTCAAGTTCTTGAATTTTCTGATTGAGTTCATCTTCGATCTGTTGCCGTTTTTCTTTCAATCGTTTGGCTGCTAGTCGATTTCGTTCTCGTCGTTTGTCTCTTCGAACTGCTTCAATACCGAATAAAACCAAATGTTTCGAACGTCGGCCTGTTTCCAATGTTGGTATAGCTTTTCGAATAACCCGAACACCAAATGTTTTTTCATCATCAATCGATGAACTTGAATACACAGGACTCGCATTACTTTGTGACATGATTGCTCTATATTCGAAACGAAAAATCGATGCAGTATTTATACGACAACTTCTAACGAGTTAACCTGACCGGAGACATCAGTATGGGTCCTGACACAATCTTCGAGTGTGATTAAAAAAAAGAATATCAATGTCATCAATATATTAACTGATACATATCGATTCAATCGCATTACGACAGGTAGATTTGCACGATAAGTATTTTTCTCAAATGAAAAAAAGAGTATTTTCTTCTAATTTGACGTATGTGTTACACCGGTTAATTACTAATTCTGATAGTTTGAACTAAGCATTTGTTGTGTTTCTTCACTTTTTTTTACTTCAATAGAACGAAAAAAGGACAGAAAAACTGTTGACGAACATGCAACAAGAAAAGAAAACAAGAAAATGAAATGAACTGTGAAAAAGAAAAAAGACAAGGTTGTACAAACGGAAAAGAAAACTGCGATACTTTATTCAACTACTTATATGAGTGTGTTTCGATCATATACAAACGAAAAGAATAATAAGACAGCAATCGATTTGTTGTTGTTGTTGTTGTTATCACAATGAACTGTTCGGCTGTGCATTTTCACTGGGCGTTTGTGTTGATTTTGTTTGTTTGTTTTAAAGTGGCATTTGAGTGAAAAGATATGAAACTGATTCGCCATTATGTGTTCGACGAATAGCTTCAGAAAACATCATAGATACATCGATTACCTAGAAGAAAAAGTCAGTTGATTTATCTTCGAAAGATTTATTTTGATTTTTTTTGAACCTGAATTTTATTTGAATTTTTCATATTTTCTTCTTGTGGAATCGTGTTCGTCACGACAACGGCTTCGAACGGAGAGCTATTTATTCTCGATACAGCCGGTCCACTGAAGATTCCATGCGTACAAATCGCATAGACTTTACTCGCGCCTGCACTCAGCAATCTAAACAATTCAATATTCAACAGACAACATAAAGCAAAAAACAAAAACTTCGAATATCGTTACTTCTGTGATGCACATTCGAATGTTCCGCAAGTATCTTAAAATCGATTGATTTTTAGTTTTTCGACAAAAAAGAAAACAAAGAAAAGCTCGTTACCAGCCATATCATCCACAAGAATAGCGATACGTTTAGTAACATCGCCGACAAGAACCATGGAATCGATTTCATTGGCACGTTTACGTTCTTTATGAATCAACGCAAAATCAATGTTCAATCGATCGGCAATCGATGTTACACTAGAAATCAATTACATAGATTTCCTCTTGACTAAAAAAAACAAACTCAATCTACCGTTTGGCACCTAGGAAAGACAAAAAAGAGAAGATTTTCAAAATCGAATTATGCATTCGTTTACCTCCAGCATCCGGACTGACGATGACTGCATTTTTAAAATCTGGAATATGCAATGAAATCCAACGAATGACAGCTGGCTCGGCAAAAAGATTATCAACGGGTATATCGAAAAAGCCCTTGAAAATAACGAAATCAGAGTCAAAAATCCTTGATCAATGATGTTTTCGGTTTACTTGAATTTGTGAAGCATGAAGATCCATGGTTATAATATGATCAGCACCAGCCACACTCAGCATATTGGCAACAAGTTTCGCTGAAATCGGTGCTCGACTCTATCGAACAATAGTTTTTTTGTTTTTCATCTCTCTCTCTCTTTCGTTCATTCGCTTTCAATTTACTTTATCTTTTCGATCTTGTCTCGCGTAGGGAAAACATGGAATGACAGCTGTAACTCGTGAAGCCGATGCTATTTTGCATGCATTGATCATAATCAATAGTTCCATAAGATTATCATTGATTTCTCCACAACCACTTTGAACAATGAAAACATCTTCGCCACGAACAGATTCGTTGATTTCAACGCTGAAAATCATTTTAAAAGTCACTCAAATCAAATTTTCGATCGATTTCGTTGTACCTCGTTTCTCGATTGCTGAATTTCTTCGTTATAACACGGCCTGGTTCGAGACCAAGTCGAGCACAGATTAATTTCGTTAGTTCCGGATGCGATGAACCACCAAACACTTTGATATTCGGCATTCTTGGACACAATGACGGACGACTGGTTAAACGGACTTGTGGCTGATATGAACTTTGACTTGAATCGGAATTTGTTCGCGTTTTTAAATATATTTCATCATCGAGATTAAACGGATTGTCATCTAAAATTTCGTGATGTTCGATCATATACAACGAAAAACAAAACCGATAAGGACCGAAAAGAAAAAGAAAACATTCCAAGGACAAGGTACTCATGCTTTCAGAGAGAGAGAGAGAGAGAAGAAAAAAACCTGATATTTTATAATACTCACTTATCTGCAAATGATGAATCTCGTCCATCTCGAAGATATTCTGCGTATTTATTTAAGTTCTAATATTTACAAGAGAGAAAAAATAACAAACATCTATTATCCATGATTATTAATCAAGTATCATTCTATCATGATTACTAACTCGGAAAAACGAGTCATTTACTTACCGTCAGAGATTACTCAAAGTAAATATCTATTCACATGAGTCAAATCAGTTTGCCTTTCTTCTCCGTCGTATTAAATCCAGTCGATTACAAATACGAATCATGCGATTTGTTCTACATAATAATGCATCAACGCAAAAAAAAAACAACTTTCTTTCTCGTTTCTCCTGCAGAGGAAATAAGCTCGAATACAAAGAAGCAAAAAAGAAAAACAACCCAAAGAAATATCAACTATCGGCGCATACGCGTAGCAAATCTACATAACTGCGCGTACCGATAAAGATAAATATATGGAATACTACACTAACGACAAGGGAAGAAAAGCGAAAAACAAATACTAAGAATCCGGTTTCTTTGACGTTATTCGTCGAAAGAGAAGAAAAAAACAACAACAACAATCATAACAAACAAGCAAATAAATAAATAAGAACACGCCTTTTCCGAACACAAAAAAAATCGAATCGATGATGTATTGGATCAGAAGAAGACCGAGATTCTCTTTCACAACAACCTCTTTTAATTCAAAAATTGGTGATAGAGGGCGACATTTACCATTCTCAATTGTAGTTATTTTAGTTTTTATTTTTACTATTGAATTCAATCATGAAATCGAGAGAGTCGTTTTCTTTTTTTAGTTGTTAACGAACGTTGATTGATTGATATTGTTTGTTTTCGATGATGAACATATTCTTTGCAATCTAGTAAACAATTTAATTCATCGATATCATTGAATAGAATCTTCTTTTTAGTCAATGAAGGAAATAGATTTTGATCGTTGAAATTCACTTGTGGTACGAAACGGCGATGATGATGAATTTCATCGGTAAATAGACACTCGTTGATTGGCATTTCTCGATGACAAACTAGTAATAAATCATTATTACAAAACCAACCATTCGAATATTCAATTTCAATGAACGACATTCGTTTTGTTGTTGTTTCGTTGTCAAGCAAAATAAATCCAATCATTAAACTTTTCGTATTTGTCGAACTTTTTCATTGAATATATACAGATTTTCATTGGCATGAATTCGACGTCGATTCGCGGACATCGAAAAGCCACTTTTCGATATTAACGAGGTTTGACATTCGCCGAGAAGATAAAAATCAGCAAGAACCTTGACGAAACCATCGCAAACAGCCGATGATCGTCGATTGAATCGATCGATATGTAAAATTGGTCCAACAATTGTCATCGATGAGTTCGAATAATGATTTAAAACCTGAGATATGGCTTGTCCACTATCGGACGTAACGAAAACTAATGATGAATTTCGAGTTTGTAAATATCGATCAGTAAAATCGATCATTGCTCGTGTCATATTAACTCGACTAGTGAACACAGCATCGAATGGATTCGTCGGATTCTTACCGATACGTATATGAAAACAGATAAGTTCTCGATGAATCGATGAATACAATATTGAATTGACACGTTGTTCGACAGCTATCGATGGTTTAAACAGAAGTTCGAAGAAAAATGCAAAACTTTTCTCAATAGTCAATTGAGATACGGGCAAACGTCCGAATAATTCTTGAATTTTTTTTGACATATGTTTATTGTGAAATACGAGACGCATGTAATCTAAATTTGTTGACAAGTAAATATCATCATAGGCTGACCAAATTTGAGTAAAATTTTCGAAATGAATCAGTCTTGTTATATATCCACGATAGGTTAGTTGATATGAACGCATTGTATTGATATTTAAACGTGTTCGATTAGGCTGTTTCGAATGAATCATTGTCCAATTGACGAAATTCGGTTCGATAACTTTGGTTATTTGACATGGATAATTCATATCGATCATAAAATGTCGATCGGTGACTAAAGCTAGAACATACGCCGAAAGAATGCCACGCAAACGATCGCCCCAACCACCGCAAAATGATTGACACGAATAGATCATTGTTTTTGTTGTATTCGAATTGGTTTTTAATTTGGTTAAATTTAATAATAAACCGTATTTAGCAAATAAAATCTTTAAACGATGAGTATTTCGTTTCGATAACGTCCAATTATGAATAGATTCATCTCGAAGAGAATACTTTCGAGTAGATTTTATTTGTAAACTAATTCCAATGTAAACGAATACTAAGAAACAGAAAGTAATACTGACAATCAAATGTCGACGCATTTGAGCGTGACTAATCCAACACAATAACAAGTTTATATCCAAATGAAATCTATAGATTTTTGCTCTTTAAATCGAAGTCACATGCATGTTTTCATTTGTTAAAAAAAAGCTTATTTACTGAAAGCATGAATGAATTCTATTTTTTTTACTTTCTTACTTTCTTTCTTTCTTTCTTTCTCTCTCTTTTAATCGAAGGTGATCGTAAAAAAAAGAATCGAAAGAAGGAATTCACTGTAATCATTGAGGACGTAAATTGTTGCTGTCTCATTCAAAAGCAACGAAACATCGTTAATAGGCATTTACAACTGAAAGAAAGAATACGTTTTAGAAGTATTTAAATTTAACAGCATAATCGTTATAGGTATATGAAGCATAATCATAACGGATCCAGACATTGAACAAGTACAAATACTTATACTTAATAAGAGGATTTCGTACTGTAAAAACCAATAGAAATTTGAGATTAGTCATGTTCCTAAGTAAATTTTGTATTAAAACTCATAAGTAATTTATTCAGTATTCAATGTCTGAAAGAATCAGCCGTTTGAAACCTTAAGAAATAATTTTCTTTATTAACGAATCGAATCATCTCAAGATGAGGTTTCAGCTGAAAAAGATCGAAATGTCAAAGATGATGAGATGTATTTAATACAAATAATATACACGCACAAAAAGAAGATAGAAGAAGTAAACCAAACAACAAAAAAAAGCGAATGTTTAGAATAAAATGAGATTACCCATTCGAGTTAACTTGTCAATAAATGTGACGATTTGCTTTAAGTAACAGCCAGTGTCAATGATTTATATGGATTAGCCGATGAACCATTTAAACCACCGGCAATTCCACCATCTGCATATGGATCATCGAATAATAAGGCTTCATCTTGATTTTCATTGAGATGTGTACGTGATGTTTCACCTTGTCGATGATGACTAGTTGCATGATTATTATTTGAAATTGAAAAAAAGTTAAATGGTCGACGATTGGCGAGACTGTTGAAATTGATGGATTGAATCAGATTTTGAAACCTTGTACGAAGATTTGAATTTGTTGATGTTGTACGACCTTGTTGTTGTTGAGATATAACACGATTGTATGTAACAATCATTGCAATGATTAATATTGTTGTTAATAAACAACCAATAAATAGTAATAGTAAATGACGACTAGTATTTTCCGTTGGTTTTACACGGTCTATGAATATAGATAATTAAAATTGAAATGAATCAAAATTACTAGGAAAACAAAGATTTACATTCAATTGATGCTGTTGAATTTGCTGTTTCAGTTGTATTTGTCGAATTTTGTCCTTTGTTAGAGAAAAGATAGTTAGAAGAAAACAAATCAGTTGGTGTTTTTTTTTTGTTGAGAAAATACCTTTGCTGACATGATTTGTTAGAATAAATATAACAATGAATAACGAAATCGTAGTTTTAAGCGACATGTTTTAATTTTTTTAAAAAAAATAACATAATCAAAAAAATAATAAGTCAATTATTGACAACAGCAAAACGATAACGACGAAATAATCAAATGATGAATCATAAAAGAATGATGATGAGAACAACAAGAGAAGGGGAAAGAGAGAGAGAAACTGCTGATGATTGTGTATTCTATTCTATTATTGGATCGTAACCTTGTGATAGATGTCTGCAGATGTTTGCTATTTCATAAGAAAATCGTCATGTGTATTTTTCGGTGAATAAAGAAACGAAATTTATTGAAGGGAAAGGTGCAAAAAGATGAATGTTGTGTATAAAAAACTATGAAGATAAACGGGATTAGTGCATGGCAAATAGATTTTGGTTAGTATGAAGTGTTTCAATCATGTGATGTTTATTCAAAATGAATGGAAAAACCATTTTCGAATATCAGCAGATGTAGTGCTTGAACATGTTTAAACAATACCAGCAGTTGGTTCTTCAGCTGCGGTTGTTGTTTCACCCTCAGCTGCGGTTGTGGTTTCACCTGCAGCTGTGGTAGCGGTAGCGGTAGTTGCTGTAAATAGATAGAATTTATATTAGTATTCATTAATTTTCAAAATGAATGTTTTTCTACCTTCTCCTACAACGCTAGGAACACCATCGCCACTAATAGAGACATTCGTTGGAATTGAATCGGATGCGAGACTTGTTACATCGACTATTTCTCCACTTGTTGTAATAGTTTGAATAGAAACTGCAGCACCGGTATAGACAGAGGTTTCACTAAAACTGAGGGTAGTACCGGGTGGTATGACAATCGCACCTCCACTGCCCTGAAAAGCCATTGTACCAGCGATAACCATAGCGAGTGCAAATTCGAAAGCAAATCCTGCTTGTCCAGCACTACCAAGTGACAATGTAGCTCCTGGAGGAACACGAAGAGATGCCAATGGTATTGCCAACGAATTTCCCGAAAGAATTAAGTTGATACCGGGTAAAACATTGACATCACAACCATTGAACGGAACGACACCATTTTGCCATGTATCTGGATCGGTTATATCACCACTTTTTGAAGCAACAAATTCTAAACTATTGACTGGATTGTAACCTTTTGGTCTTGTTGCTAAAATTACAGAGAGAAAAATTCCGATAGATAGATAGATAGAAATTCATGTTGAAGTTATTTACCAGTGTCCTGAAGTCCAGCAAAGCTACAACGAAGTGCAGGAGCATTAAGAACTCGACCAGCATATCGAACGGCTACTGGAAATGAAACTGCAGAAGCTGAACTAATAGTCTGTCTAACAAGAGCTTTGCTTCTTTCTGCGCATGATCCGAAACATCCTGCTCTCGTTGTATATTGACATTTTAAATTAATTTGCATGCTACCGACAACTGCTCGACGTCGACGAATTCTAAACAAATCAAAAGTCAATAAATAAATAAACTGAAGACAATGAAACTAATTTCTTACAAAAGATTACGTCGTCGTCGGCTTGACGCAGTTGCGTACGTCGCTTTAGCGAAGCCTTCACTTACAGTTGCACCATCACCAAGGTTTAAGTCATTAGCAATCTGGAACAATGATTCGACAATCAATACAACAAAAAACGTCCTTCGACAGTAAATAAACTTACAGCGTTTACATTATCGAGTTGACCCGATGCAGTATTGGCTCGATCAAGACCGCCCGAATTGTATTGCAATTGAAAACTATTTGCATCTAAATATCAATGCACAACAGTTGTGATTTGATTTTCCGGACAAAGAAGAGAAAAAAACGTAATATTTTCATACCGGCTGATGGATTTGCAACCGTTACAGTTTTGTTTGGTATATAAAGCGGGATTAAAGCCAAAATAACTGTTGACGCAATCAAGAAGCACATAAGACCCAAACAGCAGATACCGGCTAGAGGTATGGCTCCGCTATTCGAAAAAGATCATTTTTATTAGTCTTTGATATGATTTCAACAAAAAAATAATAACAGTTACCCAGCTTTCGATGGAACACTCATTTTTGTGTTAATTGTAGTGAATGGATAATAATGATTCGAATTTTACACTGACTGTCTACGCTTGTTTTCATGTTGAATTTATAC
>ERZ778027.2248-NODE-2248-length-25300-cov-3.433393_pt1 | contig 25300 bp, 19 predicted proteins | sample MGYA00375757_ERZ778027 | MGnify/ENA primary metagenome ERZ778027 (study PRJEB29350, sample SAMN05389817) | bioreactor metagenome | isolation source: Ammonium sulfate bioreactor | place: South Africa: University of Cape Town | collected 2014-02-18 ...
TAGCGCATGAGATCGACGACGAGCACGAGCGAGCGAGGCGCGAGGCAGCGATCGTGGCGCAGCTGGCGTCGGGCGACATTGGCGCCCTGGCGCTTGCGGCGCGGCAGCTGGCCGAGCAGTGCCGGCTCGAGCGCGGCTGGGTGCTGCTCAAGGGCGGCCATTGCGACGTGAGCGCCACCGGCTCGATCAGCGACGTGCTGTTCTGTGCTCGAACGCGCACCAGCGTCGTGATCTCGGGTCCGCGAGTCGAGACGCGCAACACGCACGGCACCGGCTGCACGCTCGCGAGCGCCATCGCTGCCGGACTCGCCAAGGGCCGCTCGGTGCCGTCGGCCGTGCTGGCGGCGCGCAAGTACCTCACGAGCGTGCTGTATCGCTCGCGTTCGGTGCACCTCGGCCTCGGACCGTTCGGGCCGATGGTGCACGCCGCGCGCTCGCAGGCGCCGTTGTTGGAGCCCGCGCAGGCGCCACGAGCGTCTCTGCCGGCGCACGAGCGAGTGCGCTACTCGCGCGTGCGCGAACAACTGCGCGTGTACGCCGTCACGGAGCCGAGCTACAACGCCAAGTGGCAGCGCTCGCTGGCGCAGGCGGTCGAGGCGGCGGTGCGCGGCGGCGCGACCATGGTGCAGCTGCGCGACAAGAGCGCCGACACGAGCGCCTTCGTGGCTCTGGCGCGCGACGCCATCCGTGCCGTGCGACGCGCGACGGCCGAACTCGGCCTGCCGCACGTACCGGTGCTCATCAACGATCGCGTCGACGTGGCACTCGCGGCCGAGGCCGACGGCGTGCATCTCGGCCAGAGCGACCTCGCAGTGGCCGACGCGCGGCGCTTGCTCGGACCGACGCGCATCATCGGCGTCACGGTCGGACACGAGCGCCACGTTCGAGCGGCGGTGGCCGGTGGCGCCGACTACCTCGGCACCGACTCGGTGTACGCCACGTCGACCAAGCTCGACGCCGCAGCTCCCATGGGCATCGAGGCGCTGGCTCGCGTGTGCCGCGCGGCCTTCGAGCTCGGTCCGGTGCCGGTGGTCGCCATCGGCGGCATTTCGCGGGCGCGGTGCGCAGAGGTCGTTCGCCTGGGCGAGGTGGCCACGCCGCCCGCTCGACACGCTCCCGCCGGTGTGGCGATCGTGTCGGCGATCTTTGATCAGCAGGACATTGAGCACGCCACGCGCGCCATTGCCACCGCGGTGGCTGATGCATTCCAAGCGACCAACGAGAGCGTGACACCGAGCGCGACACCGATACCAACAGCGTGCCAAGGACGCAGCAGCGAGCCTGCGAGCATCGCCATCACGCCTCTGCCGACGGCCATGTCGTCCTTGCAGAAGGTCGTCAGCAAGTACCCGTTCGCCGTCGCGTGCCACAAGGCCTCGGCCGACGCGTGGCACTCGGCCACCACGCATCCGTTCGTCGTGGCGCTGGCCGATGGCTCGCTCGATGCCGAACGCTTCCGCGTGTACCAGATGCAGGACGCGCGCTTCCTAGAGTGCATGGCCGACACGATGGCGCTCCTGGCGACGCGGCACCCGCTGCCGGCCGACAAGCACCTGCTGCTGCGCTTCGCGACGGACTTCCTCGTGGTCGAGCGCCAGATGCACCTCGAGTACGGCGAACGGCTCGCATACACCGAGAACGACATTCGCTCGCTGGTGCTGGCGCCCAACGTGCAGGCCTACTGCGACTTTCTGCTGGCGGCCGCGCACTCGGGCTCGGTGCTGTACGCGCTCGCAGCCGCCACGCCATGCCCGTTTCTCTACTGCGAGATTGGCCAATGGATCGCTGGCCTGTTGCATGACACGCGCCGTCATTCACCACCGAGCAGCGAGCAGCACGAGCACGATGGCGCCACGGTAGCGCCGCTGAAGCTCGAGAAGCACCCGTACGGCGACTGGCTGTTGCAGTACTCGCACCCGGACGACCTTGCATCGCTCGATTCGTGGCTGGCATTACTCGAGCGAACGGCACAACGGTCGACGCCCCAGGAGCAGCAACAGGCCATTGCGGCCTTTGGCACCAGCGTGCAGTTCGAGTGGATGTTCTGGGAGCAGGCGTGGCGCAAGCAGCGCTGGCCGATAGGCAGGTTCATGCACCAGCAGTGAGCGCGACCTCACCAGCAGTGGCACGCACTCTACGCTCGGCATCGTCACAGCAGCAACGCATCTACCGTTCAACAAGCTGCTTTGCCATCGATCATCTCAATCATCTATCTATCTATTATTCAATGTCGTCGTAGCGCGTCTTGCGCTTGAGTGGCGGTCGCTTGGCTGCCTTGCCGCCGAGGCCAGCTCGCGAGGGTAGCGAGTGCGGCTTCGAGTCGAGTGCGAGTGCTGGCGGCAGCCCGGGCAGGCCACGCTCGCACACGCACATACACGACGGAGGCGCAGCGAAGCGCGACGTGAAGGTCTTCTTTAGGAAGGCGCTCGGTGTCGGTAGAGCCAGATGCGCTGCTTGCTCTTGCGGCGGCGGCTGCGGCGGCTCGAGCTCGTTGTCGAGTTGCTGTTGTTGTTGCTGGCGTCGCTCCTCTTGCGCTGCAGCAAACGAGCGCACGCGAACCTCACGCGGTGGCGCCAAGCAACCGTCGTCAGCCATCTCTCCGAGGTCCGAGAACGGCACCACCAAGCGTGAGGCACATGGGCGTCGATGGTGCGCCGCGACAATGGTTCCGTTGCGCAATCGCGTGTGACACTCGGCGATGGCGGTCGGCCAGCTTGCGATGCGCTGCGGACGGAACACCAGCCACTCGAGCTCGTTGGTGGTCGGATTGCGCGGCACACCGACGCGCGGCATATCGACCGGCACCACGTTGACGGCCGCGACCTCAGCCAGCAGCTTGCCGGCCCAGACGTCGTACGTGAAGGCGACCGAGATCACGACCAGCCGCGGCGGCAGCGCCGTCACGTCGGCCGGTCGCGCATGGTACAAGCGCTGCATCTGCGAGTAGACTGGCGGCATCACTGGCAGGTGTTCGATCACCAGCGTGCCGATCGAGCGAGCGCGCGAGCACTGCGGCGTCCAGCGCACCGAGCCGACGGGTCCTTGAACGAGCTCGAGCCGCGCCGACGACTGCCACAACGCCGTCGTCGTAAAGTTCACCATAAAGACCGTCGGCGCAGTGAGAGTACGCTTCGTCAACACGGGCAACAGACACGGAGAGGTGCTGCTGGCGAGATGCGAGCAGCGTGTTCGTTCGCTACCACGTCGCTGCTGCGACGCCTTCTTCTCGCAGTGCTGCAGCGCCGGCACTCGCTGGTAGTCGGCGTTGCACGCCACCACGACGCCGAGATCGTGCTCGAGAGACGCCCCGAGAGCATCTGCTAGCGCCACGAACGCCACGAGCGCCACCACGAGTAGGACTACCAAGCGCGGTAGAGCCATCACGAGAGAGCGAGAGAGAGAGATATCGACGACGTGGCAGCGAAGAGAATGAGAAGAGAAGAGCAGCGGCTTGTCTGACGAAGGGACACGAGTGACGAGCAATTCAATAGGAGGCTTAGTGTGAGCCCTCCATCGCTCTATCGGTTGTTGTGTTCTTTCGCGTTTCCCGGCCATTCGTTTCGTTCTTTGCTCGTCGCTCGCTCTCGCGCACTCCTCTCGCAGCTTGGTGGCTCCGAGCGGTGGTGGAGAGCGTGGTGGCACCGGTGGCCTTGCGGCGATCGCTCAGTGTGTTGGTGTGGGTCGGCGGTATAATGTCGGCGGGATGCGTGGCGTCGTGGGTGGCCGAGGCGCTGTGGCGGCACGCGAGCTTCGTGAATGTCGTCGTGGCGTTCGTGGTGCTGTACGCGTCGCAGATCGTGTTCTTCAAGATGTTCCATCCAGACTCTCGTACGTCTTGGCATCCATCTCACCTACTGATTGAAGTATGAGTATCGTGAGCGGCGCTCTGATTCTGATTCTTGGGAGCAGTCGGTAAAGGTGGCTCGCGCTGGTTCGGCGCCTTCGAGTACGTGATGCACCACATCGTGCGCTCGTGTGGCTTCTACAACATCTCGTACGTAGCGCCCAGGCTGTAGCCCAGCAAGAATCGGGCAGCCGCTTGCAACACTTGCCCGCACACGTGAGGCTCATTCGCGCTACCATTCGCTCCAGATGTACGCTGCACTTCAAGCACATCTTCCGCGAGGACCTGCTTCGTATCGCGCTCGACCGCCTGCAGCAGCGGTACTCGCTGCTGCAGTCGACCGTGCAGCTCTACATGGGCCAGCCGTACTTTGCGCTGGCCGACGATATCAGTCGCCTACGCATCCCGCTCCACGTTCTGCCGCTGTCGTACGAGAACCAATGGCAGGACATTATGAATCTCGAGATGAACACGCGCTTCAAGGACGGTCAGCCGATCATGCGCTGCGTGCTGCTTCTGCCGCCGAGCTCGACGTCGCCAGCATCTCCAGCCTCACCGCATCGGCTGTGTACCTTAATCTTGACGGTCAGTCACGATGCAGTCGATGGCAAGTCCACGGCACTGCTGTTTAGTGACTTGCTCGACGAGTACATTGCGCTCTATCGTCGAGCGTGCGAGTTGCGCTTCATTCACGACGCAAGCATCGATCTCGTCTCATCATCATCATCATCGACGACGACGACGACACGAATGACACCACCCGATGCCACTATCATCACGCCCGAGATGCTACACTGTGCCGAGCCATCTCCCAAGCATGATATCCCGCCCCCGGTCGACAACCTGCTGCCGTGGTGGCTGCCGAAGCCGCTGTACTTTGCGATTCACATGGTGCACTTCCTGTGGTGCCACACGTTCCTGCTCGTGATGCCGGGCTATCTGCCGTACTCGGCGTCGCCGACGCAGCAGCGCCAGATGCGCGAGCAGCTGCTCCAGGCATTGCCGCCGTCGCTGAGCGCCTACGCCAAGCAGACCGAGTTCGACGGCCAGTGGACGTCGGCCGTGCTGTATCGCTCGATCAGCGCCGACAAGACGGCCAAGCTCGTGCAGCGCGCCAAGCGCGAGGGCGCCACCGTCGGCTGCTACGTCTACTCGCTCGTCACCAATGCCGTGGCCGAGAAGGTGCTCGCCAGCCGGCCGGGCGCCAAGTCGACGCGCGTCTGGGGCGTGATGCTGATCGACATGCGGCCGTTCGCGCTGCTGTACGGTGGCGCCAAGCTACCGCCGCTGACCTCGGGCCAGTCGCAGAGCGCGCTGGTGCCGACGGCTGACGGCGGCTTCGACAATGACACCTCGAACGCCAACACCAACACCAAGACCGCCATCTTTCGGCCGAACGACGTCGGCGTCTTCATCAGCACGATCGACTACTGCAACACGGTGGCGCACGGCGACTACACCGACGGCCGCCGGCAGTGGGCGCTGGCGCGAAAGGTGCGCGCCGACCTGACGCGCGGCCTGCGGCTCTTCAAGCACTTGACGTCGGTCGTGTTCGCGCAGTACCTCTCGGTCTACGCCGCCACGCTGTCGCGCTTCTTTCTGCGCCCGCACCCATGCCCGTCGTACAGCGTCTCGAACCTCGGCGTCATGGATGCGCCCGGCTCGCTGATCCACCGCGTCTCGACCGCCTTCCCGCACCTGCACGACGCCGCCGTCGCCGTCAACAGCTCGTGCTCGTTCCCGATGCCGCTCGTCACCACCATGACCTTCAAGGGTGAGCTGCGCCTCGTGTTCTCGTACACGATCGAGACCATGTCGCGCGAGTACATTGAGCACCTCGCCGACCTGTGCGAGACCATCGTCGATCACGCGATCGCCAGCGAGTGACCGTGCCAGGATTCCGGAACGCTCGCTCGTTGCGTTGCGTTGCGTTGCGGTGTCCTTTCTTCATTTCGTTTGATATTGTAACTAAAGCTCGTCGTGCTCCTCTCCGACTCCTCCTGCGCAAGCTTCACATTGCCGAGTAACAACACGTCGTCGTCGCCGCGTACGTTAGAGCTGCTGCTGTTGCTCTACAAGCATCGGTTGCGGATGTCCTCGAGCTTCTTCAGCACCTCGCTCGGCTTGCGATCGAGCTCGTCGGCAATCTTGGCCTTGACGTCCGCCTTCAAGAATGCGTACTGCTCGCACAAGTCGCCGTCCACCACATCCTGTTCCGTGCCACGAGAGAGTGAGAGAGTGAGCTCGCGATCGATGGATCTCATCAAGACACCAGTGCGCCGCACCTTGACCGGAAAGTAGAACGAGCGGTACGCCAGGTGATCGCGGCCGCAAAGCGGGTTGTTCTCTTGCCTAACGTGCATCTCGAGGTGCGTAAAGAAGTCGACATCCTCGCGCGAGACAAACGGAACGAACACGCCGATGGCACCGTGCAGCGTCGTGTACAGCAAAACTTCCGATCCTCCCGGGATCAAGCTTGTTCGCGCCAGGCTCGTGACCGCCTCTCCAACGTGAAAGTTGATGATCGACGCCAACTGTCACGAGCGACATGCACGTCAACCATGCATCCACGCACGTCAGCTGCTGCGAACGGCAGCGTACCTTGTGCGGAGCACCGTTCAACACCGGCTTGCCGAGCTTGAGCGCCGCGCCCGTGGCGTCCTGCTCAATCTCCTCGGAAATGTCCTTCGGCAGGCGCAGCACAAACACGTTGCCGTACTTGTCGCCTCCTGCGACCGTGTCAAAGTCGAGCGTGGCGCTCGCCGTCACAGCTCGCGATACGACGTCGTCGGCAAAGATGTAGAGCTGGTTCTCGGAGCGCTTGTACTTGAGGAAGAAGAACGACTCGCTCGCATCGCCGACAATGATGCGATCGCCTTGTGTGTCGATGGTCTTGATGAGCGATGGGATGTTCTGTTGCGCAAGCGGTCGGGCACTCGTCAGCCATCATCGTTGAGCGCCGTACCGCAGCGAGCAACGAGCGCGCGTACCTTGTTCTCACACTTGCGCAACAGCTTGTGTTTGCCAATGTCGTAGATGCGCAACGATGAGCCGACGCCAGCCAACAGGCGGCCTTGGAACGGATGCACGACGCTCGGAATGTTGTCGACCGGCGTCTTGTGTAGCAGTTCAAAGTGCATACCGCCGTCGTGCGACGCGTACACGTGCAAGAAGCCCTGCGAGCACGAGCGCGGGTTCCATTGCAGGTCCTTGGCCGTGCCGACGATCACAAAGGTCTCGTTTCGACGTGCCGAAAACGTGCACGTACACAACCTACCACGCATCCACGCACCGGCTCACTTGGTGAGGATGCAACAAGCAGCAACAAGCAGCAACAGCGAGCTGAGGCGGATAACTCGTCGTACGATAGTGCGGCTTCGTTCTCCTCCAGCTCGAGAATCTGCATCACCTCGCGCTGTAGCGGATCAAAGACCTGCAAGCAGCTCGCCCACGTGCCGTTCGCTGGCTTGATCGGCACGAGACGCTGCTCGCGCTCCCAATCGCCTTCCTCCTCCTCCTCTTGCTGCTGCTCGCCACCTTCGGCGTTGGGCTTCTTGTCCTCAACATCCATCGACGACGACGACGACGAGCTGGAGCTGCGGTACGAGGGTCGCTTCTCGATGGCGACACTCTTGTGGTCGCTCTGGATCGTGATCAAGAAGTTGCTCTGCGGATGCACGACCGAGCGACGAGGCGTGTAGCGAAGCGGCACCTCCTGCTGATTGAACGGATCGCCGTACTTGTCCGGTGCAAAGATGCTGCAAGTGTACAAGGTAAGTTCGCAATTGGCGACGTAGAGAGAGAGAGAGAGAGAGAGAGAGAGAGAATGAATGAGAACGAGTACGAACCGGAGTGTGTTCTGTGCCACAGCTACGATGCCCTCGGGGCACGACTCGGACGAGAAGCTTGATGCATGATCGAGTGGCACGTACGACAGCGGCACGAGATGCAAGCGAAGCTGGCACGAGTACAGCAGCCGCGGACGAGAGCTCGAGGCCAGAACTGCCGATGCGCCGTTGAGCGTGAGCTTCGTGAGCTTGACCGGCCGGCTACCGAGCAGTCGGCGACGAGTGTCCGACAGCTCGCCCGTGATCGTATCGACCACCGAGCGCAGCAGCACGCCGTCGTACAAGCCGGCCGTCAAGTAGATGGTCGTACGGCCGTCGCCCTCGCCCTTCATCTCGGTGAGGCTCAGCGAGTACGGCGACGACTGGAGCGACAGCAGCGCGAGGCTTTGCAAGCAGTCTCCGGCATCGAGGCTGAGAATGCGCACCGTCTCGGTATCGCCGACCGCGAGGTAGCGCGCATGCAAGCGGCCACTCGGAATCGGTGCAATGTCGATGCAGAGAACCTCGTTGCCCATCTCCTTCTTGGCGATCTCAATCAGCTGACCACCAATATCGACGTTGAAATAGTACAACTCGCCGCCTCTGCAGACACAGCAGACACACAGAAAGAGACAGGAGAATGAGAATGAGAACGACGCGCGATTCAAGCGAGTGACGTACGACAGGCTGATGACGATCTGACGCTTGTTGACAGCGGCGTGCGTAATGTTCTTGGAGCCAGGGCTGCGCCACTCATGCACACGCTTGTCGGCGCGAATGTTGCGCAACGCAGACGGCAGCACCTGCAACACTGTATCCTCGCCGATCTGGTAGACGTTGAGCGTCGGCGACGGGAGCAGGAAGCCGCTGTCGGCCTCGGACACCTCCTCGACCGTATCGCCGATCGCCAGCACCAAGGTGGCGTTGGCGAATGACACCACAATGTATGTGTCGTACTCCTCTGTTCGTGCCAGTCAGTGTTGATCGTCTGGGCGGCGCGCGAGCGACAAGACGTACGAGAGGCGCTGCTTTTCACCGTCCATACGGCGGTCGGATTGCTTGGCAGCTGGCTGACTGCCATCTCGCCGACTGGCAAGCCGTAGCGCAGCACCTTGAGCGCCGACGACGAGTTGGCTCCCGTGGCAGCGTACAGCTGCACCATCTCCTCGCGAGCGAGATCCTTGACCTGCGAGGAGATGAGATTGAGAGAGAGAGAGAGAGCACGATCAGTACTCCCGCCCGGGTCTGAAACCACGCTCGCTAGCGAGTGAACCATACGACGACGTTGGTGAGCGGTGAGAGGCTCTCGATCTCATCGGCGAGGATCAGGTTGCGCAGCGGGCGTGGCTGAAAGTAGATAAAGTCGTCGTCCTGATCGACCACCGAACCGTCGTCATCGTCTCCCGAGCTCTTGAACGCATACACCAGGCTGCAACCAATACCGATGATGGTCATTGTGGTGCGTCAGTGGAACAGATTCGATCGAACCGACCGACGAGCTGCGCAGTAACGTACTGGTTGCCGCCTTCAGCAGCGACGAACAGGAAGCCGACCGTCAACACGCACAAGGCATTGGCCACGGGAACCGTATCAAAGTACTGCGTACGAACGACAAACCACCAGGTTCCTCGTTCGTTCAGTCATCTCATAGACGACACACGAGGAGAGAGAGGCTGTCGTACCATGATCGAGATGGCGGTGACCTGGTCGGCCTTGTAGTCGAGCGTGACCTTGTACAAGTCGCCGAGCTCGCTCTGCAGCAGGAAGAAGAAGCCGGCCTTGCGCTTGAAGGCCGCCGAGGCCGTGATCAAGAGCGAGGCGTCGGCCGGCATGCCCTTGCGTCGCGGGATCGGCGCCGCGACCTCGGGATACGTCTGCGTCTTCCAATAGATGTAGTTCTCGGCGCACACGAGCACGCCGCCGGGTCCGTCAGCTCCTCCCGGCACTATACCGCCACATCGAGGTCAATACCACTCGAAAGCGTCGGGTGTGCAGCGTGTGTGCGTGCGTGTGTGTACCAGTAATCAACTTGTTGGCGCGTGGATTGACGGCATCGCTCCACTTGCGCACGACGTGATTGAGGCCGAGATCGAGCTCAAAGAACGTGAGGTTCTTGACGTACTCCTCACCGTTCTCGACGTCCGAGTAATCGACCTCGAGGCACGCAAAGATCGGGTTGTCGAAGCCGACGTCGACGCCGACGAGATCGAAGCAGATGGTGTGCGACTTGTGCGCCTCGAGCGGCGACGAGATCGTGAGGTTGGTGGCGCTGTCGCGGTTGAGGATGTACACGAACTTCTGCTTCTCGAGCGCGCCGATCATGACCGCGCGTCCGCGAGGATCGGCGGCGAGCAACTCGCCCGGCACGATGCGGCGACAGCCGCTGCGACCAAAGGTCTCGAGGTGCACGCGCTTGAAGCGCGTCGCCGCGCCGTCGAACTCGAGAATCGTGATGCGGCCCGAGTCGGAGCCGACGACCAAGTAGTCGCGGTTGCCGCCCGTGAGGCGGAAGGCGATCAGCGAACGGATGACGCCAAACACCTCGACGCGATGGATCGACACCGGCTTGCCCTCCTGATCGATGCGAAGCAGCTCGAGCAAGCGACCGCGACCGACCACGATCTCGTGCATCTTGGGCGCCGAGAACGAGCCGACGACCGCCGTCGTGATGGCGGTCGGAGGTTGGAGAGTCAAGTGATAGAGATACATGACGATCGGTTCGCTTGCGAAGGTCGGCTCGCGATGCCACGTACGTCGCCCAACAGCGAGCAAGCAAGCAGGCAGGCAAGCAGGCAAGCAGGCTTCGCGATGCGAGAGAGCGTGTGAGCGAGAGCGAGCGACGAAGCAACAACCACGAAGATCTTTAGAGGCGCGAAGCATAGGGGCATCGCCTGAGAGGCAGCGATTTTTCGCCATTTTCGCTTCGTGTCCTCGTATCGCCGCCATCGTCTCTCTCTCTCGCGCTCGGTACACATATCAGTCCTTGATTCGATTCGCTTGGGGGCATTAGGGCACTGGACATTGGATATTCGATATTGGGTATTGAGAGGCATTGTACACGAATCGAGCATTTCGCGAGGAGTCTCACTCACTCTCTCATAACCCGAATGCCGATCTATTATTGATCGACTCGCATCGCTCCACTCGATCACTCGATCACTCGATCACTCTCGATCGTATCGCAAGAAGAGCAAGAGAGAGAGATAGAGAGATATGGCATACTTTGCGTTCGGTTGGCCTCGTGTCTTTCGAGCTGGCAGCTGTGCCAAGGACAGCATCTTGGATCTCAAGTACAGCGGCTCGCGTGAGCTCCTGGCCGCCATCACCACCAGCTGCATCTACGTGTGGTCGGGCGGACAGCATCGGATTCTACTCGCGTGCATTCAGAACATACCACGACCTTCGATCCACAACCAACAACCTCACCATCATCCATCTGCTGTCGATGGCGGCGCTCCATCGCCGATGCCTGCTGCGTTGATGGCAGCGGGCGGCAACTCGCAAGTCACGGCGTACGGCAACGTGCAGCTCGAATGGAGCCACGACGAGCGCTCGCTCGCCATCTGCAACGCACTCGGCTTCATTCAGTTCTTCAGCGTCACGCAAGACGACACCGACATGCTCAAGTTCGAGTTTCGACGCAGACACACGCCGTCCGACATGGCGGCCGGGCGCAATCTCGGCTACGTGCATCTGCATCACGTGCACACGTTCATGGCACCGCACTCGGGAGCCGTCAGCATCGCCAGCGACGGCCATGTGATATTGGTCGCCACCAAGGGCCGCTTCTTGGTGCTGTGCAACTTTCGCGGTCAGATACTCGACCAGGCGCCGCTGGCCTCGCTACTGGCGCCACTGCAAGCACAATTCGAGGCGTACGCGCAGCAGCAGCAGCAGCAACAACAACAGAATGACGATCAACGCGAGCCCCTATCTCCTTCCGAACAAGCAGCAAAGCTGCTGCTGGCACCAGAAGGCTCTGCGCTGAGCCGAGTCGCCATTCGCTCGGTGGCGCTGACCGAGCGCTTCATGGGCGTGGTGCTCGACGACGGCGCCGTGGTAGCCTTCACACGACCGAGCACCACGTACCTCGGCGACGTCGATGATCTCGCAGCCACGACGCGCAAGCGCAGCTTCTTTGCGCGCTGCACTCCGAACCTCATCGTGCCTGCGGGCGGCACTTGCCTGGCGTTCAATCACACGTACCACGTGCTGGCGATCGGGCTCGAGAGCGGCGAGGTGAGCCTGCACCAGCTGCCGTACAAGCACGCTGCTGCGGCCGGACACAGCGCGCCCTCTCCAGCCTCGACTCCACCGACCGACTCGCCTCGACGCGACACTGACTGGGCGCTGCTGCGCATGTTGTCGCTGATACACTGGAGCATCACGGCCGAGAGCACCGGCAGCGTGAGCCAGCTGAGCTGGACGCCCGACGGGCGTGCGTTGGCCGTCGGCTGGAGCGAACGCGGCCTCTCGGTGTGGTCGCTGTACGGCTGCCGCCTCATGTGCTCGATACCACAGCTCGATGGTGCCGTCTCGGCTGCACAGCGCTCGAGCGAGTTTGCTGCCGCCTCGACCGTCGACCGCCGCTCGTCAGCCTCTCCACGGCCCGACTCGCCAGCGACCCCGCTCGGTACCAGCAACAACACCACCAGCAGCAGCAGCAGCAGCAGCTTCGATGTACCGTCTCTATCAGCGTCGCCTTCGGTGCTCGCCGACCTTGCAACTACACCGCCACGTGGCAGCGATCGAGAGCTGTTTCGCTTCGGCGTACGCACCATGGCTTGGGGTGCCGAGGCCTACCACCTCGTGGCGGCTGGCAACGGGCCACCGGCGAGCGTCGTCATCGGTGGCTCTCTCACAACGATGCCACCGCCATCGCAGCAGTACCCGTCGCCGCCTCTGCGAGTGTCGTTCGATAACGATATGCTCGAGGACGAGGCGACCAGCGACGAGGCCAGCTCGAGTCATGGCGCTGCCGAGCGTATGCCCGAGAGCGCCTTCAACGCCGACGACGACGTGGGTCCGAACGTGTTGGTGCAGTTGTCGTTCGCCAAGAGCAGCCTCGTCAACAGCCCGAACCTCAGCTACGCCAACCAGCTCGTGTTGCAGACCGAGAACGAACTGCTACTGCTGCGCAAGCAAGGCCGCCAGTTGCATCTGATCGACTGGACGCACGTTCCGATACCGCACGTGTACCTGGCCGACAACTGGCCCGTACGCCTCGTGTCGTTGCATCGTCGTACGGGTCATCTGCTCGCTGCCGGCACGCGCGGCTTCGTCGTCTACCAGCCGCTCTCAAAGCGCTGGCGTATGTTTGGCGACCGAAACCACGAGCAGTCGATTCGGTGCGTGTGCGCCTGCTGGCACTACGACCTGCTGGCGATCGTCAACGAGATTGTACACTCGGCCGGCTCATCCTCTTCGTCGTCCTCTTCGTCCGTATCGACGTCATCGTCGTTCGAGTTGCTGCTCTATGATTCGGATTACCTCAATGCCGATTCGGTCGTGCTGCGCATCACACTCAACGAGTTGTCATCGACCAACTCACGCGCACGCCCCACGCTGCTTGACTCGAGTGGACAGCATCTGTTCCTACTGACCGACGAGGGCAAGTTGCACCGCTACACACTCGAGCTGCCGAACGCCGCTAACGTGGTTCCGGTCGGTGCGCATCCGCTCGAACTCTTTGCCGACCGCTCGGTGCGTCTCGTGGCGGCACACGTGCTCGAACTACGCATGCCGCACGCACCGCCACCCGTCTGCGTGCTGCCACTTCACCGCCATGCCGACTCGACGCCGCAAGCGAGCGACGGCGGCTTTGCTGGCACCAACTGCTTGGTGCTCCAGGCCGACGGCTCGCTGTCGATCGTGAGCCTCAAGACTGGCGCGCAGACCTACATTGCATCGAGCATCGAGCAGGTGTGGTTCGGTGGCACGTTGGATCCGCGACATTCGTCGCTCGCTCGCGCTGCGCAACAAGCAACGTTGTCTCTCCAACAACAACAACAGCACCATCTGTACAATAGTCTGTGGGCCTATGGTGAGCTCGGTATTCAGGTACGCTCGCGACGATGGTGGCGATCATGTAGTTGCTTTCTAACCTAACGATCAATGACCGATGATGCTGCACGGATAGGTGTGGTATCCATTCCTATCGGATCAAGTGGATTTGTCTCAAACTCGCTTGGTCAGCCGCGATCGGGCGTTGGACTTTGACTTTGAGGTGTATCCGGTCGGGTTCGTGTCGGAGCTCGGTGTCATCGTCGGTCTGACTCAAGGCGTCGAGCTCTCGTGCTGCTCGCGCTTCCCGCGCTTCGTGATCCAGACGCGCTCGCATCCGTTCCTGCACTGCATCTTGCAGAGTCTGCTCGAGAAGGAGCGCGAGCTCGAGGCCTTCCAGGTGGCGCTGCGCTACTCGTCGATTCCGCACTTTACGCACTCGCTCGAGCTACTGCTGCACGACACGCTCGAGGACGAGGAGTTCGGTCGCACGAACCGCCGCGGCGTCTCGAACACCTCGGCGCTGCGGCAGGCGCTCGCCTTCCTGCGACGCTTCGCGCAGTTCGCCGAGGTGGTGGTGCGCTGCGCACGCAAGACCGACGTGCGCCTATGGCCGAAGCTGTTCTCGTTCGCCGGCCAGCCACGCGACCTCTTCCACGAGTGCATGGATCGCCACCAGTACCACGTGGCGTCGCTGTATCTGCGCGTGCTACTCAACATTGATGGTCTCGAGTTTGCACGTCGCAGTGCGTGCACGGTACTGAGCGCCGTGCTCGAGAACGAGAACTTTGAGCTGGTGGCCGACCTGCTGCGCTTCCTCGAGCCGGGAACCTACGGCGCTGCGACCACCAACGAGTTCTCCGACGGCATCAACAACATCATCATGACTCCGCCGCCGCCGCCACCACCACAGCAGGAGATCTCGGATGTAACGTTAACCTCGAGCGATAGTACCTCGGCCACGCTGGACTTGACGTTCTCGTCTGGCTCTGCCGACGAGGCAGCTGCACAGAGCTCGAGCGCAGCGCAGGACACGTACATTGTCGACCTGCTGCTGTCGCGTTACGTGCGCAAGCTGCTCTCGACGCGCCAGATGCGACTGCTAGTGGCCTTCTCGAACCAGACCACCATTCCACTGCGGCATTGGCTCGTGCAGGAGCGCCTGCGCGCTGCGGCACTCGCAGCCGACGAACTCGGCGCTGCACTGCTCGCCGTACACCAGCAGTTTGCCATTCCGTTCCCGAGTGCGCTGCTGCCGAACCGAGTGCCACTGCGGCTGACGCTACCGGCCGACGTCGTGCAACAGTATGCATCGCGAACCGACTCATCCGACGGTGGCTCGTTTCTCGAAGGCTCTTCGCTCGCTGCCTCTACCGATGACGGCGACCTTGCGTTCCAGCTCGACTCGCCGACCAAGTCGTCCGCCGGCGACGCGAACTCGGCGCCCATGTGGCGGAAAATGATTCACATGCTGTTGCAAGAGATGTGGCACAGCCAGTGTGTCGCGTGGTCGCTCGTTCTCGCCACGATCCTCATGGACCTGCGGCTGATTGCGATGATTCTCGATCGACACCACGAGGCCCTGTGGTCGGGTTATTCGACCTTACTGCGCTCTCATTTTGCGTACGAATACCGATGCGAGAGAGAGAGAGAGAGAGCGAGAGACACGAGACTAATCGAGAGCTTGCTATGATGCGCAGAGAGGGATATCAAGAATTGTATCAGCATCTACTTGAAGCCAAGGCCAGGCAACGTGCAGCTGGTAAGAATAAGGCCTAACTCGTCTCGTGAGTATTCGCCACTTGTCGTTCGTTCGGTTGTTTGGTTGTTTGGTTACGAAGCAGCGGGCGTCGATTATTTATTGGATTCGATCGAGTTGGAACTCGTCAAGGTATCAACAAGTGCGTGAGTGAGTGAGACGAGTAGGCAAGCAAGTGAACGAACGAACGAACGGAATAGATAAACGTAGATTGGTGTGATATGTAGCGAGCGAACGAGAACGAGAACGGGAGAGAGCGCGCGAGAGAGAGTGTGGGAGGTTACGTTCGCTTGCGACGAGCAACGGCCACATCCGAGTCCGTAGCAATCACGACAGCACGATCACCACCGGTCAAGAATCGGTCTGCCACAACGGCATCGCCGTACTCCTTGATCTATGTTCGGCCCCAAGTTGCAAGTTGGTTAGCGAGTGAGCGAGTGAGTGAGCGAGTGAGCGAGTGAGTCAAGCACGTACCGAGTACTCTTGCAATCGACCCTGCTTGACCTGGCGGAAGTTCCACGTGACGACGAAGCGGCCGGTCGACGTGATGATGCGGCGCTCGGGCTCCTCGGACGTACCGACGTGGCGTGTGTTAAAGTGCGCGGTCGTGAACTGCACCTTGCCGCCGACGCGCAGCACGTCCTCGGGCTTGAGGCGCAGCTTGATGGCGGCCATGGCCTCCTTCTCGGGCCGGCTGATCTTCTTCTGAAAGCCCGACTTGCCGTTGATGGCGGTCGGGAACACGAGCAGGTAGGTCTCGCACGTGCCCAGCACCCACTTGCCATCCTCCGACACGTCGACGCCGATGATCGCGTCGCCGAGGCCGGCGAACTCGGTGGTGGCTCGCGGCCGACGCTCCGGGTGGTCGTTGGGCTTGGTGAACGTGCGGTCGTTCATGAGGCGTATGGCGCCGGTGCGCGAGCCGGTGACGAACTCGCCGTTGCCGGTCGTGGCGGCGCACGTCAGCTGCGCGTTGGTGCTGAAGCCGTACTGGAAGCTGTTGGCGAGCGAGTGCTTCTGGCTCGGCAGACGCGGATCGATCAAGAAGCCTGACGTCTCGTTGATGCCGAGGAAGGTCTGCACCGGCATCTGCTGCGCGTACTTTTGCTCGGGCAGCACGTCGTTCACCGTGAAGCCGTTGGCGTCGGTCTTCCACTCGTCGACGATCGTCTCGGTAGCGACATCCATGCAGTAGAGCGACGACTTGTTGTGCGGGTCGAGCAAGATCATCTTGGTGTCTTGTTCGTGGAGCATCATCTGCAACACCAACCCAGAGAGTGAGGGAGAGAGAGAGAGACAGCAACTACAGCAGCGTCGTGTGGCATGTGTGTGTCGACGTACTCGAGCCGGCGTGACCTTGCCTCGAGGCGAGTTGACGTTGATCGTGACCGAGTACTTGATCTCGTCCTCCGAGGTCTTGAAGACGCCAATCTTGTCGCCGCGCGATACGAACGATCGATCGTTGCTGGGCATGTTGGCGACAGCAAGGAACGAGTTGCCGGTGCCGCGGGCGTCCTTGAAGTCGGCCGGCAGGCGCTCCTTGTCGGTCTCCTCGAGCACCATGCCGTCGTCGGCCTCATCGCCCGATGCGTTCGAGCCTGTTTCGTCGTCGTCGCTGGCGCAGAACGAGAGATCCGGGTCGCACCGGTCGGCAGTGACGATCAAGTGCTTGTCCTCCTCCTGTGTACACGACAATCAGATCGACCAAGTGTGAGCTTGCGAGTGAGCTTGCGAGAGTGAGAGTTGGAGTTGGCGAGTGGGCGCTAGAGACCTTGACTTTCTTGCTAAAGTCGATGTGGCTCGAGCTCTCGTAGAGACACGCCGAGAAGGCGGCCGAGAAGGCATCGAAGCTGCCATCCGAGAGCTCGACCTTGAAGGTGTGGAAGCGATCGATCGTCTGCGAGAGCCACGTGAAGGAGTTGGTGCTCCTGGTGAACATCATGTGCATCGTGTTGCTGATCTTCTGCAGCCACGTGAAGCCCTCTGCGCGAATGACGAGATAGTCTGCTCGTGTTCCATGATGTCAATGTCGTTGTTGATGCCATCGTTGTCGATGCCATCGGTTAGACTCGCACACGATCGTGCATCTCGCCGTGCCGCCGTGCGACGTACCATCGTATTTTTCGCGTTTGTAGATCGAGATCGAGGCAGTATCAGCCAGCACGTCAAAGTTCGAAAGCTCCTGGCGATAGAACAGAAGCTTGCCGGTGTGCTTCGAGACCTCGGTCGCGGCGGCAATGTGCTCGGGCAACACGGGCGTCTGCTCCGACAAGCGACGCAAGAGACCCTCCTTCGAGTCGTCATCGTGGGCCTTGAAGTTTCGAATCTTGAGCAACGCCTCGATCACCGGGTCTTCGTTGAGCTCGCGCTCTTCGGCACACTCGAACAAGTACGTAACGGGCGTGCTCGCGCCGTCTTGTGTTCCACTGCTGGACGACGAGGACGACGAGGGCCGACACACGAACGCCACACCTTCGTTCAGCGGGCCGAGCGCCTCTCGAATGAAGGTGAGCTGCTCACCGCGGACGCGAATCTCCGAGTCGTAGTCTGCATCTCGCGGAGTCTTGATGTTAGCACAGGAGAGAACTGGACGGGTTTGGCACGGGCACGGGCGCGGGCACGCGGTACCTTCGTCGGTGGTGGAGGCCGAGGTGCGACGCAACGTGAGCGTCAAGCCGTACGTGGGGTCGTATTCGACCAGTGCCTTACACGTAGCAAAACTAGCAAGCAAGAATGAGAGAGTGAGAGAGTGCGCTCGAGTCTGCCACATGTGTGCGTGCGTGTATGTGTGTTTATCTCGCGACATACATGCACGACCAACCACCGGTAGGCTTGCTGATGTACAACTGCCCGACACTTTCGTGCTGTTCGGCCGAACTCGTCGACGCTGCCGTCGAGCTTCCGGAGCCCATGTGGCGAGATGTGGTGGGCGTGGAACGGAGAGGCAAGGCTAGTGGGAGGTGCTGTTGTTGTTGTTGTTGTTGGGGCGATCATGAACGAATGAATCGCGATGTCGTTGTGGTGGTCGTTAGTGGTCGTGGCTCAGGGTTACCCGCCGGATGCAATTTGGCGGGAAACCCGATTCCCTTCTGTTCTTCCTCTTCAATCAATCAATCAACCAACCAACCAACCAACCAACCAATCAATCTCTCTGCCTCGCGAGCTCGTTAATATGCTTGGCAATCGAGGAGGAAGAAGAAAGGCCGCATCTCCATCGGACTACGCGATCGATGGGTGGCAACGAATCGTGATCCTGCTCGTGTGGTTGGTGTTGGCGCTCTGGTTGTGGGCGAGGTGGCATCCGGCGGCACTCGATGTCGCGACGCAGAGCTCGCTGGCGACCGAGCGGCCGTTCTATCGTACTGCAACTGCGGTCCACGTACGTGCCAAGAGAAGTGACACTCGATGTGTAGCAGCACATTCTGATGACGGCCGCAGAGCAAGGACGACGTTGCGATTGCCACACATCTCACTCTCGATCGGTTCGCGAGCCTCGAGGCCATGGCTGCGGCGTGGGGCGGCTCGATCTCGGCCACGATCTACATTACCAAGGACCACCACATTCGACAAGTCGATCGGTTGCACGCTGTCTCTCCCAACGTACAGCGATTGGTCGATCTGCATCTGGTGATTGTCGACGATGTACGAAGTGTGTGAGTGTGCGTGAGTGCTTGAGCCAACTCGCTGACGACGTTCGTTTGTTCGTTTGCGCGAGAGTAGCCCGAGTACAACAACTACAGCTCGAACAAGATGCGCAATCGAGCCATTGACTGGAGCCGCTGCAATGTGGTGGTGATGCTTGATGTGGACTTTGTGCCCGATACTTTGCTGCGCAGTGAGATCAAGTACGACCATGCTGCTCCACTGTGATTGATTCGATTGATCCAACAACGCGTTGAACAAGCAGACGGAACTTGGGTCTCTTGTACGAGTCGGACGACGGCACCACGAACAAGAGGGCTCTCGTGATTCCGGCGTTCGAGTTTACGAAACGTGCTCTCGAGGACGCGGCTCGCAAGCCGCCATCCGCATTGCCGAGTACGGTGCGCGAGTTGCGCGCTCTTTATCAACAGCAGCTCGTCATGCAAGTCCGTACGTGCGAGTAGCAGGCGCAGAGTACGGTGCCCGCGTGTGTGTGTGCGCGTGTCGTACTCAAGCTTGCCATCGATAGACCTCGACAAGTCCGAGCTGGCACATCGGCCAACGAACTACTCTGCATGGCAGACGGCAAGCAAGCCGTACCGCGTCGAGTACGACTACATGTGGGAGCCGTACGTCGTCGTGCGCAAGGACCACCACCAGGCCATTCGATACGACGAGCGGTTCGTTGGGTACGGCAACGACAAGACCTCGTACACACTCGAGCTGCTCGCGGCAGGCTTCGAGTTCGTAGTGCTGCCCGAGAGCTTCATTCTGCACGTCGAGCATGGCACACCGCGATGGCGCAAACACGCGAGCTTCAACTACGTACGTGCTGGTTCTCGTGCTCGTGCTAGTATTGGTGCTGGTGCTTGGTCTGACTGACGTCACCGTGGTGGTATCGTGCAGTTGATGCCTTGGCGTCGCTGGGTCGAGTTCTTGCACAAGCTTGAGGACACGTACGACGGCTTCACGATGGCGGTGCCGCAGTGGTTCAAGGATGAGTGCGAACGCACGCAATCGTGTCCGGCCTTCTGGAGCTGGCGGTAGAGAGAGTATATGTTTCTATCGGGAGGGCCCGACGTACTATTTATTGACTGCGGTCTAACGAACGATGAACGATACCGAGATGTACAAAATCCGGACGGACTGATTGGCGAGGATCTGACTGAGTCGCGGTGGTATCGCGCGAGGACACAAGGCTCTGCACCCGACGCTTTTGGAGCGCGTAGGGCATTCGTGAGGGGCGTGGGCGCGCTTGCGTTACACGGCAGCCGAGCCGAACTGCTGCTCCATTTGCGTGAAGCGGTGGAGGTTGGGTTCGCTGCCGGGCTTGGGCGAGGCGTTGTTCGAGCGCCACAGCCAGTAGCCACCGCCAAAGGCCGCCAGAATGGCCAGGGCGCCGGCCACGTAGACGATGGTGCTGTCGGCAATGTACTCTTCGATCGGATCGGCGCTGATGGCGTCGTACACGTGGTTGAGCTCGACCGATTGGTCGCCGTCGAGAGGCGTGGTTGGAGGCGGAGTGCCGGTGGGAGGAGGCGCGGGCACGGGCGAAGCAGGCGGCGGATCGCTGAGCGCGTCGGCGTCGATGAACAGGAGCAGCGAGTCCTCGCCGACGCCGTTCTGGTGGCTGGCGTTGCGAGCGGCATGTACGAGTGCAAGTACGTCGGAGCCGTTGTAGGCGAGATCGACGAGCGCCAAGTTGACGTACGCCACGTTCTCGTACAGCACGCTAGTGCGCCACTCGAGCGGCTTCGCGGCATCGTCCGGCAACGCAGCGCCGCCGACGAACACCGTCTGCTCGCAGTGCGCCGTGATGTTGAGCCAGACGCTGCCAGGCGCGGCTGGCATCTCGTACAGCCGCAGCTGCTTCGCGGTATCGGCCTCGGTGTGGTTGAACGAGCCGATGAAGGCCGAGGAATCGAGCCTGCCAGCGACGAGCAGGAGGCTGGAATCGTACCAGCCGGCGTCCCACATGTCGACCGTGCTAGAGTTCGGGAACTTGGCGAGCGCAAGCGACTTTGGTTGCAGCATGCCATTGGTATCGTCCATCGGCAGCTCGCACACTTCGACCGTCGATGGTCGGATGAGTGCCACCAGGTGCGCCGAATGAAGCTGCACCGCCACAGGCGTGGTGCACGCGTAGTTGCGCTGCCTGTTGTCCTGGCCCGAGGTGACCGAGATCTTGGCAGGATACAAGAGGGCGATCGAGTTGTCGGGCGCGGCCGAGATGCCGAGCAGCGCCTCGTGCTGCAGCTCGGGTCTGGGCTTCGGGGTCACGCCGTCGAAGAGCTTATCGAGTAGACTGCGAATGATGAAGCCCGAGTTGGGGTTCGGGCAGTTGCACTTGCCGACCACGATGAGTTCGGTGTTCGTGAGCGCCAAGCCGGTGCACTCGGCGGCATCCAGGTCCCACTCTCGTACGAAGTGCACGTTGGATGGCGAGCGGCCCATCACCTTGACGCCAGAGGTGTCGGAGCTGCACCAGAAGGTGTAACCCAAGGAAGAAGACACGACGAGTTGCACAACAGACGCGTCGAGTTCGGCATAGGGTTTGACTGAGGGAAAGAGAGATGAGAGAAGCAGCTTGATTAGCAAGCAAGCGAGCCGAGCAAGGAAGGAAGCGAGGGAGGGGAGCGAGCAAGCAGCTCGGAGCAGGGGAAGGGACATACAGCGGTGCTTTTCGTGTGCGGCGGTCAAGATCGCTAGTGTGCTACATAGCACCACCAGCACGTGTAGTAGATACTTCATTGGTGTGTCAGTCTATCGATCGTCTCTCGATCTCTGGTGTTGCCTCGATCGCCACGTCACAGCCACGAGAGATCGATATCGCGAGCGACAGCGAGCGAGAGGAGGCAACGAAACAACAACGAAGAACCGAGACAGCGAAACAGCGCAAAAAGCACCACCGAAAATCTCGCCACAAAATATCCTGCTCCTCCGATAGTCCTCTGCTCCTCTGCTCCTCTGCTCCGCTTACGCACCACCTCGATCAATATCTCTCCCTCCCCTCTCTCGCGCCCACTCTCTCTCCCCGTTCCCACCCCTCTCACCTTGTTCTTATCGTCGTCGGGGTGGTCGTCGTGGTAGTCGTGGTGGTGGTGGTGGTGCTCCATCTCCCCCCTTGCTCCCCCGCTCCTCCTCCCTTCCTCTCCTCCGCTCCTCTCTCTCTCGAGACGTTTCACGCTCGTGCGAGCGCGCTCGCTCTCTCTCTTTCGTCGCGTCGTCATGGCGTCGATCGCGAGTCATGCGAGCAACTCTCGTCGACGCGTCGCGCCACGGCCCAAGAAGGAGCACTGCCTGGCGCTCGATGACTTTGTGTTTCTCGGTCAGATCGGCAAGGGCGCCTTCGGGCGCGTGTACAAGGTCGCTCGCAAGAATGCGCCCGAGCAGGTGTTTGCGCTCAAGACCATACGCAAGGACGCCGTGGTCGAGGGCAACCTGGTCGAGCACACGCTGCTCGAGAAGGACATCATGGCGCTGTACGGCAACCATCCCTTCATCATCAACCTCCACTGCGCCTTCCAATCCGACGAATCGCTCTTCCTCGTCATGGACTACCTGCCCACCGGCTCGATGCACTCGTTCCTCGCCGCGCACCCGCCGCCCGGCTTCTCCGAGGACCTCGTGCGATTCTACGGCGCCCAAATCTTGCTGGCGCTGCAATATCTCCACGAGAACGACGTTGCCTATCGGTATGATGTCGTGCTTGCGATTCATTCCATGCGCCTCGCCTCGACTCGCCTCTCGTCTCGTGCTAACGGTTCGCTCCCTTCTCGTCGTCGTCGTCGTCCTCCACAGCGATCTGAAGCTCGAGAACCTGCTGCTCGATACCGATGGTATTCTACCACCTACACGCTTGCGCCCTACCATTGATCAGCTCTCAAGCATCGCGTGAGTTGGCTTGTTATCTCTCGACTCATTCATTCGCTGCCGCAACTCGCTCATCGCTCTCAGGCAATGTCAAGCTGACGGACTTTGGTCTCGCGCACCGTGTCAAGAAGGGCAAGGTCGTGCGTTCGTTCTCAGGCACTGACCTCTATCTCGGTACGAGCAAGCGAGTGAGCTCGTTCGCGCAAACCACCCTGATTGCGTCACTCACGCTCTCTCATTCACTTGCGTGCATCGCTTGAATGCGTTGGCTTGCTTGTATGCGTTGGCTTGCTTGCTTGCAGCTCCCGAGATGTTGGTGAACGACAAGGGCCACGGCCGCAGCGTCGACGTGTGGGCCTACGGTGTGTTGTTGTACATTATGCTCACGCAAGAGCCGCCGTTTTACGACGAGAACCGCTCCGAGATGTTCAATCAGATCAAGACCGCCGAGCCGTATTGGCCCAAGGAGTTCTCGCCCGAGAGCGAGAGTCTCATTCGTGCTGTGCGTTTTCTGCCCGATCTTGCTGCGTTCAGCCATCGCTACAATGCGACTCACGTTCACACTCGCCACAGTTACTGGTCAAGGACGTGTCTCGTCGCCTCGGTTGCGGCGAGCGCGGGCTCGAGGAGATCAAGGAGCACGCGTTCTTCTCGGGCATCAACTGGGACGACCTGTTGAACAAGCGCATCGAGCCGCCAATCAAGCCCACCAAGGAGGTCGAGTGCGACACCTCGGTGCCGTTCACCGAGGACGCCGGCGTGTCGGTCGTGTCGCCCAAGAACAAGCGCCGCAAGCCGGCGGCCGGCGACTTTAAGGACTTTGACTTTGTGAGCGAGGCACTCGCTCCCAAGCCGCAGGCGTCCATGATCGACCTCAACATGACGCTGCTCAAGGCCTACCACCTCTCGAAGCTCGACGGCAAGCAGCTCTTCGTGTCGTGGAAGTTCCACGAGGGCACGCGCAAGTACGAGGAGGACTCGGCCAAGACGCAGTGCGTCAACGGCTGCGCCGAGTGGCGCGAAGGCAACAAGTTCTCGGTGCGCTTCACTCTCACCAAGCCGCTCGCCGAGAAGGAGCCCAAGATCATGACCGTGCTGCTCCGAAAGATTGTACGTACAAACACGAGACTGTTGTGTGAGAGAGAGAGAGAGAGAGAGTGCGCAAACATATCTATTGATACTTTGTTGTCGTTGGCGTTGTTGTGATTGTTGGCGGCGTAGAGCAAAGGTGCACCGACGACTGTCGGCAAGAGCATCATCAACCTCACCGAATGTTGCAACGGCGAGGGCGGTGCTTGCATCCAAGGCTTTGAGCTCAAGAAGGCCGCTTCGGGTCAGATCGCCATTCACTTCTCGGCCAAGTTCCTTCAATCTGCGTACGTTACCCACTCGTTCGTTCGTTATCATCCCGGCCCATTCACTAATGCGCTTGGTACACACCGGCAGCACTGATGAATCCCCACTCCGCACCGAAAATACGCTCGATCGCTTGTTTGATCTTGCTAACCGCGCTGGTACGTCATCGCCATCGCCATCGCCATCTTGGGAGTTGGTACCAACCGACCGGTGTTACAGATGCTGAGCGAGAAAAGTCTCCGCTCCCCGCAACGTCGATCACTTCGAGCGAGTTCTTGAGTGACGACGAAGACGAGAACGTGGCGCGCTCGATCCGCTACGGCGACGGCGACGAGACCGTGTCGCCGACCATGTCGCCCACCGAGACCAGCCCCGTCGGCTCTTCGCTGCTGTCGACCGACTACTCGTACGAGGCGACGGCCGACTACACTGGCACTCACGCGCCCGGCTCTCCCGAGCCCAACGTTTCGCTCGTCACCAGCGGCGGCTCGAGTCCCGATCACGGGCACGGCCGCTCGCCATCTCCGCCTCCGCCGCCACACTCGCCGCCCATGTCGCCGCTCTCACCGCGCAGCCGTCGAGCGCGAGCGCGAGCGCGAGCGTCCCAACAAGCCCTCAGCCGCAACGCTCAGGAGCGCGCTGCAGAAGCTCACAGGCAAGAAGGCCCCAACACCTGCTCCTGCTCCTGCTCCTGTTCCTGCTTCTGCACCCGCTCCGGCTGCGGCTCAACCAGCGCCAGCACCGACACCGCTCAACACACCTGCCGTGCCGACCGACACGTCGCCGCCTACATCGCCACAAAAGAAAAAGTCGAGCTCAGGCGCCAAGCGCATCAAGGTGCCGCTGCTGGCTAAGAGCTCCGAGGACTCGTCGCAGCAACAGGCGAGTATCGAAGCACTCGACAGCTCGGTCGATAGCGATGCGCCGGAGCCAGCGCTGGTAAGTTCGGGTTCGCCGCCGCTCGCGCCTGTGGCCGGTATCCCGATACCGGTGCCG